>WNFY01000434.1_pt1 | contig 37004 bp, 30 predicted proteins | sample 5400091 | NCBI WGS metagenome assembly WNFY01 (sample SAMN13153364, study PRJNA577476) | soil metagenome | isolation source: 60 cm soil or saprolite under grassland replicate 1 | place: USA:California | collected 2016-06-15 | reverse complement strand
TACTTTGTTGAAATGAATGACGTTTACTTTGCCATTCTGAACCATGTGTTTCAACGGTAGCATTGCCACCAATCTTTAAATAACTTATATACGAAACCAATAAAATAAACAGGAAGATAACAGGCATAATATAAACTGAAGCTGGATCGCCTGACGACAGGTGTGCTATTAAAGCAGAGATGAATACAATTGCGAAACCCACATAAGCCCATTCTTTAATTCTTCTTTTGAAAGGTGCCAGCAAAACAACAGCACCAATTATTTTCGCTATTGCAAGTTCTATCCGGAAATAACCGGGAAAGCCCAAATGAATAAATGCTTGCTTTACCTGGTTATTGGTTAAGTAAGACCATGCGACATATATCATCATTAGCACTACAATAGCAGTAGAAACCCAGTAAACGATTTTTAATGTTTTCATCTTATTTAATTTTCCACAAAATTACCTATCTTTGGTTTCTTTAAGATACCAGTATACTTTGGGATACCAGTATCCTGCAGGATACCAACCACGTACTTATGCAAAAAATTAAAAACGCAATTCATTCAGAAGAGGCTTGTAAAGCAAGCATTGTTGCCATAAGAGATACACTGTATGTATTGAGCGGCAAATGGAAATTGCCAATTATTATTGCGCTCTCTGCAGGGCCAAAACGGTTTAAAGAATTACACAGATCTTTAGAAGCTATAACCCCTAAAATTTTGTCGAAAGAGCTGAAGGAATTAGAAATGAATGAATTTGTAACCAGAACTGTTTATGCTACTTCGCCGGTTACAGTTGAGTATGAACTTACACAATATAGTGAGTCCCTAAAGAAAGTTATCGAAGAAATGAAAGATTGGGGTATACAACACAGAAAGCGCATTATGAAGAAGCGTTAAAGCAATAGTTATTTCCCTTCCGGTTGTATGAATGCATACTGCAAATGTTAGTCTTTTGTTGCCAGTCTATGACTGGCTTTTCATTTACATCGTATTGCAACTTGTCCCGCCTCATGCGGGAGATATACGGATAGTGGCAGCTTGCTTTTTATTTAGAACATACTACGAGGAGAGCAGGATAGCAGAAGGATTTATGGAATTAAAACTTCTAATACCCATTTTCCAATCGCTTACGTGATGGTTCCTCAAATAGCAATGTCCATTTTCTGTTTTTGAATTCCCACATATCTCCGAATATGTTTTCTCCATCATGACCTCCATAAAGAAAGAACGAATTCTTTTCAGAATTGTAAATCATGATTGAATGATTTCTTGCAACAGGAGCATTTTTAAGATGCAATTTTTTCCACTCCTTATTTTTATATATCCACGTATCATTAACTCTCTTTTGTCCATCCCATCCGCCAAAACCTCAAAATAAAATTCTCATTTATATTATATGCCATACAGGAATTGAAAATAAGCGGAACTTTTGAATCCATCGAATTCCAGTTTTTGCCGTTCCATGACCACATTGGTCCATTATAATCTTTCTCCTTTGCAATAACGGGATTGCCCCCAAACAGAACAATTTGTTTAAGTTGAGCATCATAAACCATGATGGCACCACTCCTGGGTGTAGGCCCTTGTGTCCCCACCTGGTTCCATTTATTTCCATCAAATTCCCAGGTATCTCCCACTACCCATTTTCCGCCAGCTTTCCGACCACCGAAAAGGACTACTTTTTTGCGTGATGGGTTATATGCAACGGCTGCCTCAGCCCTGGCATCTGGGTGTATATTTACTGCAAGTTCTTTCCAGGCGCCGTACTGAAATTTCCATGTATCATCTAAATAATGTATTGGATTTTTGTCGCTTCCAAATAGTACAGCATTTCCACCAAAGAGTAAAACATAATTGTCTGCCATGACCATACAAGGAAATGTACGTGGTGAGGGTCCGTCATCAGTTATTCTTGTCCACTTATCAGCGGAAAAGCTCCATGTGTCTCCATTTACTTTTGCTTCATCCGCTCCTCCAAAGAGTAAAATACTTTTTGAAGGTGCATAATAGACCATATTATGTCCATTCCTTACACCGGGAGTTTGTGAAAAACTTTTAGAAGTTCCTATTAATAAACTTATAATAAGGAATAATTTTTTCATAATCATATCAGATCATTTATACAGTTTACACGAGATTGTTCATGGGAAAACTATCCTTATGTGAGGGTAATACAATTGTGCTATAGCATAAATAAATATCTTAATTAAATGTTCATTCTGTATTACCATTTATCACATTATAGACTCGATAATCTTTATAACCAGGCAGGAGTTTTTGTAAACGTTGTTTACTGTTTTCTAAAAGGATTTCTGACAGATGTTGGTTCTTTGAACGTGTCCACTCAGGCGGAGGCCAGTTTAAGACTGGCTTTTCATTTACATCCGTAGCTGCAACTTGTCCCGCCTCATGCGGGAAACATACAGATAGCGGCGGCTAAGAGTGAGGCAGGCGTACTATGAATTCTGCATATTCTCCTTCCTTTGTTTCTACTTTTAATTCGCCGCCATGTGCCTTGATGATATCGTAGCTTAATGATAATCCTAATCCCGTTCCCATACCGGTGGGTTTGGTGGTAAAGAATGGTTGAAAAATTTTGCCTGATATTTTTTCAGGGATTCCGTTACCATTGTCTCTTACGTGAATCTCAATGCCCTCAACCCCTGAAGGGGAGTTTATTTTTTTTGTGCTCACTGAAACAGTTGGTTCGTATGGTATTTCCTCTTCAGAGGGTTGGGCAGCTTTCTTTTTTTCTTTTACTGCATAAAACGCGTTATTATATAAATTGAGTAATACCCTTCCCATATCCTGTGGAATGATATTTATTTTTTCGATGGTTTCATCATAATCCGTTGTTATGGTTGCGTTGAATGATTTGTCTTTCGCGCGAAGGCCCTGGTAACTCAATCGCAAATATTCACCTGCCAATGCATTGATATCTGAAGGTTCTTTATGTCCCGTACTTAACCGCGAATGTTGCAGCATGCCTTTTACGATTGCATCTGCGCGTTTGCCGTGATGATTAATCTTTTCAAGATTTTGTTTTACATCAGCAGCAATGGCAATTGCTTGTTCTTTATTGTTATTGACCATTTCAGTTTTCATCTCATCTAACAATTCATTGCTTACCTCAGAAAAATTATTGACGAAGTTCAAAGGGTTTTGTATTTCGTGGGCAATGCCTGCGGTAAGTTCTCCCAGCGAAGCCATTTTTTCTGATTGAATAAGTTGCGCTTGTGTTAGTTGCAATTCAGATAAAGTACTTTCCAGTTTTGTCTTTTGTTGTGCAAGCAAATTATTGGCTGCCTGCTTTTGTTTGTTATGGCGCCATTGTATAAATGCAATGATAACAACAGCCAATACCAGGATACCAAGCGAAGCAATAGCAAAATATTGTATGTTCTTTTCACGCTGTGCCAGCACATCTTTCTTCTCCTGCGCTGCTTTTGCCAATGATTCTTTTTTATCAAATTCATACTGCATCTGCGATTGCACTAATTTTTTTGTGTTCTCTTCATTGAATAAACTATCACGGTAATTAATGTACAATTTGTAATGCTCCAGCGCCTGTTTAAAGTTACCCTGCGCACTGTCTAACTTTGCCAAACCGTCATAACCGTTTTTAATATAATCAAGGCTGCCAATTTCTTTTGAAAGCAATAAACCTTTATTCAAATAAAGAGAAGCATCACTGTTTTTTTTCTGTTTTGTATATACATTTCCTATGTTGATATAAGCATCAGCAATGCCGCTGTTATCTTCGATTTCCTCACTGCTTTTTAAATAATCTGAAAAATATTTTAATGCTTTATCGTAATCATTTTCATGCATATAAACAAGCCCGATATTGCCATAAGAAAAAGCAATGCCTTGTTGATCCCCGATTTCCTCCTGGATTTTTAAAGCAGCAAATTGGTATTTCAATGCTTCGGGATAATTAGCCTTGTCATCATGAATAATCCCGATATTGTTGTAAGAAGAAGAGATGCCCCTCTTATCCCCGATTTCTTGCCTCATTTTTAAAGCAGCTAAATGGTATTTCAAAGCCTGGGTATAATCGCCGTGATTATAATAAGTACTTCCAATGTTATTGTAAGAATTAGCGATGCTATTTTTATCCCCAGTTTCTTCTTTTATTTTTAAAGCAGCAAAGAGGTTTTTCAATGCTTCAGGATAATTGCCCTGAACAGCATAAATATTCCCGATATTGTTATACGAAGCGGCGATACCCACCTTATCCTTTGTTTCTTCCCTGATTTTTAAAGCCGCAAAATTATTTTTCAATGCTTCAGTATAATTGCCCTGTTCATCATAAATATTTGCGATACTGCTGTAAGCGCCGGCTTTTAGTTTCAGGATTTTAGATTTGTCAGTTGCTTTTTCTGAACTAAGCAGTTCATCGCATACTTTTAATGCGTTCATGTTATTTTTCAACGCCTCTCCATATTTTCCAAGATTCATTGTTGCAATAGCTTTATACAAATACGCATTGATAATGCCTGTTTCATAATTTGTTTTTGTTGCCAAGGCAAGAGCTTCGCTGGCAAAATATATTGCTGTATCAGCGTTATTACTCCTGAATTCATAAGCCAGCCCATTGAGGGCATTTATTTTTATGCTGTCTTGTTTTGCTGTTTTAAAAACAGCAAAAAGAGAATCAATCTTTTCCTGCCCGTGTTTTTGGGAAAGAGATGGCACTGCCGGGCAAAGCATTACAATAAGCAGAAGTTTTGTTTTCATGGGGTTATTTCAATTATGTAAATAATACAGTTTTATTTGTTGTAAGCGATTACATCAACACTGTAATCAAAAAGCATTTTCTATACTTAGTAAATATACGAAACTCAATTTCTCAATACTGCCAAGAGTGCTTGTATTTACCGGTTTCGATTGAGAAGATCTAAGTATGAATACATTAAGGCATATTGCCGGTGAGTAGTTGCGTATATTTGAGAGCTTCCATCATTTGATAAATTAATACTAACTCGTGAAATGAAAACAATGGTTTATATAGGATCAAGTCTTGATGGTTTTATCGCAAAAGATGGGGACATCAATTGGCTAACTCAATTCGCAAACGATGAAGCTATTAATGCCTACAAAGAATTCATGAGCAGGATTGACGCGATCGTAATTGGAAAGGGCACTTTTGAAAAAGTACTTGCATTTCCTTCAAGGCCTTATGAAAAGAAAGTATTTGTGCTTAGCGCCAGCATTAAAGAAGTACCGGATATAGTAAGAGAGAAAGTAACCATGCTTTCAATGAAACCGGGAGAGCTGTTGAATTATCTTTTCGCCAAAGGCTTTTCGGGTATCTATGTTGACGGTGGAAAAGTGAAACAAAACTTTTTAAAAGAAGATCTTATTGATGAGCTGATTATTTCAAAGGTTCCGGTTCTTATAGGAAGTGGCATTCCATTGTTCGGTTATCTTGATAATGATCTTCAATCATACATACAGGAACCGAAGTGAATTCAAATGGACTTGTGAGAAGTTTTTACGAAAGAACAAGAAAATGAAACAGGTAAACACAAAACTATTGGAGAGATTTTGCGGAAAAGAGAATAAAAAAGTCCGTATAAAAACGGACTCGAATTTTTTATAAGACATTTTGAAATTAATTTGTCTTTTTTTATCACTTCTCTAAATAAGTAATTACGAAGTTATTTTGCTTCAACTTTTACTATTCTATAGATTTCCCGGCTTGGCATAGTTACTGCTATTTTATTCAAAGAATCTAATCCTGTAGTTGGAAATTTAGTATTGGTATTCCAATCCTGTAATAATGCAGCTTTCAGCGTAGAGAAAAGATCGTAAGATACAGTGTTGAATTTTATGTCTGCACCTGATGGAGACAAAACATAAGCATTTCCCCAGGCAACTTGCGCAGTTTCTTTATTATCCATTGCAGTTTTAATGAATGGCGCCCAATGTCTTTTTTCCATAGCTATAAAATTGCCGGGTTGAGATGAATTATGATAAACCATAATTATATAATTAAAATCAGTGGCAGGAACCGCCTTAGTGGCTTGCTCCCAATTTTCATCCTGAAGAAAATACTGGCTCGTTACAGTGCTAATCGAGTTGGTTTCCATTTTATCCATAGAAATTTGTGGGAACACTGCTGTTGCATTCCATACATCGCCCGTATCAACGCTTGTGTAAGTGTTAACGAATAAGTAATTAGGTGAATTGAGCATATCGGAACCATCTACTCTTTCTAATAATGCCCAAAAAGTTAATGTTCCTTTATCTATCGCGGCACGGGCAACTTTACTCCAATATGTGGTTTCGCGTTAAACAAATTCCTCAGCATTGTTGGGAGATACATGCCTGTATTGGTATGTTGTAATGTTCTGTGCAGAAAGGTTTTTACTAAAACCCGTACACAATGCCATAAAAAGAATAACATATAGCAAATGTGTTGTGAAAGTTCTCATGTGTTTCATTTTGATTTTTTTTTGAAATTTAAAAAGGTACGTTTGATGAAGAGAGGGTTGTGAGGGTGAGCATGTTTAACCGGATAAGTTCAAGTGTTGTTGTTTGTTATACTATTTCATGTTTGTGTAAATTTAAATGTGAGGGTAATTGAAGCTAACTAAGTAAGATAAGTATAAATATTCACAATGCATCTTTCATATTTCATTTCCAGCGCATTTGATGAGATGACATTTTTATTAACCGAGACTTATACAACCCTCTCTGATAAGATCGAGACTCAATCTTTTTGGTACATAGCTACTAAAGATTCTATTGGATTTATTTTAAGACCTGGTTTTATAACTCCGTTTTGCAGAACATTGAGAGGAAGAGAAGCTTGGCGGCTTAGACTTGCGCCATCATGTGGAGGACTTGTGCTTTGTTATTTTGTTTATGTTTTACGAAAGCACAAGTGCGCAATGCTGCAACGTGAAGTCACATACTCACTATGTTTACATTTTTTATTTGCATAGTTAGACAAAAAGCGGGAAGGGAAACTTAGCATAAAATTTTCGTCAAATCAAATAATTGATTATATTTTTACATAACTGATTCCCTCTCCCTGACAAACATTTTCAAGCCTTTACTCTATTTTGAAAAATCCTTGAAAAACACTTTTATGCGCAAACTTTTTTTAAGTATAATTTGTCTTTTTCTATTATTCTTTCTAGTCTCGGCAAAAAATAAAATTATTGTACAGAATGGCGTGTTGGATTTAAGAACATGGAACTGGCAAAAAGATGGAATTGTAAGCCTTACGGGCCACTGGGAATTTTATTGGAAAAAATTTTATTCTCCCGGGTTTTTCAAAGATACATCAGTTGTTTACACAAAACACTTTGCCTTTGTACCGTCTTTGTGGAATAAGTATATACCTGTGGGGCAAAATTCAGATGGAGGTTTTGGATATGCAACATATCATCTTGTTGTTTTATGTCCGGCTACAAAAGAGCAACTCGCGCTTAAATTTTTTACCATTGAATCTTCCTACAGGTTGTTTGTTAATAATAAAGAGATGTTGAATGTAGGGCATGCCGGTACAACTGCTGAAGCAACCATTGCTGATCTTAAACCCTCCATTGTAAATGTTCAGCCTGAAAATAATAAACTGGATATTGTAATCCAGGTATCTAATTTTAATAACAGCAGGGGCGGCATATGGTATTTTAACAAATTAGGCACAGCAAGTCAAATACATTCTGATTTTATCAGGAATCTTTCAGTGGCACTATTGGCAGCAGGAGGTTTTTTACTCGCCGGCATTTATTATTTGATCCTTTTTCTTCATTTCAGGGATAGATATGCATTATTCTTCTTCAGCATTTTGTGCTTTATTTTTTGCACGCGCAGTTTAGTGATAGAAGAAATGCCTGTTATTTATATTTCAAACTTGAAATGGGAATTTGTAAGAAGGGCGGAGTATATTTCATTATATCTTTCGGTGCCGATAGCGTCACTCTTCTCATATCATTTGTTTCCTCAGGAATTTTCAAAGAAGATTTTGTATATCATTTTATCTGTTTGCTCAATATTTGTCGCACTTAGTTTATTTGCACCTTATTATTACTATACTTTCCCGTTAAAATACTATGAGGCAATAATACTCCTTACAGTTTTTTATGGACTATATGTATATATAAGAGCGGCACTGAAAAAACGATCCGGTAGTTTTTTATTCCTTGGCGGTTTTTGTATATTTCTTATAACGATCATCAATGATTTATTATATGAGAATCTTATTATAAATACAATGTGGATGTTTTATATTGGTTTGGCTTCTTTTTGCATAACATTATCCATTCTTTTATCAAGGCAGTTCGTACAAATATTTTATGATTTGGAGGTAGCTAATAAGAAACTCTCTGCCGCAAACAAGGACCTGGATGTAATGAACAATGAAATCAAAGAAAAGAATGAGGAACTGAAAAAAATTAATTATGAACTGGACAGCTTTGTAAACAGAACCTCGTATGATCTTAAAGCACCACTTGCTTCTGTTCTGCGCATTATTGATGCTGCGGAAGAGGAAAAGGATATTGGAAGGCTGCAAACATATTTTCTTATGCAGAAAAAAACACTTAACAGGATAAATAACCTTGTTAAAGACATAATAAATTTCTCAAAAAATAAAAGACTTGAACTTGATTTAAAAGAAATTGATTTTACAGAACTGGTTAATCACGCTTTCGAAGATCATGCAATTGTACTAAACGCAGAAAACATCAAAAAAAATGTCCAAATAAAACAGTACGAGAAGTTTACATCCGATCCAAGACGTGTAAGTGTTATCATTAACAACCTTATTTCAAATGCCATTAAATATGCTGATACAAAAAAAAGCAATCCGGAAATAACTATCGAAATATTAGTGACTGATAATATGGCAACTATTGAAGTTTCAGATAACGGAATAGGAATCGAAGCAAAAAACCTTGATAAAATATTTACTCTCTTCTACACGACAACAAGCAGCGTTACCGGTTCGGGCCTGGGCTTATATATTATCAAAGAAACAGTGGAAAAACTAAATGGCTATATTACAATCAATTCAAACAAAGGCGAAGGCACAAATATCAAGATTATGATACCTGGTATGGGACACAAACTATAGCCACTAAAAGTACATAAGAGGAATAATTTATTTGTAAGCTTACTATCCGATAGTTATCAGGGCTATTATGATCGGCCATCGGTTTAGGTAACTTTAATTGCAGCTCGCTTGCAGTTACCACTACGTAAATGAAAACAATAGTTTATATAGGATCAAGTCTTGATGGTTTTATCGCAAGAAAAGACGGGGACATCAATTGGCTAACGCAATTTGCAAACGATGAGGCTATTAATACCTACAAAGAGTTCATGAGCAGGATTGACGCGATCGTAATTGGAAGGGGTACTTTTGAAAAAGTACTTACATTTCCTTCATGGCCTTATGAAAAGAAAGTATTTGTGCTAAGCACCAGCATTAAAGAAGTACCGGATATTGTAAGAGAGAAAGTAACCGTGCTTTCAATGAAACCGGGAGAGTTGTTGAATTATCTTTCCGCGAAAGGCTTTTCAGGTATTTATGTTGACGGTGGAAAAGTGATACAAGACTTTTTAAAAGAAGATCTGATTGATGAACTGATTATTTCAAAGGTTCCGGTTCTTATAGGAAGTGGCATTCCATTGTTCGGTTATCTTAATAATGATCTTCAATTCAAACATATACGAACCGAAGTGAATTCAAATGGACTTGTGAGAAGTTTTTACGAAAGAACACGAAAATGATACTGACGGATGGCGGCGGCTTGTTTTTTTAACATACTACGAAGAGCTTGGTTAGATAGCATCGTGTTTTTATATCGGGGATTCTTAGATCAACTTGCAGACGAATTTTTTATACGAATAAACAGGTTAACTCCTTCTGATTCCTTTTCAACAAGGATATCTTTACCTGGTACACCACATTCGCTCACCAATTGTATCAGGTCATTTTTACTTCGGTGATAGAGATGCCAGTCTATCAGTTTCATATAATCAATATCCGGGTTGGAAGTGCAGAAATTACCAATCACCAATTCCCCGCCGGGGTTTACATACTTTAAAAATTTTCGTACCAGCCGTTTAAAAATATTATCGTTGAAATAATCAAACAGCCCTGCACTCCATATAAGGTCATAGCATTTCTCACAATTAAAGCAAAGTATATTTTTGTTATAGAAATTTATATTATTCTTAAATACAGCTAAAAGCGTGGATGCAAAATTGATAGCATCAGCATCAAGATCAACGCAGTCTACCACGATATTTGCATTACAATTTTCTTTAAAAAATTCGAAAAGATCCCTTCCCGGACCACTGGCAATATTAAGCATTTCGAAAGGATCATTCCCTTTGTGTGCCTTTATCTTTTGACCAAGTAATTTTTTAACGTATGTTTTCCTGTTGCGCACGGCTTTTGCAGCAGCAATTGAATGCATATATTCATCCCATTTTCTAAACCGTTTATCTGGTGAAGTATACAATGTATAGAGCTTATCTATCATTTCGTAATCGCCTGCATAACCATGTGGTTTTGTAAAAGCAAATCCTTGCAATGTCTTAGTTGTCATAGTTGCACCAAAAGCCTTTTCCAATTGCGTTCTTTGTTCATTGGAAATATGCTCCATTGATTTTCCCAATTGCCTTGCTAACAAATCAAATTGTTGCCAATCTGCTTTTGTAGTATTACTTTTTTGGACAAAATTTTTATTCCAATGAACTTGCTTTGTAAAATTTGTAGATGAATAGGTCATGACAAATAGTTTTAGAGGTTAACGATTATGTGTATCCAAAACTTTTTATGGATTGTCGCTTTCATAATTGACTTTACATAGCAACATATTTATTGATTGCATTAACTGCCAATACCCAAAAAATGTCTTACTAAAACAGGATTATTAGTATTTCCTGAATTTGATTAGAAATGAGAATAGTATCTTCTGCAAAAATTATATAAGCAGTTTGCAAAAACTGCGATAAATACCTGTCGATTTTGTATAAGCTTTTGTAATGCTATTGCCACAATATCCCTGGCTAATACACAATGCTATTTAGGAGAGTTGCGGGGAAGGGAAAAATCAAACAGTGCATAAAACTTTATCTTTATTCTTATCAAAACTGTTTTATGCATTCTCATAAAATTTTTACTGGGGCTTGCTTGTTCTTATCAATTGTTTTAAAGGCGCAAACAGCTAATCAACAAATTATAAGCGTCGCAAGCGAATTAAAACACATCTATGATATTTCATTGCTGCCATCTTACCGAAGCAACACAACGGAAGCGCAAATTTCTACCTACGATACAACGGGTGGAAATGATGACGGTTTTAATGGCACCTATTCTTTTATAAGAAGAAATGCAGACAGCAGTCTTGTAATCTTTGATGAAAAAGGACCGGGCGTAATCAATCATATTCATACACCAACGCCCACCGGTGATACGCTCGATTTTTTTATTGATGACATGAGCCGCCCAACATTTTCCATAAGTTATATGGATCTTTTTTCGGGGAAAGCCTTTCCTTTTGTGGTGCCACTTTGCGGCAGTCAGCTTGGAGGCTATTATTGCTATTTTCCCATTCCATATGAAAAGGAATTACGCATTGTTTGTCGCGCAAAACAACTGCAGTTTCACGATATACAATACAGAACTTTTCCGCAAGCCACTGCCGTAAAAAATTTTTCTTTTGATATAACAAATGAAGAAAAAGAATTACTGAGCAACATACAAAAACTTTGGAGCAGCCATGAAAACAAACCCGCTGATTTTGTAAACAGCAACGAAAAAATTTTATCTGTCACCAAAACCATTCAACTAAAAGCAGGAGAAACAACAACATTATTGAATTTAAAAACGGGCGGCAGAATTGTAGGCATCACTTTGCAGGAAAATGAAGCCGACAAAAAAATTTATAAACAGGTTGATTTAAAAATAAATTGGGATACAGAAACAGCACCGGCAGTATATTGTCCGCTTGCAGATTTTTTTGGTTATGCATTTGGCAAGCCTTCTATGCAAAGTTTATTGCTCGGTTATAAAAATGGCAAACATTATTGTTATTTCCCCATGCCGTTTGATAAAGAAGTCAACATACAATTGTTCAACAGAAACAGCAATAAGGATGTAACTATAACTGCAACCATTTTTTATACCAACAGAAAAAGAGACCCAACAACTGAAGGACGTTTTTATACATCATGGAACACCAACACGCTTAAACAAGGAAACGCAGCGCACTTGTTTCTTAACACAAAAGGAAAAGGTCATTACGTGGGAAGTGCGTTGCAAGTATCGGGGCTTCATGCAGGCATTACCACTTTTTTTGAAGGAGATGATTCCACTGCTGTTGATGGAAAGATGGTGATTCACGGAACAGGCTCCGAAGATTATTTTAATGGAGGTTGGTATGCATTGCTGGACAGGTGGGACAGTAAATTTAGTTTGCCCATTCATGGCGCGTTGGATTATTCGGCTATCTATTCCCGCACGGGTGGTTACAGGTTTTATCTTGCCGATAAGATTTCGTTTGATAATTCAATATTTCAATCCATAGAACATGGACCGGAGCACAACAATGTTGCTGCACAATACGCATCACTTGCTTTGTTTTATGCAGACAGAGCACCTGCAAATTGTTTACAACCCACCAATGAACGCTGCAACATTTTTATACCCGATACTTTATTGCTCTATCCTCAACTGCTAAAGTCTAGCAGCAGAGGCGATATAAGCATAAGTGGTTTATGGATAGGCGCAGATGTTATCATTAAAGCAAACGATGAAAGTTTGCTCACCTTTTTTACAGACGATATTGAACCGGGAACATACAAGCTATTTGCATCATTCACTAAATCGCCGGAAGGTTGTTTGTTTTCGCTGTGGCACAGGCAAACGCAATTGAGCAACTGGATTGAAACTTTTAACAGCACAAAAGAAGAAATAAAAGCACAATATCTCTGCAACGTTGATTTAAACGATAATAATCATTCCCTTTCTTTACACTTTAAAACGCAGCAGAATAAATCAACACTCTTACTAAAAGGATTTATGCTTGTAAAAGTGAGGCAGTGATTTTTTTCTTTCTGTATTGTTGAGTTCACTATTCAATTCATATAAAATAAGATTATGCTCTTTTCCTTTAAATGCTTTACTAAGGCGTAAACTATAAAGCGTTTTCCATTTAATACAACGGTATTAATGCTTTTATCTGTATTGCGAAAGACAATGATAGCGTGTACATGACTTGGCATAATTACATAACCAATTATATAATGTTGTCTTTTTTTAAGATGGTCAAACCATGTATAGACTGCATCATAAGCATTGCAGATATTAAACAATGGAAGCCAGTTGGTGCAAGTAAATGTTATAAATTAAACTCCATCTTTTTGTGTTATGGCTTTGCGTACAGGGATGTACGAAAATTAGAAAAAATAGATGAGCTTTTTTAATGCTATTGCCGCAATGTCCCTGGCTAACACACACAATGCTATTTAGGAGACATTGCGGGGAAGGGAAAGTGCTTTCTTTGCAATAAAGCACGCAGGTAAATCTTTTTGTAATGCTGTTAAGTTTCGTGGAGCCTGTACCGATGAATATCGCATCACTCACTTGTGCGTTCGGTTCTTTGAATGCCAGTCACAGACTGGCTTTTTATTTACATCCGTAGCCGCAACTTGTCCCGCGCTAAACTCAGCACCTTTAGCAAGAAATGCTATAAGCAGTGGCATAGGGAAATGCAATTCATCTCCAAACCATTTTTCAAAGAATGCTCTTTCTTGCGGGTGAAAAATAATATCAATACCGAAGAGTAACTCCCCGTAATCATTCAATGACTGAGCCATATATGAATAAGTAGCAGCAGCACATTCCAAATCCTGGTTTTATGGTGGCTCAATTTCATTTACCTGAATACTTTGAACTGAAAAGTTTACCGATAATTTAAATTTACCCTCTTTTTTATCTGGAATAACAAATACTGTAAAGGCAATTAACTCAATCCGGAGCATGAAAATGAGCACTTCAATCTGGTTAATGAATTGAAGAATTTAATTAGTTTGGCTTCCCTTCCCCGCAAAGCTCTCCACAGGTTGTGCATAGCAGAGGACCCCTTCTCCGCAAAGTCTCTCTAAAGGTTTGTGTTAAGCAGAGGGCTTTGCAGTATTGGAGCATACATATATCCCCTAACAAGTTACGTGGAACTTGAGAGTATTGATTTGACGAAGTAAAACGAATGCCGCAAAGTCCTTGCCTATCTCGCGATGCCATGAAGAAACTTTGCGGGGAAGGAGTAATTATTGACTGGCTAAAACAGATTTAGTTTTATTTGGTGCGGATAACAGTTACGTCTTGTCCTTTCAAGCGATGGATCGAATCTGTTATGATGCCATGGTCTGTATAGCTTGCAGTAAATAAGAAGATACCTTTTTTAGAGGGCAATGAAAATGAACCTTCTGCACCAATACAATAATCAACACCCGCAACAGACGCATTCTGCATGACCCATTTCACCATGTTTTGAATTTGTTCCCTGCTTAATTCAGGATGCGTAGGCATCTTCACATTTCCCCAAACACCTGAAGAACCTTCGCGAATACTTTTTTCGAGCAAAGCCATATTGGCTGCAGTAGGCTTATACCGTTTATTGATATCATTGAACGAAGGACCAATACCCTTACTGTTAAAACTATGGCAATTGAAACAGTTAGATGTTCTGATAGTGGCAAGACCCGACGGATCATTTTGAACAGCTTTGTCACGTTCTGCTGCAAGTTTTGATTCATTATTAATATATTTTACTTCAAGCAAAACTTCTTTTTGATTGATCTCATCATATTTTGATTCACCATCTTCTTTATCGGATACAGTGACTGAATAGTGAACCTGTGCACCTGCCAACAATGTGCTGTTATTTGCAGGAGAAATGATCTTCACTACAGGCGCATGATTCTGCTGTTGCATTTTATTTTGTTCTATAGACATTGCGAAATTTATAGCAGAAAAAAGCAGGAATATAAACGATAGAATGATGAAAATAAATGACGGTGCTTTTACCATGATTCAATCTGGTTATATAATTAAACTTTACTTATTTCCGCTGCTACTCGTTGTGCTGAACGAATGCAGGACTCCATTCCCCTGCTCAGATTATCGGCATAGGTTCCTGCAAAATATATTCTTCCTTCGGGCATCATTATCTGCGGCCAAAATTTATGCATCTCGCCAATAGGAAAAGGTTCCATCTCGCATACCGGCGCATATTTATCTTTTGACCAATCTTTGGTTATTGCCTGTTCTATCGTATCATGTTTGCCCGGATATACTTCCCTGAAAGCTGCTAACACACGCTGCGGTGAAACACCGCTGGGGCCATAAGCTTTTAATATAATGCGGCTCGAATCAACAGCATTTGTTTCCATCCAGATGGACGAAATATCAGGATGTTCAAATTCCATGTTGATACTTTTAAAACCATCATCGAGCCAAAATTTAGTGCCACATTCAAAAACAAAAAACGGATGAGAAGAATAAGAAAGATTATCTACGACATACTGTTTTTCCAGAGACAAAGCAGGCGTAACAGGAATATTTTTAAACACCGGAAGTGTAATGCAGTTAACTAAATAATCTGCAGTCATTTCTTTTTCTTCATCATACCCAAATGGTTTATAAGTAACCGTAACATTGTTTGAATTTTGTTTTATTGCAGTAACAGGATGATTAAGTTTTAATCTTTCATCAAGCCGTTTGGCAAATGCAATAGGTAATTGTTCATTTCCATCTTTTAAATGAAATGTCTCACCTTCTGAAAGTGGTATGCCACGAAATTGCATGACCGCCATTCTCCATAATGAATAAAGAGCAGGTACATCTTTTCCTCCAAGAAACTTTAGAGCAGCATCTGATGCGCCTTCTTTTTTATAAAGATCACTTACCGCAATATTATCCATGTCATCATAATCTACACCAAACGGCTGATAAGGGTCTTTGAATTTTGAAAGATATGAATTGAGGTATAGTGACTGTAACTCATACCAGGGATGTTGAGATAAGAACTGCACTTCTTTTTCATTAAATCCAAACTGTTTTAAAACCGCAGGATCAGCAAGCATTTGCGGTGTATAGAATTTACCATCAATCATTTTTAATGAATGGCTTTCAGCCGCTGCTTCAGACCCTTCTGCATTTGGATAAGGAATTACAGTGAGATTAAATTCTTTGCAGTATTCAAAAAATTTTTCGTACCCTGGTTTTGTTATATGATCCGCACCAAAATCTGCATATAAACCATCAGACAAACCATCACGACCGGTAAATACATGTCCGCCGTATCTTCCGCTTGCTTCAAGTATTGTTACATTATGACCAGCTTTCATTAACTCATAACCACAACACAAACCTGTAATGCCTGCACCTGCGACAATAACTTTTTTCTTTTCCGCTGAAGGAATTTTTTTAGGCTCGTTCTCAAAATTTTCTTTCTGTGCCTGTAAAATATTTGGCGCAATGGAAGTGCCAAAACCAGTGATGACTGTGTTCCTGATAAATGTTCTTCTTTTTAGATCGCTCATGAAGTTGCTGTTGTTTTTAAAAGACATAAATATATTGCTAAAAAGTTTTTGAAAAATAGTAATACAACTTTTTCCCTTTTCTTCACAGTATGCTATGATAAAGTGCCGGACAGGCTTTATATTTAAGTTGGTTTGGAATTATATGTATGTTTATAAAAATAAATAAGGTTTATGGTAAGTGTAACAATACGTGGTGATACAGCCATTTTTGAGGTAGAGAGCTGGGATAAACTATGGGCATTCAGGAGCCGTCTTGAAATACCGCTTGTGCATATAAAAACTGTATATGCTGAACCCGATATTGCAATAGGCTGGTTAGATAGCCTTAAAATATTGGGTACTTCTATTCCTGATATACTCAGAGCCGGAACATTCTACCAACACGGTGGGTTTGTTTTTTGGGATGTGCGCAATGCAGAAAATACAATAGTTGTTGTACTGGAGCACGAACATTTCAGTAAGCTTGTAATTGAAGTTGCTGATCCTGCCGCGACAATTGGTTTCCTCAGAAATGCGATTTATTAATATAACCTTTTCATATTCATTTGTACAAAGTTCTTCACAGGATTGGGATGAAGATTTGTATAGAGCATTTTTGCCCGAATAATTCATAACTATCATCATTCATTTAAACAAAGAACCAACAGTCGCAGTGTTCGTCATGCCGTCCTAAACAGATTTCAGGATTGTTTCAGCATCTCCTGACAAAAAATAAATAAAAAATTGTTTTTAAATCATAATAAAATTTGTGCAACCAATTAATTGCACATATATTTGCAACCGAATAGTTGCAAAAAAAGAAAACTGATGAGAAGAGATGTATTCCAGGCAATTGCAGATCCTACACGCAGAGCTATCCTGAGCCTGATAGCATCACAATCTATGACGCCGAATGCAGTTGCTGAACATTTTGACAGCAGCAGGCAGGCAGTATCGAAGCACATAAAAATTTTAGTTGAGTGCCAGCTTGTGAAACAGGAACAACAGGGCAGGGAAATTTATTATCATTACAATCCCAAAAAACTGAAAGAGGTAGATAAATGGCTGGCACCATTCAGGGAGATGTGGGAAGACCGGTTCAATCAACTGGATGATGTATTAAAACACCTAAAAAATAATAAATCATGACGACAACAACACAGCAAAAACAAACTATCATCACAAAAGATGCAGCTAACAAGAAACTTTTTGTAGTAAGAGAATTTGACGGAACGCCTCACCAGGTATGGAAAGCATGGACCGAAAGTAATTTACTGGATAAGTGGTGGGCGCCAAAGCCATGGAAAGCAAAAACAAAAAAAATGGATTTCCGGGAAGGAGGTTTTTGGCTCTATTGTATGGAAGGCCCTGAGGGTGAACAGCACTGGTGCCGTGTAGATTATCAATCTATTATTCCCAATAAAAGTTTTACCGCCATTAACTCATTTTGTGATGAGGAAGGTAATAAAACTTCCGAGATTCCAAGCATGCAATGGAAGAATGAATTTAGTAAAACGGAGACAGGAACAAAAGTAACTGTTGAAATAACCTTTTCAAGTGAGGCGGATCTTGAAAAGATTATTGAAATGGGCTTCAAAGAAGGCTTTACAATGGCGCATAGCAATCTCGATGAATTGTTAGCACAATAATTCACCGGCTTCCTCTGAATAAATGTTAACAGGCAATGCATTTGCTTTGCCTGTTTTTTTTGAACTGCTAATTAAAACATTTCAGTCTCCGCAGATTCTCTGGCAATGAGCTGCCGGTGCATATATCATTTATATGTGTTTTAGAACGTTTGCATAATAAGTTACTAATGCAGCACATTAAAAAATGTAGCATGAAAAACACTTACCTTCATTAGCTCCAAAACTCATGGTCTTATGAAGCGTTTTTTTTCTGCTGCAATTATTATTGTTGCATTTATAGGTTGCAACAACAACACACAATCAAACACAAAAGGAAATGCAGAGGGCGCCTTTCAAAAAATAGCGGATGATTATTTGAATGGCTACTTTGCTGCGAACCCGCTCTTAGCAGTATCACTTGGCTTACATGAAGGCTTTGATGGCAAAACGCCTGACTACGGCAAAGCAGCACTTGCTGCGGAATTACGCCGTATGAAACGCTTTGACTCGCAACTTGCAGCAATTGATACTACATCTTTTAGCACCAAAAATTTTATGGATTATCGTATACTGCATTCTGCCATTAAAAATAATATATTTAATGTGGAGGATGTGCACGCATACACAAACAACCCGATGACTTATGCGGGTGCTATAGATGTGAATATCTATATAAAGCGTGACTTCGCACCACTTGAAGAACGCGTGAAATATATTATCTCTACTGAAAATGCGCTGCCCGGCATACTTGCTGCCGCTAAAGCCAACCTCGAAGATTCATTACCCAAACCATTTATCGAAACAGCTTTACAAATTACACAAGGCAATGCAAGTTTTTTAAAAGGCGATTTGCTTACCGCATTGAAAGAGGTGAAGAATGATACACTAATGGCCGCATTTAAAAAAGCGAATGACTCAGCAATTAAAGCTTATGAGGATTTTGTGCAATGGCTTACAAAAGAAAAGCTGCCAAAAGCAACAAGTAATTATGCGATAGGCAAAGACAATTATAAAAAGATGTTGTTGTACAGTGAAGGCATTACTATGGAACCTGAACAAATTTTGGCAATCGGTTTGCAGGAACTAAAGAAAGAATAGGATGAATTTAACGCTGCGGCAAAAATTATTGACCCCAATAAAAAACCAGTTGATGTTTATCACGATCTGCAGAACGATCATCCTTCTGCTGATAGTTTAATACCCAAGGCAAAAGAGCATTTGGAAAGCATCAGGCAATTCTTAATTGATCATAAGATATGCAGCATACCATCTGAAGTGCGCGTGCAGATAAAGGAAACACCGCAGTATGCAAGAGCCACCAGCACCGCATCTATGGATGTTGCCGGGCCATTTGAAAAGAAAGCTACTGAATCTTATTATTACATTACACCGGTTGATGCATCATGGAGTAAAAAACAAAAAGAAGATTGGTTGCGCCAGTTTGATCTTTATAGTACAGATAACGTTACTATTCATGAGGCTTACCCGGGCCATTACACTCAATTCCTGCATTTAAAAGCTTCATCCGCCACTAAGATTGAGAAGATATTTGGCAGCTATGCTTATATAGAAGGTTGGGCACATTACTGCGAAAAGATGATGGTAGAACAAGGCTTTGGTGCAACAGACAGCATTACAGCAGCGAAGCATCGTATTGCTATGAGCGGTGATGCATTGCTACGCATCTGCCGTTTATGTGTGTCAATAAAAATGCATTGCCAGGGTATGACGATTGAAGAAGGTACAAAGTTTTTTATGGATAACTGGTACCAGGGCGAAAAGCCACCGTACCAGGAGGCACTGCGTGGCAGTTTCGATCCCGGTTATTTATTTTATACTGTGGGAAAGCTTGAAATTTTAAAACTCCGCAGCGATTATCAACAACAGGAGGGCAGCAACTTTTCATTACAAAAATTCCATGATTCGATGATGGACAACGGCATGCCTCCGGTAATCATATTAAGAGAAATATTATTAAAAGATAAAAGCAAATGGAAAGAAATTTTATAAACAAATTTAATTTTTGTCTGATTATTTAACTATTAATCGTTATAGTCTATAACAACAATTTTAAACAAAAAACAATTATCATGCAAGAACAAAATTTTAAAAAACATGCTCAATACGTTCCCGGGTTCCACTTCCTTACACTCAGTGTTATATTAGCTTCCTTAGTTATTGCTATTGTTTTATTGATTTCAGGAGGACTGAACCTGGCAACTGCTTTTGATCTTTTGGTTGCACTAAGTTTGGGTTTGTTATTTTATTATACACGCCAGTTTGCTACAGGAAACCAGGACCGGATTATTCGCGACGAGGAAAATTTCAGAAGCTATCGTTTAACCGGAAAAGAATTGGACGAACGCCTTACAAAAGGCCAAATTATTGCTTTACGGTTTGTCGATGATGAAGAATATTCTTCCTTAACAGAAAAGGCTATAAAAGAAAATCTTAGCCCGGCAGATATTAAAAAAGCTGTACAACAGTGGCGTGCAGACCATCACAGAGTTTAATCTTTAAAAAAACAAAACATGAGAGCAGTAAAAGTAGAATACACGGTAAAGCCTGAATATGTAAGCACCAACAAAGCCAACATTCAAAAAGTAATGGATGAATTGCGGGATTTAGGAGATGTAGGCATTTTATACTCAACCTACATTAAAGAAGATGGTTGCAGTTTTGTACATTTTTCAATTCATAGAAACGAAGAAAATATTCTTACTTCATTAGCAGCATTCAAAGCATTTAGTACACAATTAAAAGCGGAAGGCTTAGTAGGTGAAGTGCCAAAAGCTCTGAAATTAGAAATGGTTGCAAAGCCTCACCTGCAGGTATAAGCAAAATTGATATTAAAATCTTCTGCTATGGTTTTCTATAATCACAATTAAAAAATTTGTTGTTTGAAGACTTTTACAAACACGTAAAAAGATATTACCATCATAGTAATAAATTTTACTCCCGTGAGAATTTGGAAGAAATATACTTTTCGAGAAAATGCTCTTAATTTGTATATGCGTAATATCACTATTTTATCTTTTCTTTTAGTAGGAATGTTTGTAACGGCTAATATACATGCACAGGTGAGAAAAATTGACACTACTGCAATCCTGAATGATATTGGTTACCGTGTTTCCTGCAGCAATAAAAATGAAAGTGAAAACCAGGTTACAGTATCACCTAAAGGGTTTAAAGAAGAAGTAAGGGATATATCATTTGCTATAAAAGGCAGGCTGCGCAAAGTATTGGTTGACGATTTAAATGATGATGGATACCCGGATTTGCTCTTGTGCATCTATGGCGGGGCCAACGGTGACATAGGTAATATTACAGGCATTGCTTCCAACGGGAATACTTCTTTGGTTCCTGTTCATTTTCCTGATATTTACAGCGACCCTAAATTACGCGAAGGCTATAAGGGCCATGATGAATTTACGATCATGATTGGCACATTGCTGCAAAGTTTTCCAATCTATAAGCCCGGTGATACTGATACGCCCACAGATAGTATAAGAGTAATACAATATAAAATAATGAACGGTGAAAAAGGCTTAACTTTTAAGGTTTTGCGCTCCTATGAAAAAACGAAATAGTTACGAAACATAAATCCTCCTGAATTCTCCCTAAAGGGGACTTTGAATTTGTTCCCTTTTGAGGTGTGTTTATTTTGATAATTTCTTCTCTTAATTTTTTATGTACCGGCTTTTGAGGGTTTAATCAACTTTTGTTGTGTCACTCTTGTACTTTATAAACTTTGTTCAACAGAATCTGCCTGCCACCAGGCAAGTTGCTGTAGTTGAAAACTATGACGCCCATTCGAAAGATTCGTCAGGGCGGGCAACAAAAGTTAAATTCTTGTTCTTTAGTTCGGCTCATAAAATTTTCTTTTCGCTTTTCACATTTGATGTCTTACAAAAAATTATTCTGTTCTTAAGCTCTTTACAGGATTAGCAACTGCAGCCTTTATAGCCTGGTAACTTACAGTGAGCAATGCAATGATGACAGATAATAAGCCTGACATAATAAACACCCACCACTGAATGCTTACATGATAGGGATAATCTTTTAACCACGTACTCATTGCCCACCATGCAACAGGAGCAGCAAGAATAAAAGATACAAGTACGAGTTTTAAAAAATCTTTTGAGAGCAACGCAGTAATGCCCGTAACAGAAGCGCCCAACACTTTACGCACCCCAATTTCTTTGATGCGATTCTCAGCCATATAAGTTGCGAGACCAAATAAACCAAGACAGGAAATAAAAATTGTAAGCGCCGCAAATATACCGGCAAGTGTTCCTATTCGTTTTTCATCCTCAAATTTTCGCGCATACTCTTCATCCATAAATTTGTACTCGAAAGGATATTCGGGATTATATTTTTTAAAAATGGCTTCTGCTTTTTTTAAATTATCAGCAGTGGAATTTTTGTCATTGAATTTAATAAGAATCGTTTGAAACCATGCCTTGGCACCATAGATAAGCATTGGTCTTGTAGGCTCATAAGGTGAGGTGAGAATGAAATCTTTTATAACTCCTACTACATGCCAGTCTTGTCCATTGTCTTTAATGATCTTTCCAATAGGATTTTTAAACTTCATCACTTTTAAAGCCGATTCATTAAGGATAGCGCCGTTTGAATCTGTAGGAAATTGTTTCAGATCAAAATCACGCCCTGCTACAAATTGCAAGCCTGCAGTTGCTCCAAGATTTTCGTCTTCATTATACCTGTAAAAATCAGTTTTATCATTGGGGTCTTTTCCTTCCCATTCCTGTCCCCAGCCATCGCTCCAGCTTTGTGTAAGAGGCGCACTTGTTTTTGTTACAGATGAAGCGACACCAGATGAAAGCAATTCATTTTTTATCAATTGAAAATTCTTTTCGATATCGCCAGTAAAGAGTTGATAAATAAGATTGTTTTTATTATAGCCTGTATCTCTTTCTCTCGCATAGTCTATCTGCTGTTTTACAATAATGGTACAAATGATCAATATAATGGCGAAGGTAAATTGCAGTATTACCAATGCTTTTCGTGGTGTAACCAAAGCATGTGCTTTTTTGAAAGTTCCCTTTAATACTTTTACCGGTTGAAATGAAGAAAGAAAAAATGCAGGATAACTGCCTGCCAATATCCCGGTGAATATAATAAAGCCAATACACGAAAACCACTCATTAAAATTGCTGTATTGAATAGAAACTTTTTCATCAACAAGACTGTTGAAAGCAGGCAAAGTAAGTTGTACAATTGCCACTGCAAAAATGCCGGCAATGAATGCAAGCAAAATAGATTCACCAATAAACTGGCCAATGAGTAAACTTTTTTGTGCACCCACTACTTTTCGTATGCCTACTTCCTTTGCACGTTTTTCACTGCGTGCAGTACTAAGGTTCATAAAATTGATGCAGGCAATCAGCAAAATAAAAGCAGCGATGATGCCAAATAGTCTTACATATTCTATGCGTCCGTTACCATCTTCTACTCCATTCGTAAAACTGGAATACAAACGCCACCTGCTTATAGGATAAATAAACATTTCCCACTTAGGTTCATCCTTATCGTATTTCTGCTTGAAAGTTTTTAGTTTAGCATTTACAGAAGCAGCGCTGGCATTGGGTTTCAGCAATACATAAGTGCGTGTACTGTTGTTGCCCCAGTTTACATCATCATCGCCGAGAAAACGTTTATAAGACCATGGAATCAAATATTCAAACTTGAATCTTGTATTGTGTGGCAAGTCTTTTAAGATGCCTGTTACCGTAAAATTTTCTTTGTTATCAATCTTAATAATTTTACCCATTGCCTCTTCCTTACCAAATAATTCTTTTGCCAATGTTTCTGTAAGAACGATAGAGTGCATATCATTCAACACAGTTTTTGGATTACCTTTTAACAACGGGAAAGTAAATACCTGTAAAAAATTAGAGTCAACAATAGTACCCTCTTTTGTTATTCTTTTTTCTCCTATGCTGAATAAAAAATTGCTTCCCCAGTCAACACGTACAGCCTGCTCTACTTCAGGCAAATCGCGTTCTATTGTTCTTGCCAATATTTTTGGTGTGGTATTCCATGTATGTAATTCACCACTAAAGCTGGCTTTGTTCCAGGCTTCATAAATGCGGTCTTTCTTTTCATGAAACTGATCATAACTTACTTCATTTTGTATCCATAACAAAATAAGCATGGCGCTTGCCATGCCTATTGCGAGACCTAAAATATTGATTGCCGAAAAACCTTTGCTTCGAAAGAGATTGCGGAAAGCAACTTTGAAATAATTTTTGAACATAAAAGAAATTTTATTCGCAGAACCTGCGGATGTTTTACGTGGTAAGTAATTTTTTTGTTACAAACTTTATAATCTTTATTCAGCTTTCGTTGTGTCAATCACTGTACGTTCGGAACTACCATCGGCACGCGTATTCTGATTGTAGCTCGTCAATTTCATTTCGTCAGACCGGCTCCGCCGTGCCGAATGAAGTTGTTGCAGTACAAGAGTCCCGTACGTACGGGACAGAAGCTTAATTCATACCCCTTAGTTTGGTTCATAAAAATCAATTAGCAATTGGCAAAGGCAATAAGCAATATAAGCTCAACTACAAACTGAAAACTATAAACTACTCGCAGAGTCCTGCGGACAAACTCTTTATTCCGTTCTCAAACTTTTCACAGGATTGGCAAGCGCTGCTTTTATTGCCTGGAAACATACCGTGAGCAATGCGATGAACAATGCACCAATTCCTGCTAATGCAAGTACCCACCAACTTATGTTTATTCTGTAAGCAAAATTTTGCAGCCATTTATTCATCGCAAACCATGCCATTGGTGAAGCAATAATGAATGCAATTAATACAAGTATTACAAATTCCTTTGCCAATAAATTAGTAATGTTTGAAATACTTGCGCCAAGCACTTTTCTTATGCCGATCTCTTTTGTTTTTACCTGCGCTGTATAAGTTGCCAGGCCAAAAAGTCCTAAACATGAAATGATGATCGCTACCACGGCAAACACATTGAACAAACTTCCAGTGCGCTGATCTGCCTGGTACATTTTATTAAAATCTTCATCAAGAAAAGAGTAATTAAAGGGAAAATCGGAAGAATATTCTTTCCAAACCTTTTTCGTAGCAGCGATGGCTTTGGATGCGTCTTTGCCTGTGGTTTTTATATACATTCGCCAACCGGGAGGATCGTAATAAAATATAGCTGGTTCAATTGACTGTTTAAGGGAAGCAAAATTGAAATCCTTTACTACACCGATAATTGTTCCTTTCGTATCCCGGAGTGTAAAACTTTTCCCAATTGGATCTTTGATGCCTGCCTGCTTTACAGCAGTTTCATTGAGTATGAAATGCGCAGAGTCTGATTTTGACCCGGTGAAATTATTTCCTGCAATCATTTGCATTTTAAGTAACGGAATAAAATTTTCATCTATAGAGTTTGGATGAATTAGAAAAGTTCTGCCCTCTTCTTTTCCGTTCCAGTATGTATCGCCGGTTGTTGAATTAATACCTGCAATGCTATTGTTAGATGAAGCGATATCCAATATTTCTGGTTGTTTTAAAAGTTCATTACGTGCTGCATCATAATGGTCATGCATTTCATTTCTTAACTGGAAAGAAAAAACATGTTCTTTGTCAAAGCCAAGATCTTTTTCTCTAATGTATTTTAACTGTGCCGCGATAACAATAGTGCCCATTATTAAGCCAACAGAAAAAACGAATTGTGCAATAACCAAAATTTTTCTGAAGGAAGCGTTGCGAATACCAAAAGATAGTTTTCCTTTTAATGCCTGTAATGGTTTGAATGATGATAACAGCAATGCCGGATAAATACTTGCTAATGCCAATGTACCAGTAATAGCGCTGCCTACAACAATCCAAACATTACTGCTTGCAAGACTAAATAAAAGAAGTTTACCAGAAAGTTCATTGTATAAAGGCAACAGCAATGAAATAATTATAAATGCAAGTAGCGAGGCAAATAAAAACAGCAATCCTGATTCAATAATGAATTGAATAAACAATTGATATTTTTCTGCGCCGATAATTTTTCGTACACTCACTTCTTTAGAACGAAGCATGGAGCGGGCGGTGGAAAGATTTACATAATTGATGCAGGCAATAAATAAAATAAGTATAGCTACAATAAGAAATATCCTTACTGTTTGCAAAGTGCTGCTATTACCATCTGCTGCAATTAAATGAAGTGTTTTTAAAGGTTGCAAAGAAAAAAAATCATTTTTTACAGTTACATCATCCTTTCTTTTGTCCCTATACATTTGCGTTATTTTTTGAGCAACTTTTTCTGCCGGCGTTTCTTTTTGAATTTGTAAGTAAGTATTGAAATAAAAATTTCCAAGATCTTCATCCATCGTTTTCCAATCTCCGTTGCCACCGGAAGCTGTAAACTGCTTAGCATATAAACTCATCGGAAAAAGCATGTTATAGCTCAGGCTTGAGTTCCCGGGAAAATCTTCCATTATACCGCTGACAGTAAAATTACCTTGATCTGTTACCAGTGTTTTACCAAGAGGATCTTCATTAGCAAAATATTTTTTTGCTTCAGACGAAGTGAGAATAATAGAGTTAATGTTTGGAAAAGGTTTTGCTTTATTTCCATTCAACAGTTTAAAATCAAATATTGAAAAGAAGGTTGAATCAACAAACGCTAATTTAGATTCGGTAAATTTTTTATCGCGGTAAGTAAACAATATCTGTTCATATATATCATTTATTCTAACCGCTTTCGCTACTTCCGGTAATTGCTTACAAAAAACTGTTAGAGGTGCGGGAGATCCTTCCCATACCTGTGCGCTTTCACCTATACCGAGATGCGAGTTTATTTTGTAAATATTACCTGCGTTTTTATGAAAGCTATCATAACTCAATTCATCCTGCACCCACATTAAAACCATTATTCCTACAGCAAGTCCAATAGCAAGACCAGAGATATTAATGACGCTATAAAATTTATTTTTCCAAAGATTGCGCCAGGCTGTTTTGAAATAGTTGCGGAACATAAAAATCCTCTTAAATCCTCCCTAAAGGGAGGACTTTAAAGCCCGTTCCCTTTAGAAGATACGTTTTATTTTTATAATTTTTTTCTTAGTTTTTTATGTGACAAGCATTTCAATCTTTAATCAACTTTTGTTGTGTCACTCACTGCATCGTTCGGAACAGTCCGAAAGTGAGTAAGGCCAGAACAAACCAATAAACCCATGATGTTTCCCAAGTCTCCCCTATCTGCCGACAGGCAGGCTTTAGGGAGATTTAGAGGGTTTTAAATTAATTCCATAATGCGGATGGAAACAAGCTGGCTGGGCTGCGCGTTTTCAAGATATTCCTTTACAGTGTTGCACTCTTTTGTACTATACCCGCAGGACTTTACACAAAACGCATGTTTACTTACGCCACAGCAAACAACTGCGCTGCAACAAATGAATAAAATAACGGTTAGCAAACGCCTGCAGATAATACCTGCTATGGTTTTCATAACCAAAGATTTTAAAATTAGATAAGTATGTTTTCGGTAACAGTTTGCCCGTCAAGCATACGTACAATGCGGTGACTGTAACGTGCATCGTGCTCGCTGTGTGTAACCATTATAATAGTGGTGCCCGTTTCATTCATCTCGGTAAGCAGTTCCATTACTTCATTACCGTTATGACTGTCGAGATTACCGGTAGGTTCATCAGCCAGTATCAGCTTTGGTTTGTTTACTACTGCTCTTGCCACAGCCACACGTTGCTGCTGACCACCTGATAATTGCTGAGGATAGTGATTACGCCTGTGCATAATCTGCACCTTATCGAGCACCTCTTCTACTCTCTTCTTTCTTTCGGCACTCTTCATGCCAGTATAGATGAGCGGCAATTCCACATTTTCAAAAACAGTAAGTTCATCAATGAGATTAAAACTTTGAAATACAAAACCAATGTTGTGCTTTCGCAGATCAGCGCGTTTACGCTCATTGAATTTTGCTACTTCAATTCCATTGAAAACAAAACTGCCTCCATCGGGGTCATCAAGCAAACCCAAAATGTTAAGCAACGTAGATTTGCCGCAGCCCGAGGGACCCATTACAGCAACAAATTCTCCTTCTTTTACTGACATAGAAAGTTTATTCAATGCAACTGTTTCAACTTCCTCAGTGCGGTAGATTTTTTCGAGTTCAGATATTTTAATCATATCGGCCATTTTTATGTTTTTTAATATATGTTACGTTTATTGTTTTAAAAAAGTTACAATTCAGTTTGCAATTTTTAGGCTTAGAACTAATTCCCAATTCCTTTTTTTACTTTCCCTTTAAAACCAACTCCTGCATGTTACCATAATTTTCATAGCTGCTTGTTACTACCTTATCTCCCGGCTCTAATCCTTGCAGCACTTCATAATAATCAGTATTTTGATTTCCTAATTGTATAGGTACTCTATAAGCCTTGCCGCCATCTTTACTTACCTTGAATATCCAGTTACCACCGGTTTGCTGGTAAAAACCGCCTTTGGGCAAAAGCAACGCAGTTCTTTCATCACTTAATGCCAAAAGTATCTGTAATGTTTGCCCACGGCGTATGCCTTTTGGTACTTTACCGATAAATTCCATATCAACCTGAAAGCGCCCATTAGTAACTTGTGTGTATACTTTCTTTATTTCTAAATTGTAAGTACTATCCGCAAAATCAAAGGTTCCCTTAAGCCCTGTAAATATGCGTGACAGGTAATGTTCATCAACATCTACACGTACTTTAAAAGCACCTACCACATCTATTTGTCCAATGCGTTCACCCTGATTTATATTCTGGCCAATCTCAGCGTTTAATGATGTAAGCTGGCCATCAACCGGAGCGCGAACAATAAGATCGCCAACCTTTTTACGCATTACTGCCAATGCATTTTGCGAACCCTGAAAAGATTGCTGTTCCTGTTTTCTTTGCTGCTGACTCGAAAGAGAATCTTGTTGCAAAAGCTGTTGAGTCAATTTTTTCTTCTGCAGATAATAGTTATAGTCGTTTTCTGCTTTTTTGAATTCCTGAGAACCTATTGCTTTTTGCGCATACAGATCTTTATCTAATTTGTAAATACGCTCGGCTTCTTTAAACTGGTTTTCTGCGTCAGTCATTTGATTCAGCTTGTCCACAGTATTTTGCTGAGCCGCATTTCTTGATATCTGCATTTGAGTTAACAGGTTGTATACATTGGTTTGCTGAGTTACCATATCGAGTTCAAGATTATTATTAGATAATCTCAAAATCGGCTCGCCTTTTTTCATCACTGTTCCGTCTTCAACATATTTTTCTTCTACACGGCCGCCTTCTGTAACATCGAGATAAATACTTACCCTCGGCAGCACTACTCCATTCACAGGTATATTTTCCTGGAAAGTGCCTTTTTTTACTTCACTGATTGTGATGCGCTCTGTTTCCACATTCAATTTACTGTTGCCTGAAGTGTAATAATAGCTTGCAGCAATTAATGCAACTAATGCTGTAACTCCTGCAATAGTGAGAATTCTTTTTGTACTCCATTTCTTTTTTGCAATTACTCTGTCCACTGTTTTAAAATTTATCGTTTTATGTTTATCTTTTGTTTTATATTCTCTTGCAACGTTCCCCTTACTATCCTTTGAAGAAGGGGTCTTTAAAAAAAACCCGGTGTAGAAACACAGGTTTTATATTGCACATGAGAAACTAAAATCTTTTTTGCCGTTGCCAGCCTGTCTGTCCGTAGGCAGGTTTTCAGTCATCAGTCTTTAGTAACTGCCCCACTGCCAAATTCTCCATTATAAACGAATAGTAGTGCCAGAATTTTTTATATTGAAAAACAAGCATTTATGCGAAAGATAAAATATAAGGTGTACGCTTTTGATACACTTTGTGTACGCAATTAATACATGGAATAAGCCCAGGAGAATTGCCAAAATATTTTGAAAAAAGGCAAATGTATTTTAAAGAGTTGGCAAAGAATTTTAAAGGCGCATTTCAAGTGAACAATTTAATCAGCGAGTAGCGAAAATTTAAAATGCAAGGGAATTTCATTTAAAGTCAAAGCAGTGTTCGGTTATGATACAGCTTGTGTTCGCTAATGTAACATGCCAATATGTATAATTTTTTGTAAATTATTCAGACTCATTAATTTAATTGTGTTGGTATATTTTATGGTAAAGTATGTTTGTGCTGATTTTTAAGTTTGAGACTTAATTAGGTGTTTGATCGTTTTGCTTCTCAATGATCTCTTGTTTTCAATTTATCTATCAAAAATGACAGAACATTCAAACTCACTTAATGCACTGAGAACAAAATTCGGGTCACCTCATTTGCTGCCATTCAAAACAACAGTACAAGAGAGCGACGCAAGGAAAGCTTAATAATTGATGTCTCGATGGGCTCATAAAAAATTATTAGATAAATTCACTTTTGATTATTGATATAACAATCTATGAATCTGAACAAATATTCCATACTGGCAATTGACGATGATCCAGATGTATTAACCGCAGTGCGCCTGTTATTGAAACCGGAAGTAAAAGAAATAGCGACAGAAAAAAATCCGGAAAATATTCCTTCGATATTAACAAAACAAAGCTTCGATCTGCTGCTGCTGGATATGAATTTTAAAGCTTCGATCAATACTGGCAATGAAGGTATTTATTGGTTGAAGCGCATTAAAGAATTACAACCGGCAGTTGCTGTAATCATGATTACTGCTTATGGCGATATTGACCTTGCAGTGCGCTCATTAAAAGAAGGTGCTGCTGACTTTATTGTTAAACCGTGGCATAATGAAAAACTGCTGGTAACAATTGAAGATGCACTAAAAGCAAAGGGATTAGCAAAAACAAAATCTTCACTTCCTCTAAAGGATTCTGTTCTTGGAAAGGAGCTTCTTGGCAGCAGCGAAGTAATGCAGGACATATTTTATAAAGTTGAAAAGATAGCGCCTACTGATGCAAATGTGCTTATTCTTGGAGAGAACGGCACAGGAAAGGATCTTATAGCAAAAGCCATTCATGAACGTTCGCTGCGTGCAGAAAAGCCCTTCGTAAAAGTAGATGTAGGCGCCCTTACAGAATCTTTGTTTGAGAGTGAATTATTCGGTCATAAAAAAGGTGCCTTTACTGATGCAAAGGAAGACAGGCTGGGTCGTTTTGAAAGTGCAAACGAGGGCACTTTATTCCTTGATGAAATTGGCAATATAAGTTTATCGCAACAGGCAAGGCTACTAACTGTTTTACAGAACAGGTATATTACGCGGTTAGGCTCTAATCAACCTGTTCCGATTGATATACGTTTGATTTGCGCCACCAACATACCGCTTAGTGAACTTGCCAACGAAAACCGTTTCAGAAAAGATCTTATTTACCGGATTAATACAGTGGAAATAACTGTTCCACCACTGCGAAAAAGGGGTGAAGATATATTGGTGCTGGCAAAGCATTTTGCAAAATTATATGCCAACAAATACATGAAACCTTCTATTGGTTTTGATGATGCGGCATTGCAAAAATTATTACACTATCATTATCCCGGTAATGTTCGTGAATTGCAGTATACCATTGAAAGAGCAATCATCATGAGTGATGGTGAAGTGTTGCAACCCAAAGACCTTATCTTTTCACCTATTGAATCAGTGCCTGTCACCATTACGGAACCCGATGATCTTAATTTAAGCAGCATTGAAAAAAATACTATTCTGCGTGTAATCGAAAAACATAATGGCAATATTACCAAGGCTGCAAAGGAGCTTGGTTTAACAAGAACAGCATTATACAGGAGGTTAAGTAAGTATGATATATGAGAAAGAAGTTAGCTTTGGCGTTTTGAGTAATGATCCTGTAAAAACACAGGACGCAGAAACCAAAACAATAAATTTACTTATGTTTAAACGGCACGACTGGAGCATAGTGATAAGAGTTATATTAATGTTTATGACCCTTACTGTTGCTTCTTTTTTATTAGTTAAGGGATGGCTTATCTATGAAGTTATCGCGATACCTGTTATTGTTTACGAGGTATTTGATTTTTTTCGTTTTCATAAAAAAGCGCAGAGTGAAGTGGAAGAATTTGTAGAAAGTGTGCACTACCGCGATTTTTCACGCTATTTTGATGTAAAGCATGCGCCGCTTGAGTTACAGCCTCTGCGAAAAGGCTTTAACGAAATAAATACTACACTCAAAGTGATCAGCAAGGAAAAAGAAACGCAGTACCAGTACCTGCAGAAAATTCTTGAACTGGTAGATACCGGCATTCTTTCCTATGAAATGGAAAGCGGCGTAGTGGTATGGATGAATGAGGCATTGAAAAAATTATTACAGGTCCCTTATTTGCGAACAATCCATTCACTTGCAAAACGTGACTGGAATTTGTATCATGAAGTTATGTCGCTGCCCCTTGGTGAAAATATTATAGCAACGGCACACCAGGAAAAAACTGCTTTTAAAGTATTGTTGTCTGCAACTGCCTTTCAAACAGAAGGAAAAAAATATAAACTTATTGCCTTCCAAAATGTAAACGAAGCATTGGATGAAACCGAGAGTAAAGCATGGCAGCGTTTGCTTAGCGTAATGACGCATGAGATCATGAATTCTGTTGCGCCTATTTCTTCTCTTTCAGATACTTTAAAAAACATGCTGAACAATTCAAGAGAAGCTGTATCTCCTGCAAACAGACCGGCTTTTGAAGACCTTGAATTAGGTATTGATACTATTAAAAGAAGAAGTGAGGGCCTGCTAAAATTTGCGGAAACATACCGCAACCTGAATAAGATTACTACGCTCAATCTTAAAAAAGTGTATGTACGCGATCTGTTTGAAAACCTGCATCTTTTAATGCAGCCTACATTGGATCAAAAAAATATAGAACTGGAGATCATTCTTAAAGATCCTGATCTTATCCTCGAAGCTGATACCAATTTAATTGAACAAGTGCTCATTAATCTTATTGTAAATGCTGTGGAAGCAGTAAAAGAAAAAGAAGAACCTCGCATTATGCTTTCGGGATATTATACTGCAAAAAATAAAACAGTAATTAAAGTGTCAGATAATGGCACCGGCATGCCCGAAGAATTGCTCGATAAAATTTTTATTCCATTCTTCAGCACAAAGAAAACAGGCAGTGGTATTGGTTTAAGTTTGTGCAAACAAATTATGATGTTGCATAAGGGAACGATACATGTTCAATCAAAAGAGGGTGAAGGAACTGCGTTTATGCTGCAGTTTTGACAACCATTGAATTGATGATTTGATATTAATTATAACTCTTGTACGATTGAGAAAAATGTGCGTGCAAAGGATAAAGAATATACTTTTAAATAATATAGTCTTAGTGTTCTTTGTGCAAGTTTCGTGAACTTTGTGACTTCGTTTTGGGACACAAAGTTCGCCAGGAGTCACGAAGGGCACTAAAAATAGAGTCAATCGCATAACAGTAATTATAGTTAGTTTTAAAAAAGTAAGAGAGGTTATCTAAAACAGATGACCTCTTTTGTTTAGCTTAAGTACATTCTGTGAATAAAAATAAAACCCATCAATACATTAGCCATTTACATTTGCTTATTGGTTTATGAATGCATCCGCAAATAAAAAAATAATTCTTGGCGTTGACCCCGGAACGGTTGTGATGGGATATGCAGTTATTGAAGTATGCGGTAATAATGTTGCAATAGTAGCAATGGATGTGCTTAAACTTGGCAGTACGAAAGACGTTTATGAAAGGCTGGAAATGATTCATTCAAAAGTTAATGCCCTGATTATCGGGCACAAACCTCACACCTTTGCGATTGAAGCCCCGTTCTTTGGAAAGAACGTACAGAGTATGCTCAAGCTGGGAAGAGCACAGGGAGTGGCTATTGCGGCTGCTATGCAAAGTCGTATTGCCGTTACTGAATACTCACCAAAGAAAGTAAAACAATCAATCACAGGTAATGGTAATGCAAACAAAGATCAGGTGTGGAAAATGCTGCAACACATTTTAAACATAGAAGAAAAACCTCAATATTTTGATGCTACCGATGCACTGGCTGTGGCCATTTGCCATCATTATCAAACTTCATCTGCAATTACAAAAGCAACAAAAGGTTTTAAAGGCTGGGATGATTTTGTTGCAAAGAATGTGGAAAGAGTAAGGAGGTAGTTGAATGGTTGAATTATTGATTGGTTGATTTGTTGAAAAGTCATTTTAATAAGTCAACCCTCAATTATCAACTTCTAAACTTATTAACGTGTCAACCTATCAACCTTCCAGCGCGGCAACAATTTTTTCCTGCACTTCCTTAAATTGCTCAGGACTTAACTTTAGTTTACGCCTCGTGAAATTGAGATCATCAGAAGAATTAATTGGAATTAAATGCAAATGTGCATGTGGTACATCAAGACCTATTACTTCCATCCCGCAACGGTTACAGCTAAAGGATTTTTCAATAGCTTTTGCAATAGGTCTCGCAAATACAAGCAACCCGCTTAAATATTCATCCGGCAAATCAAACATATTATCAACCTCTGTTTTAGGCACTACCAGCACATGACCTTTTACTAAAGGAGCAATATCAAGAAAAGCAAAAAACTTTTCATTCTCTGCAATTTTATAAGAAGGAATTTCACCGGCAATTATTTTGGAGAAGATGGTCATACGATTTTTGATTTACGATTTACGATTTTTGATTTACGATTTTTTGATTGCAGATTTATGAAGAATTATTAAAACAAAAAAGTCTTGCTTAAAAAATGAACAAGATGGTAAACTCAAATCTACTCACAGAGTCCTGCGGACAATCGCCTGTCTTCAATAATAAACTCTCCTTATCTTCGCCCACAATGAGTAAAGACATCGTATTAAGTGGTATAAGGCCAACAGGATTTGCACACCTTGGAAATTATTTTGGTGCAATCAGAAATTGGGTGCAAATGCAAAATGAATATAATTGTTATTTCTGTATTGTGGATTGGCATAGTCTTACAACACACCCCGATACAATAGAGTTGAGAGAGAAGGTGCACCGGGTGATTAGCGAACTGCTCGCATGTGGAATTGATCCTGACAAGGCGGCGTTGTATATTCAAAGTGATGTTCCTGAAATTGCCGAATTATATTTATACCTGAATATGCTTGCATACAAAGGCGAACTGGAAAAAACACCAACATTCAAAGAGAAAGCCCGTTTACAACCAGATAATATAAATGCCGGGTTGCTTACCTATCCTGTATTGCAGGCAGCAGATATTATTATTCACAGGGCTGTAAAAGTGCCGGTGGGCAAAGACCAGGAAGCGCATATTGAAATGACAAGAAATTTTGCACAGCGTTTTAATAATCGTTATGGTGAAGTGTTCCCAATGCCTTATGCATTTAATTACGGCAGCGAATTAATAAAGATCATGAGCCTTAATGGCAGCGGTAAAATGAGTAAGAGTGAAAACCAGATGAGCACATTGTATCTTGAAGATGACGATGATTTAATTCGTAAAAAAATAATGAAAGCAAAAACAGATGTTGGTCCTTCAAAACCTCATTCAAAAAAACCTGACTATATTGAAAATCTTTTTACTTTACTAAAATTGGTAAGTACTGCTGATGTGGTTTCAAAATTTGAAGAAGATTACAAAAATTGCTCCATTCGTTATGGCGATCTGAAAAAACAACTTGCTGAAGACATGGCGAAGTTTATGCACCCGATAAGAGAAAAAGCCAAAGAGATAAAAGCAGATAAAGCATATCTTTCAAAAATAATAAAGCAGGGAACAGAAAAAGCAAGGACAAGCGCTGATGGAACTATGCAGTTGGTAAGAAAGGCAGTAGGAGTAAATTATATCTGAATGATGATTTGAATAATTGAAATGATTGAGGTGATTATGATATGATGTTAAAATTAAATTGCGTATAAAATTGGGCAAATATTTTATGTAATGAGACTCTGCGTTTATCTTCAAAATGCAAAATAAGTTTTCAACTTCTATATAAAAACGTAAATCGTTTGGAAGCAGTGCCTTCGACATAAATCGTAAATCGTAAATCGTAAAATTTTAAATGGCCAAAGCAAAGAAACCAAAACATATTGCCGTAGCGGGCAATATTGGTGCAGGAAAAACCACTTTAACAGAATTGCTGAGTAAACATTACAAGTGGATACCGCAGTTTGAAGATGTTGAACAAAATCCTTATCTAATGGATTTTTATGAAGATATGCCGAGGTGGAGTTTCAATCTTCAAATATATTTTTTGAATTCCCGTTTAAATCATTTGCTCGAAATACAACATGGCACTGAAACAGTGATACAGGACAGAACTATATATGAAGATGCACACATATTTGCACCAAACCTTCATGAAATGGGTTTAATGAGCAAAAGAGATTTTGATAATTACTATTATTTTTTTAAAACACTTGAATCAATGGTGCAGCCCCCCGATCTGCTAATTTATTTAAAAGCTTCTGTACCAACATTGGTTGGACAAATACAAAAAAGAGGAAGAGAATATGAAGAGAATATTCGTTTGGATTATCTTAAAAAACTAAATGAACTCTATAGAAAATGGATCGAGGGTTATAAAGAAAGCCCCTTATTAATTATTGATATTGATAAAAATAATTTCTCCGAAAGAGAAGAAGATCTTGGAGAGGTAATCAGTAAAATAGATGGTATGCTGTTTGGATTATTTTAGCTATGCAAGAAATAATATTGTGTTTGTTATTGACGAAAAATATTCAAAACGTACAAGTGAGTCTATATGTAAAAGGTTTCGGTGCAGCAGCAGTCCGAGAATGAATCACGGCTGCAATGAAGAACTTTGCTTATTATTTAATTTTTAAAAATTAATATTATGAAACAGCAAACTTCAGCCACTACCGAAAC
>WNFY01002963.1_pt1 | contig 37038 bp, 47 predicted proteins | sample 5400091 | NCBI WGS metagenome assembly WNFY01 (sample SAMN13153364, study PRJNA577476) | soil metagenome | isolation source: 60 cm soil or saprolite under grassland replicate 1 | place: USA:California | collected 2016-06-15 | reverse complement strand
CAAGGAGATGATCGCCACCGTCATTTCGCCAATGTCATCCGTGGTCCAGAAGGCAACGGCGTTCCAGGTTTGAATTGTGTGAGTTGTCATCAGGAGACTAATGCCGACAGTACCGGAGTACCGGGCGGAGACAATTGGCACCTGGCGCCACTGTCAATGCAATGGCAAGACTTGAACGATCAGCCATTGTCCAGTGCAGCAGTGTGTCGTGCTGTGACCGATCGTTCAAAGAATCACGGTCTTGATGGACCTGGTTTGTTAAAGCATCACGAAGAAGAACCGCTAGTTCTTTGGGCCTGGAACCCGGGGCGGCGACGTGACGGAGCGATGCGGGCATTGCCTCCGATCACACATGCCGAGTTTGTCGCCGCAACTCGCAGCTGGGTCATGGCCGGCACGCCCTGCCCACAAGGAAGATAGGCGCGCAGGTAGGAGATCAACCATGGCAACTTATCAACTCAACGTAAATGGCCAGCGCAAACAAGTGAACGTCGATCCATCGACGCCGCTTCTCTGGGTGCTGCGGGAAGAGCTTAAGATGACGGGCACCAAGTATGGTTGTGGGATTAGCGCCTGTGGCGCGTGTACGGTGCACTTGGGGGGCATAGCTACGCGTTCATGTGTGGTTCCCGTATCGCTGATTGGTGACCGTCCGATCGTTACCATTGAAGGCATCGGAAAAGATTCCGTGGGCCGCGCGGTGCAGGACGCCTGGGTGGAAAAAGATGTGGTGCAGTGCGGCTACTGTCAGAGCGGCCAGATCATGAGTGCCGTCGCACTTCTGAAAGCGACACCAAAACCAACCGACACCAATATTGAAGAGTCGATGGGTGGAAATCTTTGCCGCTGCGCCACCTATGTGCGCATTCGCGAAGCCATCAAGAGTGCGTCTCAACAACTGAAGTAAAGGAGGGCGACCCATGCAAGCAGCATTCACAACTGAGAACGATCTGAATCTGAATCGGCGCAGCTTTCTTCGTGTATCTGCCGCTGCAGCGGGTGGGTTGTTAGTTTCTTTGTACTTCGATCCTCCCTTTGATCCTGGCTGATGAGATGGACGCTGACTGGTCGCAGGTGATGGCTGAACTCGCACCCGCAGCCGACGTCTATAAGGATCCACTCTTTGGAATCCAGATGGTTGGCGGCTCGGGTTCTATCGCGCATTCGTTTCAGCAGTATCGCGAGCTGGGAGCCAAGACGCGCGCGATGCTGGTTGCCGTCGCGGCGGATCGCTGGCACGTCGCCCCGGAACAATGTCGCACCGAATTGAGTGTCGTTTATGGACCAAACGGGCAATCAGCTCGTTATACAGAGCTGGCGAGCGACGCCGCACACAAACCAGTGCCGGAAAAAGTACGTCTCAAGAATCCGTCAGATTTTCGGCTGATCGGCAAGAAAGTTCGGCGGCTGGATAGCCGAGCAAAGTGTGATGGTTCGCAAAAGTTTGGACTCGATCTGGATCTTCCGGGAATGAAGGTCGCGGTTGTGGCTCACCCACCGGTGTTTGGCGGCCGCGTAAAGAGCGTCGTCGACAACGAGGCGCGCAGCATCGAAGGCGTCCGCGACGTGTTCGAGATTCCTCTCGTGAAAGGGACCGGCGTCGCTGTGGTAGCCGAAGGATTCTGGCCCGCTAAGCAGGCGCGCGACCGACTTAAGATCGATTGGGATCTCGCCGGAGTAGAACACGTAGATAGTTCACAGTTATTGACTAGATACAAAGAACTCTCTCGGACTCCCGGCAATGTCGCCGTTGCGCGCGGCGACGAGAAACCGATGGATCAATTTGTGAGCGACAATCGAATCATTGCCGAATACGAGTTTCCCTATCTTGCTCACACGCCGATGGAACCTTTGAATACGACGATCCGCTTTGATGGCGATCGCGCGGAGGCCTGGGTTCCTTCTCAGTTTCAGACGCTGGATCAAATAGCCATCGCCCAAGTTCTCGGCCTGAAACCTGAGCAGGTCACCTTCCACACGGAGATGGCTGGCGGAGGCTTTGGCAGGCGCGCTGTTCCCGATTCCCACCTGCAGCGTGAGGCTGCAGTGATCGCGAAACGTCTGCGCGGCACACCGGTTAAGCTTGTGTGGACAAGGGAGGATGATGTCCAGGGCGGGTACTATCGTCCGATGCACGTCCATCGAGTCGAGATTGACATTGGCCAGGACGGTATGCCTAAGGCATGGCGGCACGTGATTGTCGGCCAGTCCATCATTATGGGTACGGCATTTGCTGCCATGCTGGTGAAGAACGGCGTTGATGAAACCGCCGTGGAAGGCGCCGCAGATACCCAGTACAACATTCCGAATTTTCACGTTTCCGCACACCATCCCACGGTAAACGTGCCGGTTTTGTGGTGGCGTTCAGTAGGGCACACACACAATGCTTTCGTCATGGAGTCGCTGATAGATGAGTTAGCCACGCGAGCAAAGATCGATCCCATCAACTATCGTCGTAAACTCCTCAAACCCGAGGCAAAGAAATTACGTGGCGCGCTTGATCTGATGGATGAAAAAAGCGCCGCCTGGCGAAACAAGTTGCCGAAGGGACATGCTGTCGGCATTTCGTGTCACGAATCCTTCGGGACTGCTGTCGCCTGCGCAGTTGACGTTTCGATCGAAAACAAACGCCCAAAAATTCATCGAGTGACGGTTGCGCTTGATTGCGGCATCGCTGTAAACCCGCTGACGATCGAAAGTCAATTCCAGGCGGGCGTGGCCTTTGGTGTGACACAACTGATGGCAAAGGGAGCAATCACATTCAAAGATGGCCGCGTGGAACAACGAAACTTCGACGGCTACACGCCACCTTCCATCGTTGATGCGCCGGTAACCGTTGATGTGCACATCGTGCCCAGCACCGAAGCGCCGACCGGATGCGGCGAACCTCCGGTGCCGGTGATCTCGCCGGCGGTAGTTAACGCGCTGGCCAAGCTATCCGGAAAGCCGTATCGCGCGTTGCCGCTGGTGACCATCTAGTCAAAGTCACGCCGCAGAGCGTTGGTGATCTCTGATCTTGAGTTAGTAGAACGTGAGAGATGTTGAAGCATCCTTGAATAGATTATTGCGGCGTTTTATGGCTTCGGAAATCAAGAGAGTGCTGGCCGTTGGGGCACACCCGGATGACGTGGAAATCATGTGGTCCGGTACCCTCTTTGCGCTCCATCAACTCGGACACGAGGTTCATGTCGCCTCATTAACCCTGGGCGATTGTGGGTCGGTTGAACTTTCAGCCGAAGAGATACGCCGCATTCGCCATCATGAAGCAATGAAGGCTTGCGAGGTGCTGGATGCGACTTACCATCACGCGGGCTTTGACGATTTATGTATTTTCAACGATGACAACTCTAACCGCCGTGTGACGGCACTGCTGCGAGAGGTAGATCCTTGGATGGTAATTACGCACTCGCCTAACGACTATATGTCGGATCACGAGATGACCAGTCTCCTTGTTCGCAACGCCTGCTTCAATGCATCAATACCGAACTATGAGACGAAGGCTGGCGCCGCTGCTTGCACCTTGAACATACCCTACCTCTATTACGCCCAACCGATGGAAGGCATAGATATCTTTGGCAAGAAAGTCACACCGCAGTTTTACGTGGATATCAGCGGGGTGATGCAGCAAAAGTTAGAAATGCTGGCCTGCCACGAGAGCCAGCGTAACTGGCTGCGTGCACACCACGGAATGGATGAATACATGGAAAGCATGCGTCGCTTTAACAGTTCACTGGGGCAAAGAGCATCAAAAGTGTCGGGGAGACTGATATCCTATGCCGAAGCTTTTCGCCAGCACCGCGGGCACGCCTACCCTGACGACAATGTCATCACGACATTTCTCCGAGAGAGCGTCATAGCGGAACCAGCCTACTGAGTTATTCAGGCTCCATTGAATCTCTTCTAAGTATTGCTCATGCGAGAGTTCACGCCGAGTGCTCTCTTCATGCCTAGGCTCGATTACGCTTAGCAAAACTGAGATCAAGGCCAAGAATAGTGTAGTGTATCGTCTTAGAAAGAGAAGGGAATGCCCTCGACTACCTTGGCCCAGGTTTCTCCCTCGTCCTCACTCGCATAGATATCGCCATCTGTGTTTCCGGCGAAGACTCCGCATTTCCAGCGCGAGTGCCACTAGAAGCCCATGCGTGACAAATTGATTGCGATAGGCGTCTGTTGTTGCGATCAATTAGCAATTGAATAATGAAACAAATATTCATTTGAAAGTCGCTTGACAGCCTCGTTTCTTCGTTTTAAAAAACCTGCTCATTCATGTCGCGCAAAGACTATCGCAGCATGATAGTTGATCGCTGGATTTCGACGATTGACGATTTGCGGCTCGCTCGGGAAAGCGGGCCACCCACTGCTAATGCTTAAGGAGGGTTCAATGGTTTCAAGGAGATTACAGACAGTTGGCTCGACGGCGCTTGCGATCGGCGTCCTGTTCATCTCAGCTTCGGTGGCTTTGGCGCAAAGCCAGGCGGGTTCCACGGTCACGAATTCAATCAACACCAGTAACAATTCAGGCAGCGGAGCTAGCGGCCAGAAGATGAAAGTGAAGGGCGTAGTCACGCAGCGTGAAGCTGACACATTTGTCCTCAAGGATGGCAGCGGAGTCGACACAACCGTCCGCTTAACTAGTCAAACCAGCGTGAAAACCAACGGCGGCTTCTTGCGTGGCGGAACCAACTATGCTCAGACCAATATAATGCGCGGTCTCAATCTTGAAGTGGAAGGCCGCCGTGGATCGTCAGGTGAGTTGATTGCCGATAAAGCCAGGTTCAACGAATCGGACCTGAGGGTTGCGCGTGCGGTTGAATCCCGCGCAGCCCCGCTCGAGGAACGAGCAACAAATACCGAAACCAAGCTGACGCAGGTAGAAGAGAACGCCCAGCGTCTCTCAGGACAGCTTGACGAACTTGTCGCCGTAGCTAATACGGCCAAGGGAGGCGCGAAAGCGGCGCAGGACACCGCGGATGCTGCTATCGCGGGTGTAAATGAAACCAACGATCGGATTTCGGCGTTGGATGATTACACGCCACAAACAACTACCGCGGTAAACTTCAAGCTCAACAGCGCCGTACTTACGGACGACGCTAAGACGAAACTCGATGAACTTGCCACGAAGGCCCTAGACACCAAAGGCTACGTCATCGAGATTGCGGGCTTCACCGATTCGACCGGTGGCATCGAGAGGAATCGCAGACTGAGTCAACGTCGTGCGGAGTCCGTGATTCGTTACCTAGTTGAGAATCACAGTATTCCTTTGCGTCGTATCGTCACGCCGTATGGCTATGGCAAGACGAACCCGATAGCGGATAACTCAACGCGAGAAGGCCGCGAACAGAATCGTCGCGTCGAAGTGAAGTTGCTCGTCAACAAGGGACTGCTCCAACCGGCGCCGACAATGAATAGGTCGAGCAGCAGTTCCGGGAATTAGTCGCATCACATTTGCGATACGCGAGGAAAACTGAGGGAGTGGCTCGTCGATTATCCGTGCCACTCCTTCACCCAAACAGGAGGCAATCTCGTGGCCGGTTATTTTTCTTTCCGCAAGGTTATCACGACCTATTTAGTAAGAACTTTCTATGCGCTGGGTTTCATCCTCCTGACTTTCGGTGGAATAGGTTTGGCGGTGTGGGCTATTCAACGTCTAAACGCGGGCACCATGCCCACACGCACGGCCATTTACTTTATCGCTGCTGGAGTTGGAATCGCGCTCGTAGGCAACCTGGGCTGGCGAATGATTTGCGAGTTCTGGCTCCTGCTCTTCAACATGCACGCGTTGCTTGTCTCCATTGAACGAGAAATGAGGCACGAGGACGATCAAAATCAAACGAAACACGATGTTATTGAGGCAGAGACGAAGCGCGGAGATTCCAGAGCACAGCGAAGGACCTACGGTGTCGATTCCGGACGAAGCGTGCTCGGCCTTTCTTGACGGTCCCAGTTAGTTACACTCACCCGCTGGTATTTCCGGGCAACTACTAGCACTCAGACTCAGCGCTTATCCGCGTCACGACCGAACTGAAGCATTGTTGATATTCATTTGAAGTAGTGAACACCCCGGGCCAGGCTTTGAAAGAACATTCGGGACTGACGGTCAACCCGCTTCTTATCCCGCTTCTTATATAGACATCGACACTACTGAAGCGATTCTTCATGTCGGCCATAATGTAGCCGAAGCTCAAACTGTCCTTTGGTCAAGAATTTCGGATCGAAGGCGCGGAACGAAGCCGCCAAAGTTGGGTAGTTATCGATCCCAGAGAAACCGCAAGAGCTGAGGGCGCTGACTCGAAGAAACATGTAGCTGAATACCTTGGCTTGCTGAAAGAGGCTGAGCAAGAGGGATCCCGTGAAGTATTTGTCTGAATACAAGCTATTGCTGACTTTTGAGGACGGCAGCTTACGACAGGTTGATTTAGCGCCCCACCTCGACGGAGAAGTGTTCGAGCCGCTGAAGGACATGAGCAACTTCAAAAGTGTTCATCTCAACTCTGATTTGGATACGATTGTCTGGAAGAATGGCGCCGACATTTCCCCGGATTTCCTCTATGAAATCGGCGTTCCCGAAGCCGAGTCAGTGCCGGCGGCATAGCGTCTGTAATCAAGAAACCGCACGGCCCACGCTTCGGTCCGACGTGTACGGTCGACCCTTTCGAGACGCGATTGCGGAAACAATCGAAACGCTCAACTGCGGCCGTACGCGACAGGGATTGCAACGACCTCATGAAAAGATCTGACATGATGCTCCTGCTGCTTCTGTTTGTTGTGTACACGGTTGCCCTTTCAATTGCGCTGGCACGGGCAGGGCACCGTTCGCAGACGGCAGTTGATGTAGCTGTGAAATCGGGCAATCTGAAACTGCCGATTGATCGCTCGGCGCAGGATTCTGCTACGGAGACTGCGCCGCAGTTATCGAGTGCTTGCAGCCTTACCTTCGGGCTTGTCTCGCTCTGCGTTCTTGTCTTCTCTTTCAGGCCACAGTAGCTCCTTATTGTTTAGCTCCGGCCGCCTCTAGCAATTGGACGATCTCGGTATAGCCCTTTTCTTTTGCAAGCATCACAGCTGTCTTGCCGCTCTGCGTTAATTTCGCTGATGCGTCAGCGCCTTTGCTCAACAGATCCCGCACGGTTTCGGTGTCACCGGAGGATGCCGCTAGCATCAGAGCCGTTGAACCATCATTAGCTTTCACATTCACATCGGCTCCGTGTTCCAACAACAGTTTGGCGCAATCTTCATGCATGTTGGTAGCGGCGAACATTAAGGCCGTCCGGCCTTCATTGTCCCTTTCATTCACGTCAGACCCGAGTAACAACTTAAGCCTGTCAGTCTGTCCTTCGAGTGCTGCCTGCATTAATTCTGTGTGACCGCCTTCATGTCCAGCGGATTCACTCATCTGTGCGCGAGTAGTCATATTTACCTCCTATGCTCCTCTATGCGACTCCGAGATTAGTCTCATATGATTTTTGTAACACTGTGCCCTTTTCCACGATGGCCTTCACCACTGCGATCAATTCCACTTCGCTCATGGCATAACGAACGTCGTTGATGAAGGTAGTAGGTGTGCCGGTGATGCCGTGAACCAGACTGAACTCACGATCCTTCAGTATTTGTTCGGTGTAAGAACCGCTGGCCATCTCACGATCGAATCTTTCCAGGGTCGAGCCCAATCTCTTTCGCGTACTTACGTAGCTCTCTATCTTCCAGTTTGTCGGGATGGAGATAAAGGAGGCGATTCATCTCCCAGAATTTGCCGCGCGCGGCGGCTGCTTCGGCCGCTTCAGCAGCACGCAACGCGTGTGGGTGTGCGTCCACAAGCGGGAAATGGCGATGCACCTGTCGCACTCTGTCCAGCAGTTCACGAGCCATCTTCTCGATCGACCGATGTCTCTTCTGACACCCAGCACACTCGTAATCGCCGTAATTGACCACTGTAACCGGGGCGTTCGTCGGTCCCATCACGTGGTCGCGTTCATTGACCGGCACAGCCAGCCTGATCGTCTCTCCTTCACTCATTTTAATCATTACCTGAACTCTTCTCATAGAACCAGCCTGACAGTCCCAAGCGGATGATTAGTTTTCAATTCGCCGCGGCAACTTGCGTGTACATGAAATTACTTCTGACCTCTTGTGGATCAATACCTGGCTTTTTCATTCGGTCGCTTTCTTGTTTAGCGCCTTCATAGAGCGCTAGAGAGCATCCGTCGTTACGACCGTGCTTCTCCAGATCTTTCAATAACCCCTCGTCTGTCAGGTCCATACGATGGGAGTTCCTCCCATCTCGTGCGAAGACTTGTCCAAGTCGCTTAATGATGCGCTTATCAGACACTTCAATGCCTAATTCACGGCGTTCATCGAAGCTTCCTGGCGCAAAGTTCATTGAGCCTACGATTGCTCTTTCGCCATCGGCAAACATCATCTTGGCATGCAGATGGAGCCCTTTCAATTTACGAATCTTAATCCTTACATCCTCCATAACGCGTAACCCATTCACACCCTCCGGCAACTTGCCGCCTTTCAGAGAGTGAGGCGGTAAAGACATCAGACGGACATTGACTCCACGCCTGCCGGCCCGAACCAAGTGTTCGATAACCGTCATATCCTGGTAGCGCTCGTTCTGCAAGAACAGTGAATGCTCCGCTCTATCAATGAACCGGACGATCCTTTCTCTACCGTTACCAGGACACCAGACTAGCCGCGCATCCGTATTGCCTTCGAAGCTGGTGCGATCACAGTCGACGTTGAAGCACGCGAGCACCTCCGCGACCTCCTCCGGATGGGTCGTAAGCACCGCATAGTCGCGAGTAAGCGCGAAATTTCTTGGCGCCCAATTTAGAGATTTGATGTAGGCGACCTGTTCGTCGATGATCATTGATTTCTCATGTGTGATCTGGAAGTCAGGGTGGGTTGCTCTAACATCTATACCGGCGTCGGCGAGAATATGATATGTAACATCATTGTCGGACTCACCCGAGCGGCGGGCCGGGTTAAGCATGACTCTTATCTTCACGCCGCGTTTGTGAGCTTCAATTAATGCGTCGACCAGGCGGGCTTCGGAAAATAGGAAAACTTTGATCTCAAGAGATCTGCGGGCACGTCGTAGCGCTTTGAGCAGAGGCTGAATTCCATCTTCAGGCATTACGATCAGTTTTCGTTTCGAGATCTTCATCAATACTTGTCTTCCACCTTTCCAAACCATCGCATCAAAAAACCAGGCCGAACCAGTTCAGCCTAAGTTGGTAGTAGTTATTTAACAACATCGTACCCGATCCCCTCAACCACCAGCTCTGCGAACTCTTCAACAGAATCGACGCGTGATCGACGCATAGCCGCTATCTCAAACAGGCAACCTCTTGCTTCTATGTGTCATCCGGTTGTGGTGATCGCAGACCGCAAGGCAACCATTGACGTCAGAAATCTGATCTGGAAACAGGCCAGCATCAAGAGCTTCATCCTGTTCGGTCAGCCGCAGGCTGACGCCTGGAATGTTATCGTCTCTCTGCTTCAATCCAGCGCGATCAAACCGATCGTGGCTAAGACCTTCCCGCTGGCCGACGCGGCTGATGCTATGCGTTACCTGGTCGAGGGTCGACCTTCTTCTGGGTCATCCTCACAATCTAATAGGCTTGATGAGAGGAGAGGAATACATGAACAAGCTTGAAGGAAAAATTGCACTTATTACTGGTGGCAATAGCGGCATTGGCCTTGCGACCGCGAAGCGGTTTGTGAACGAAGGCGCGTACGTTTTCATAACGGGGCGCCGCGATGCGGAGTTGGCGGCCGCCGTAAAGGACATCGGAAGAAATGTCACCGGCATACAAGGAGACGTGTCGAACCTTAGAGATCTTGATCGCCTCTTCGCGCAGATCAAGGGGGAGAAGGACAAGCTCGACATTGTGTTCGCCAATGCCGGTATCGCAAAGTACGGCGCCTTCGGTGAAATCACTGAGGATCTCTACGATTCAATCTTCAACATCAACGTGAAAGGAGTCCTATTCACCGTGCAGAAGGCGCTCCCACTGTTGGCGGATGGCGCATCCATAATTCTGAATGCGTCCATCGTCGCCAGTAAAGGGTTGCCGGCGAATAGTGTTTATAGCGCGACCAAAGCCGCCGTGCGTTCGTTCGCGCGGACATGGACGACGGACTTAAAAGCTCGCCGTATTCGTGTAAACGCGGTGAGCCCAGGCGCCACCGACACGCCTGGACTAACTGATCTCCTGGCATCCGCAGATGTAGGCGAGGAACGCTTGCAGATGATCTCCAATACTGTTCCGCTCGGTAGGTTCGGTACACCCGACGAGATCGCGAAGGCGGTGGTGTTTCTCGCATCCGACGACAGCAGCTACATCACGGGAACCGAACTGTTTGTGGACGGCGGGTTCGCCCAAGTATAGACCGTCGATAAGGAGATGCATGACAATCAGAAAAGTCGAGATCGAACGTGTCAGCGTGGAATCTTCAAAGCCCTTCGACATGATCGTGGCGGCATTGGAATCGGCTGTTGGGAATCCGGATATCGGCGAATTTTTCAAGCACATAAATGACGCCCGGACCTTCGCTGAACTGGAGAGTGTGGTCCACAGGAGCCTCGGCCCGACGGACCTAATGATCTTTATGAAGTTGGATCTGGGTGCCGTTCTGCGTAAGGAAACCGGACTCGACACGCCGAGAATTGTGCGCTATTTGATCGGCAACCCTCTCATCATGAAAGAAATGGCAGAGCAGGTTCCCGATGCCGGATCTTATGCGCCGGTCACAATACTGGTGGATGAGCGTGCAGACGGCTTGCATCTCTCTTATGACAGAATGGCCAGCCTCCTCGCCCCTTATGAAAATGCAGAAGCTCTGAAAGTCGCGCAGGCTTTAGACTCCAAGATTGAGGCCCTATTAGAGGCGGCAGCGCGTTAACTGACTGCGCAGGTAAGATCACGCTGGTCGTTTCACTAAGTCACTAAGCGACGTAACCAAGGCAGGCACATCAAGTCTCTTCAAGTACCGCTTCAACATCGATCTCGATATCGATTTCATTACCGACGACAATCCCGCCGCGGTCCATTGTATCTTGCCAACTGACTCCAAAGTCCTGACGATTGATCTGCGTAGTTGCGAGAAAACCCGCGCGCATCCTTGGTCCCTTGTCGACTCCATCCTCCCACCAAGGAGTCAGCCACTGTCCCAGATAGCTGACATTCAACGTAGCTTCGCGAGTAACACCCCGAATCGTCAGCTCCCCATTGACCGCATAATCGTGCTCACCTTTGACCTCAACTTGATTACCCGTGAAGGTGATCTCCGGATAATGGTCCACATCAAGAAAGTCTGCGCTACGCAGATGGCCGTCACGTTGCTTCACTCCCGTCCAGACTTCGCGGGCATCAATCAGTACTTCCACCGAAGAATTACTCGGTCTTTCTGGATCAAACTCAAGCGCGCCATGAACGTTCTTGAAGTGTCCGCGGACGTAGGTCACCATCATATGCCGGGCACGAAACTCGGCTGCCGTGTGTCCAGGCTCAAAAGTCCATTTAGGCATCGTTCACTCTCCGTGAAAAACTGTAATCGGCCATCTTGTCTAAGCTTCGTTGCTTATCACGTCCGTTGGACAAATATGCCTGAAAAGTATTGGCGGTAGCTGTAGAAGACAATTCCCCAGAGGATTACTACAAGGATTGCCAACGCTGCACCACTCGGGTTCAAGAACACGTGATATAAAATGATGTTCACGATTACTGGTCCAAGAAGCACCAGCGCAAGGGGCACGAACCGGTTCACGAGCAGTAGCGCGCCGCCTGCGACTTGTAGCGCAGCGACAACCCAATAGTAGTGAGACTGTGCGAGTGCGCCGATAAACTGGCCTGCCAATCCCGAAGGCATAGGCCCCATGTTGAGGAAATTCAAAAAACCATTGAGCCCAAACACAACGAAGATCAGGCCAAGTAGGAGACGTGCGATCAAGGTTGCGATTTTCATTTCGACTTACCTCCTGACGTTAGAAGCAGTACACAATTGTCGGGCGTGAGCAGGTCGCCAAGGCCAGCTTTCGAATTGCTCTGGTTACTGATTGGTAGATCTCCATTCAAGACTTGATCGCGCCCATCCTGCCCTGACGATAATCTTCAATCGCCTGCCGGATTTCGCCTTCGGTGTTCATCACGAACGGCCCGTAGCGCGCGACTGGTTCATTCAAGGGCACTCCGGCGATGAGCAACACTTCGAGCGTAGCCTTAGCGTCCGGCGGATTCTCAATTCTCACCTCGTCACCGTCCTTCGCGAACAGAACCATCTGTCCATCACCAGCGCGCTCGCCCTCTGCGCCGAATAACCCCTCTCCCTGCACGACGTAAGCGAAGGCGTTGTAAGCGCCCGGCACCTGTTGCGTGGTCGCGCCTCCGGGCTCGATCCTGTAATGCAGGTAGATGATTGGCGTACGCGTCTCAATGACGGCTCTCTCGCCCATCGCGGCGCCTGCGATCACACTCACCATCACAAGACCATCGGCCGAAGTCGCTTTAGGGATTTGCGAGTTCGGGATCTCCTGGTAGCGCGGTTTCATCATCTTGTCCCGCCTCGGTAGGTTCACCCAAAGTTGGAATCCGTGCATCCGCCCGCCGTCACGCGCGAACTCACGGCTCGGCATCTCCGAGTGGACGACGCCCGCTCCGGCAGTCATCCACTGCACATCGCCCGCCTTTAGGCGTCCGGCGTGACCCCGGGAATCCTTATGCTCCATATCCCCCGACAGCAGATAGGTCACAGTCTCAAATCCGCGATGCGGATGATCCGGCGCGCCTTTCGCTTCACCGGGCCCAAGTTCCAACGGCCCCATCTCATCGAGTAACAGGAACGGATCAAATTCTGAAAACGAGGCTTTCGGAAACGGGCGGCGGACAAGAAAGCCCTCGCCTTCTAAAGTCTCAATGCTGTTCACGACTCCGGCAACCGTGCGCCCTTCGCCCGCGCGAGTCTCTTCATTTCTCAATGCTTCACTGACCATCAACATAACATCTCCTCTCTCTACCGATTTGGTGCGCCCAATAAACAGCGTAAACGACTCACGCCGTACTCTCTTCTTCACTTTGCTCTGACGCGCCTGCCGCCTCATAGCCAATCTTCTTCAACAGGCGGATGAGCGTCTTGCGCTCCGCCCTTGTCAGGGAGGCGGACACGAGCCGTTCCATGTCGGCGGCGTGACCGGCGTAGGCGCGCGTGATCAGCTTCCTGCCTTCCTTTGTCAAATGAACGATCCTCGCCCGCCGGTCGGTGCCGTGAGCGTGCCGCTCCACCAACCCCTTCGCCTCTAAGCGGTCAACTGCGACTGTGATCGAGCCGCTCGTCAGCAGAATCTTTTTCCCGATCTCGTTAACTGGAAGCGGCCCTTTGTGGAGCAGCGCTTCGAGCACGGCGAAGTCGCTGCCACACATCTCCAGCTCCAGGATGCTCTTTTCGGCGTAGGCCTGAGCCGCACGCGCCGCCTTCCACAACACCAGGAAGACGTGGACGCCACTCCCCCCTGTTAACGATTCCAGTTTATCTACCCTCATTTCCATTACCTTGACTTCAAGATACTTTATAGTAAGGCAGATGTCAAGGACCTTAGATAAGATATCGACACTCGAGGTTAAGGCACGTTGCGCCCTTCGCCGTGCTCCAATACCCAGAAGCGTGAATCGCCCCTGGGTTTATTATTCAAGGACTCCCGAAGTTTAGCCACGGGTTCGGATTCGCCGTCGTCACCAAGGGCGAATGTTCCAAAGTGTATTGCTATGCTAGTGCTCGGTTCCAGGATGTGGTGCACTTCGAGCGCTTCGCTGGGCGATAAATGTACCGGATGCATGAACCACTCGGGAAGATAAGCGCCGATTGGCAATAAGGCTAAACGAATTGATCCGAATCGATTCTTAATGTCGGCAAAGTGGCTCCCCATGCCGGTGTCGCCGGCAAAATAAATATTCCCTGACGACCCTTGAAGGACGAAACCGCACCAGAGTGTTGCATCCCCATCCCTCAACGCCCGTCCGGAAAAATGTTTGGCGGGCACACACGCCACACTGAGTTCGCATCACCTGGATCACTTTGCCTTGTCGACATAACCAAACGCGATTGAACTCAGCGCAAACTGGCCGCAAGCTCATCAAACTTATGCCTTCTATTTACTAATAATAGGACGTAACCGGGAAGCAATCACAGAGATCAAACTGGCCCAAAGACTTGAGCCGCTTTCGCTAACTATGAACAACCAAGTGGCAAAGGTGCTCTTCTTTTCACGCGAGTACGACCAAGCGATCGACCATGCCGCAATATTTCGGCGTGTTGGCTTATCACAATAGGTGGTTATGTGTGTATCTTCCCGGACGATTACTTCCAGACGCCAAGCAAGCGTCTCACCGCTAACAACTCCCCCAAATGATAGGCACTATGATCGGCCGCAAGTAATACCTCTCGCAAGTACGTCTGTCCCTCCCCGTGCGGAATCTCTGCGTAGAGGTCCAATGCAGGATCGGCCGTGAGATTCTGCAGGGCATGCCGATCAGTGCGAAAGGCGTTGATGCTCTCCTCCCAGTCATTCGGCGTGGGCGGTGACGTGGTCTTCGGCCAGTACTCTTCTGGCCATTTTGGGGCCTGGTAGTCTCGGTTTTGGCAGAAGTTGAGGATGTCGCTCTGCGTCAGCCGCATGTGCTCCAGTAACTCCCATAGAGAATACGGCAACCCTTTCGGTCGCCCCCCTCGCAACGCCGGTGGGATCCCTTCCACCGCCACATCGAAATCGACGTGAGCGTCTTGCCAATCGAGAAGCTTTACTAGGTGCTCGCGTAGAATGTCACGCTGGTTCATTTCCTATCCTTCCCCAATCAGTACCGGCAAGGTCTCGATGTACTCTTCTGAAGCAATCCGTGCCTAACAATCTCAATTCGGCAATGAATCACGGCAAATACTTCTCTCGCTTGAGATCCGTCACCAAATTAACCTTGTTATCGACATCGATAATGTTGTCGATGAGCCATTTACCATTCTGCTTCACTAACTTTACTTCGATGTTTCTTTGATCTCCACTCTTGCCACCCTTAGTACCCCAGAGCAACATCACCTTCACATCCGCTTTATCACCGGTGACCAAGGATGACCCCATACGAAAGGAATTTGGATACTCCTGCGATTCGGTGAAAGGGTCACCTTCCATGTACGGAACGAATTCCTCTCGAGGATGAGATCTGCTGTATTGATTCTCTCTGACAAATTCATTTAGCAAGAGCTTATACAATGTAGAAGAGAGCCAGGCCTGCCTGCGCACAACATTCGACCTGGTAAAACTCATGTTATGAGCAAGGTGAAATCGGTAAAACGACTTTACGACTTCACTCGGATCGGCAGGATCGACCGATGCCGAGCGTTGTGGCAGGACAGTCCCAACCGGCACCAGGAGCATTGCAATCGCTCCAATCAAGAGATAGCGGTTAACCCTCATTATTTTTAACGTCCGTGAGCGAGGAAACATAATCAACCTTCGACCGGTGCCTGCGAGTGCTTCAGGTGTCGCCGGATCCACCATGCGATCGCCGAGACACCAAGGATGCCAATGACAAAATCAAAGCGGTGAAACCACGTTTTCAACGTGTCGTCTTTGTTCCATTGCTCGCCCAGCTTCTGGCCCACATACGCAAGACCCAGGCACCATGGAAGTGAACCGGCAAATGTGTAGATGACGAAGCGCTTCAGATTCATGCGCGCTACGCCGGCCGGAAAGGCGATAAAGGTCCGAATCGCCGGCAACAATCGACTGAAAAAGACGATCATCTCGCCGCGCTTCGCAAACCAGCGATCTGCCATATCCAAATCGTGTCGCGAAAGCAAAATGTAGCGTCCATACTTTTCGATGAACGGCCGGCCGCCATACATCCCTGCCCAGTAAGCTACCAGCGAACCGAGCACACACCCGAAAGCGCCGGCCAGTGTCACACCCCAGAGGTTCATTTGGCCAGTCGAAACGAGATAGCCTGAAAACGGCATGATGATCTCAGAAGGCAAGGGTATGCACGCCGACTCAACGGCCATCAACAATACAACGCCCGAGTATCCCAGAAGTGAAATCGTGGCGACAATGAGGCCGGAAAGAATTTCAATGATGCGCGCAACCATAAGAGTGTGTGTCGAGTTCCCTGTTCAGAATATCTTATCCAGCCCAGCCATGTTGTCCAATCAACGGGACAAAAGCACAGCCGCCGTGGTCCTCTTCCCTTGCGCCCTTGTCTGTCTTGACCACGCGAACGAGGCGCTGCACCTCACGCAATTCGCCAACGGGAACCACCAGCCTGCCACCAATCTTGAGTTGCGTTATCAAAGGTTCAGGAATGCCGGGACCGGCAGCGGCAACGAGGATTGCATCGTATGGTGCATGCGCTGCCCAGCCGAGCGTGCCATCGAAGCATTTGACCGTTGCGTTGTAGATTTCCAACAACCTGATTCTCGCCTGTGCGTCACGGGCAAGTTCAGCTATACGCTCAATCGAATAAACCTGGGCCGCGATCTTTGACAACACGGCTGTCTGATAACCAGAACCCGCACCAATCTCCAGCACTCTACTGTCTCTGTCCAATTCGAGCAGTTCCGTCATCTTTGCAACGATATAGGGCTGCGAGATGGTTTGGTTGGCGCTGATGGGAAGAGCGTGATCGCCATATGCTCTACTCTGAAGCGCTTCAGGCACGAAGAAATGACGAGGCACAACCCTGATCGCTGCGAGTACTTTGGGATCTTTGATACTGTAATGGTCGCGGAGTCGGACCACCATGCGTTCTCTGGGGATGGAATATTCCTGGAGTCGATCAGAACGATGTTTATTTGCAGGCTGCACCGGAAGAAAATCCCGCTGGCTTAGCTCTTGTGAAGTAACTCCGAGTCTTTCAGATAGTTCCACGCTTCGATTGCCGTGAGCGCCTGATGATCGGTCATGTCACTCTTTAGCGGCGTCACAGATACATAGCCTAACTCGACGGCATAGTAGTCAGTGCCCTCGGCTGAGTTTGTATTGAAATACTCTTCACCGATCCAGAAGTAAGGTTTGCCGCGCGGGTCGATATGTTCGGTGATTACGGGTCGCGCGTTCTTGATGCCCTGTCGCGTGACCTTGACTCCTTTGATCTCGCCGGGAGGCAGATTGATGTTAAGGAGTGTTCCCTCCGGCAATCCTTCATCGAGCACTTTGCGAGCGGCCACTACTGCGAAGGCCGCGGCTTCTGTGAAGTCAAAGTTATCTCTTGCGACCAGGCTGAGAGCCACACCTGGAACGCCAAGGATGGTAGCCTCGAGCGCTCCTGCGACAGTGCCCGAATAAGTAGCATCGTCTCCAAGATTCCCACCGTGGTTGATACCTGACACACAGATGTCAGGTCGTTCTTCTTCAGGAAGTATCTTGTTGAGCGCTAAAGTAACACAGTCGGTAGGTGTGCCATCGACAGCCCAGTGGCGTTTGTCCAATTGGCGGATGCGCAATGGTCGAGCAAGCGTGAGACTATGGGAGGCTCCGCTCATCTCCGCTGCGGGAGCTACGACGTAGACGTCGCCCAGCTGCTTCAACGCCTCTTCCAGCTTGATCAGCCCGGCGGAATGAATGCCGTCGTCATTGGTAACTAAGATCCGCGTCATAAAGCCTAATCTGCCTCACTTGGCCAACTGTTATTTGACGCCTTACACACTTCTGATTCGGCAGGCTCGCCCTCTCAGGAGCGTCCACTTCTCGACCATTGGTTAGAGACGGCTGGTGAGATAAGAGCACGGCCGCGTGCCGCGAGTGCTGGGAAGAACTGACTAGTCGCGAGGGATTCGCATCCGGCCTTTTTTCTTGTTGCGTTTGCGCGCAAGAGCCGACTTGAGCTTCGCCTTTTGACCAGGTGGAATAAAGAATGCGTGCTTTTTTGCATCCTTAATTATTTCTTCAGTCATTACTTTGCGCTTGAAGCGCCGCAATGCGCTTTCGATTGATTCACCCTGATTAACAGTAACTATTGCCATTCTTTCTCTGCTTTCCTCTTTATTAGATCCGATGCGACTGGCCCTATTTAACACGGCGCCAACGGTCGCGGTCAAGTACACACAAGAACTGGAGTGTCATAGTTTCAACGGGCTTTGCAGTTTGGTAACCGCCGATAACTCCACAGCTGACGAAATGAACCCCGCGGACAGCAATCTGTACGCGGGGTTCTCGGGTAGTTTACGCCCGGCTAAACCAATACAGCTTCCGACGGCTCTTCCTTACGACGGCTGAGTCCCTTTATCTGGACTGGCTTGTCAGCCTCTTTGGTGTCGAGCTGCTTCTTCAGAACAATCTCCTGGTAAAGCTTGCGCATCATGACAGCTTCTTCGTGAGCAGTTTTGGGTCCTTCCATCTGCGGTTTGTTGGGTCTGGCAAGATCCACCTCATTGAGAATGAGATTGTGAGTCTTGTCGGCCATATCAACTTCTTTGCCAGCAGCGAATATCTCGTGCCTGCCATGTTCCTGATACCACTTGGCTACGGTCGCGTTCTGGTGCATGTTCTCGATAATGTTTCTCCATCCTATGCCCGTATTGTAAGCACAGAAGGAGATTTCGCCTTCCTGAGTTCCGTAGGGAATGATGCACATCTCAGTGCGACGAAAATCGTAATTGAAGAGATCCTGAAACCACATGCCGGCGATAAAGAGGAAGTTCCAACGATCGGCGCGGCGCTTTGCAATATCGTCCTTGCTGCGATCGCCACTTACCTTGCCATAATCCTTACCGGTGAGGCCAAACGACTTGTCAAACTTCTTGAAGAGTTCGTAAAGCGTGAACTGCGAAGGCGACTTGTAGGGGTTGTAGTGCTTCAGCAGGGCCAGACCCATCATGATGTTTGACATCCATTTGCCACGCGCTGCGTCAGTGATCTTCTGCATGTCCTTGACCAGGCCGGGAATGTTCAGAAACTCGGGCACTGGTCGCATCTCTTTGCTTTCCTTATCGACCATGACTGCCGTGCCGACTCCACAATTCGGGTGACAACCGCATGACACCTGTCCCCACTCCGCTTGTGGACCATGGACGAGATCTGCGAAATCGGCAAACGCTCCCATCAGTGAAAGCGGAAACCAGTCGCGCGTCGGCTCGGTGATCCCAACCTGGTTCTTTACGTCATGCGCCAGATGTGAAAGCGTATAGCGTTGCTGCAGGCGACGCTGCTCCGTGATCTCTTCATCGCGGCCCGTGAAGGAAACCGGCTGGAACGACAGAAACGCGATCTTCTTGGGATTGTCGAGAGCAAAGCGAATGATGGAACCCACCTGGTCATTATTGATTCCATTGACCAGGGTAGTTACCAGTACGATCTCGACGCCGGCTTCGTGCAGGTTGTTGATGGCCCTGATCTTTACGTCGAAGAGGTTTCCTACCTGGCGATGGCTGTTCGCGTCGTTTCCAATTCCGTCGAATTGAAGATACACATAACGCAACCCGGCTTCGGCAGCTTCACGACAAAACTCTTTGCTTTTGGCAAACTCAATTCCGTTAGTCGCAGCTTGCACGCTGTTGTAGCCAACCTTGCGCGAATAGCGGATTGCTTCGAGGAAGTGCGGAGAGATCGAAGGCTCGCCTCCGGAAAACTGCACTGACATCTGACGACGAGGCTTGATTGTGATTGCGTTGTCGAGAATCTCCTTGATCTCATTCATGCTCAATTCATGAACAAAGCCCACCTGGTTGGCATCCATGAAACAAGGATCACACATCATGTTGCAGCGATTGGTAAGGTCTACAGTTAGGACCGCGCCGCGACCGTATTTCACAGTGCTGGATCCATGATTGTGAAGCTTTTCGTCGTTGTGCGAGTCGATGTCGCGACCTGGGAACATCTTTTCGATGTGGGCCAAAAACGTTGCGTCGACGGCCATCATGTCTTCGATGTGCCCATGGATCGGACAATCCTTGATCATCCAGATTTCGTTCCCGCGCTGTATTATCTGAGCCTTAATCTCACCAACCTTTTCGTTAATAAGAACAGCGACGTCTTTTTTGCCACTGAGTATCTCTTCCCGCGCCTCAATCACACACTTGGGACATAGCGAATCTGTTGTCCGCGGGAAACCGAGAGTGGGCTTGGTCTTTTGCCATGATTTTAACAAAGGCTTGTCAGACCATTTCGGTATAAAGGATGGATTTGGTTTGTACTTATTGACCGCCTGGATGGCATTGAAAACGCCTCCCGCCACCTGGGTCAAACCTCGCTCAGCATGCTTAATCGGTCGCATCGTTCCTCCGTCTAAGTTCTTCAGAAATGTCGAAAATGTTGCTCGCTCGGCAGAGTCCTGCCCACCGAGTTTGACAATCATTGGGCAATGACCGTGCCGTCATCAGCTCAAGGTCACTTAAGTGTAACTATTTATGTACTTAGGCGGGTTATCGAGGGGTCGCACCGACAAAGGGATGATGAGACTTTATGTATCGCCTTGCCACACGTGGCGATATCTGGGCCAATGTGTGACATTTTATCCGACTCGCACTAGCGCGCTGGAGCGTAATAACCGACGCGAGCAGAAACCTTAGAATCAGGCTTGACCGTCTCAACTCGCACGCGGCGAAATTGTCCGTCGCGTTTCCTGTTCGATGGTGAGTAATAGAGCGCGTACTGATGGCGCAGCTCGTCTGCTACTTCCCTGTAAACAGACTCCAAATCCGAGAATGATTTGGGCTTGTATAATCTCCCGCCGGTTGCCGCGGTTAACTGCTCCAGATTCCGTTCGCTCGCGGCCAAGGCTTCGAGTCCCATCCGCAAGTCCTGAATGTGCAGTTGGTTGAACTTCACCGCTGAACTCGACCCTTCGAGGAGCGCAGCAAGCTCCTGCTCCTTCTTTGCTCTCTCAATCTCGGTATTACTTATGACGTAGACCGCCGTTTGCGACTGGAGCGCGCCGCGCAGGGCAGTCTCAAACGAGCTGCCTCGACCACTGTCGATTCCGTCAGTGAGAACTATGATCGCATGGCGGGCGCTGCCTCGTGGCAACTGGTCGCGAGACGCAAGAAGGACTGCATCGTGAAATCTGGTGAACATCCCTGGAGCTACTCGGTCGTCCAGATTGTCGGACACTGAAGACGATGCGTCGACCATCAAGACTACGTCAACAGGCACCTGCCGCAAACTCAAATCGCTGAGCGTCTGTTGCAGGCCATCCTCGAAGACACGAAAGTCGTTTTTGGTTAGCCCCTCGATCAGCCGTCCGCTGCCGTCCCTAACAGTTACCGGAAGGAGCACCTCGGCGGTGTTAACTGAAATGACATCATCTGGATCGATCTCCGGTTCGTCCGTTTTTGTTGCCGGCGTCGGAGATGGCTTGGAATTTTGGGCAAGAACCAGCCCCGTGTGACTTGCGACAAACAGAATCGAGCAGGTAACCAGGAGCGCTGACGCCGCCGATCGCGCGCACCAGCCTTTAGCAGGGCAACGTCGCACCTATTTCTCCTCGTCCGGTAAAGGTGCTGGCGGCTTGCTCTCGTTTTCCTTACCGCCCATTGCCGCGCTCATCGCAGCAATAATCGGGTCGGTAACGCGACGCTTGCGTAGTTCACTGAGCTTGGCAGCAGAGAGATCAAACTCGGCCGGCGAGTCTTCGATACGTTTGATTATAGTGCCCTCGGAAAACCCTGCATCCACAAGCCGCATGATCGCTTCGTTGTCAAGCGTGGGTGTTTTTTCCAGTTTCGGGGCGGGCGAGCCACCGGATTCTGTAGGGGGGCGCAGAATTCGAACTGTGGCGGAACCTGTGGTTGTGGTCTCGTCTTGATTCATACCCTTTGAGCCACGTGAGCGACTTTGGCCTTTCGATCCGCCACTCGAACCAAAAATGTCAGCGCCGGAACTTTGAGACTGATTGGGATCGGCGTCATTTGAATTTTTGTTTTTCCCTTTAAAGAAAGAATCGTCGTTCCAGTCGTCACCTGAAGCGAGTAATGATTCATCCTGAGACATCATTGCCAGAATAATATTTTCGCTGACCCCGGCATGTTTCAGTTGAATCAGTTGTTCCGTATCCAGGTTGAAGTGATTCGGACGACTATGAATTATGGCAACAACGGTCTTCTCTTTAAAACCCGCTCGCACGAGTTTGACTACCGCAGCATTAGTCAAAGGAGCATCCGAAGTCTGTTGACCATTGGTGGTCGTGATTAGGGTCATGCCACACAACACTGTAACGGTCATAAACCGCATCACGGACTTCAAAACATTTTGGGGAATTCGAGGATAGGTCGAAAAACTAGTCATCTTCCACCTTTAGGCGCCGAACCGTCAGCCGCCGGTTGTCCTTTTGGCTTTACGGCGTTGCGGCGATAACGATAGCTGATCCGCCTAACATATTCACGAGTCTCTCGATAAGGAGGCACTTTGTGACCGAATTTGATGACGGCGCCTTCACCAGCGTTGTAACTGGCCAGCACTAAATCAACGCGGTTGTTGAACCGATTGAGCAATTGCTTTAAATAACGGGTCCCACCGGAGATATTTTGAGCAGGGTCGTGGGGTCGTCGGACGCCAAAGCGGGCACTCGTGCCGGGCATAAGCTGCATCAACCCGGCCGCTCCTTTGGGCGAGACGACTCGTGTATTGAAGTGCGATTCCTGCTCCATCACAAGGAACACCAAATAAGGATCGACCCCATATTTATTGCCGTTTTGTTTAATTAAACCGTCAAGCTTCTGGCTCCCAGTGCTCCAGCCACGCTCCTTTTGTTTAGAAGAGTCGGAATCGGCTACATTTTCCACTTCCTCGGCCTCAACGTGGTCTATCCGAGTGTGCTCAATGAATATTTGGAGTGGACCGCGCTTGTACCACACACCGGCGGGCGATTCTGTAGCAGTATCGGCCTCAAAGCGCGCGCCACCCTTCAGGTAGATCCAGGCAGGCCTATCGAATACACCGGCCTGGGTTGGAGCTGCCTGAAGCGGCTCCGAGAACGCAGTCTCAGTCTTCTGTTGTTTCAGAGAAGTTCGCTCGATTGCCTTTACGCGACCCTTGGATACCAGGTTGGTGATTCCGCCCTGGCGATACCAGATCCCCTGTGAGCTCTCCCACGCTTCATCAACAACGACAAATGTGCCGTCAACAAGTCGCAGTCCGATCTGTTCTTCCTTCTTCTGCGAGGCTGGAGGCGCAGATACCGCACCCGCTTTCGCTGCCTGAGCCGTCTGTGAGCAAACATGACCCGCACTTAATCCCACGAACGAACAGAGCAAAACCAATCGGTACGTAATCGGGATTCGGATCATCGCTGACGCAACCAACTTTCAACTGTGTTTCAAATCAATCCAGCAAGACAGCTGCTCACAACTCGAGCGGATCTGCGAGAGTTCTCTCGATCATCGTTTCCTGCGTTTGAGTTGGGGCGAACGTGTGCGAAGTCCCAAAATAATTGCGCCAGGCAACATCGATAACGTGAGGAGTGAGTTCAAGCTTCTGGGCTTCAAACAAACAAATGTCGGTGGCTCGATCCAGCAGATCGCGCGGCTCGCAACCCTTCATCTGTCTCCGCTCGACGCGATATTTATTCAGGACATGATCGAGCAGCGGCTGATCATACCGAATACTCCGTTTGTCAGCCTGGCTCTTGAAAATCTCACAGTAGGCTCCAGGTGTCGGTGGCTCGACCCTTGCCCTATATCCCATGCGTCGCAGGAAGGCTTGATCGGCGAGGTCTTTTTCATCCAGGTTTGTAGAGAAGACGACAAGTTGCTCGAACGGAACTTCAATCTTCTTACCTGTATGAAGCGCCAGGTAATCAACACGACGCTCAAGTGGCACGATCCAACGGTTCAGAAGGTCTTGAGGCGCCACGCGCTGTCGCCCGAAGTCGTCGATCACGAGTGTGCCGCCATTTGATTTCATCTGGAACGGTGCTTCGTAGAACTTGGCGGCTTCGCTCCATGTAAGATCAGCGTTTTCGAGTGTCAACTCTCCACCAACTACAACGAGGGGACGTTCGATCAAAACCCAACGACGATCATAATCCGTAGGCGTCAAATCCTCGGAAGCTATTCGATGGCAATGAGAATCGAAGATACGGATAATCTGGCCGTCAATTTCCACGGCATAAGGTATCCAGATGGCGCCAGCCAGGGCATTGTTGATGCGTTCCGCGACTGCGGTTTTCCCAGTACCGGGGAGTCCTGTCAGAAACAGTGATCTTCGCGAATTGATAACACAGCCGAGCGTCTGCAACAAAGAGTCAGGCAACACCAGATCATGGAACGCCGCGCGCACAGTTTCCATTGATGCGGGATTAGAGGGAATGGACTGCAGCTGCATCATATGCGAATAGTCGCGCAGAGAAACTGGAGCTGGGCCGACATAGCCGCATACCGACAGGAGTCGCGTAAGCCGGTCCCAGCCATGGTCCAACATTGCGTAGCGCGTAGAGCCAACCGCTGTTTGCACGCGTACTTCTATTAGCTTTTCTCTGTACAGCTTTTGCAGGATCTCTTCAGTTAGCGTGCGGGGCAAATGGAGTCTTTCAGCCAGCGCTGCGGTCGTTGGCTCCGGCAACATGGCGACGTGCTTCAGTGCTAAGTCACACACGAATCCCTCGGCAATTGCCGTGTCAGCCAATTCCTCAGGAGGTGGCGGCCCCATGCTCTCAATTTCCGCCCGCGTGAGAATTGTCGTCTGCGACATGTTTTACGTCCTTTTCCTTCCGAACTACTTTTCGAAACTGGCCACGCTACCAACTGAGATCGGCTCGATCGCATTGCGAGCGGCTTGGGACTCACTTGACTTGCCGACGCGTTGATACAAATCGGCCAGACGTCTAAGGGCAAACGAACAGTTTGGATCGACGCGCTTTGCGGCCTCGTAATATTTGATCGCATCGTCGTCGCGTCCAAACCTTTCAAGCATTTTCGCAGTATTCAGATTTCCAGTGAGCGGTCCGGCAGCGCGAGCAAAATTCTTGTAGGCTTCATTGAATTTCCCCAAGCGACACAATGCCAGACCAAGGTTGTTAAGGATGCGCTCGTCAGTGGGGGCCAGGTTTGCAGCACGTTTTAAGCGATCTACTGCTGCCCTGTAGTTCCCGTTCTGATAAAGGGAAAATCCCAGGTTGTTGAGAGTTTCCGGATCTCCTGGCTCAACCTTTACAGCCCGCTCATAAGAATCCTTGGCTCTTTGCGCCAACCCTTTCTGATCATACGCAACACCCAGCAGTTTGTGAGCTTCGTTCAGCTTGGGATCGAGCGATGCTGCCGTAGAAAGTTCTGCGATTGCCTCATTGAGTCGACCACTCAATAGATACTCTCGACCAGTATCGAGATGTTGTTTCGCGGTATCGGAGATATTTATCTTAGCGGCAGCGTAGCTCCCGTCGTCGACTCGTGTGACTGCAACGCTTTCAAACTGCGCTGCATCTTTCTCTGTCATACGCTGGGGTCTCTTATCGTCCTTGTGCCCAAACAACTTTCCAAACGCCTTGAAAGGAGCGGCTAGAGCTTTAACGATCTTATTTCCACCCTTCTTCGGCTCGCTCATGCTTCCGGCCGCAGAGCCAGAATCTTCTATTACGTTAGCATCCGGATCCCCCTCACGCTCAGTGGTCGATGCGCTCCACATGGCAGTAGCAGCAATCGTTAAGGCGAAAGCTATTAGGATGGCAATAATTCTTCGTTTGTTCATTGGGTCAACTCCTTTACATCTTGCCAAGGGTGTCCATCAATGTGAGAACTGCAGGGCCGAGAATAGCAATGAACAGAGTCGGAAAAAGAAAACAGGCCAGCGGGAAAAGCAATTTTACCGCCGCTTTCTGAGCGGCCTGTTCCGCTCGCTGCCGACGCTTTGTTCGTAACGAATCGGAGAAGGCTCTAATAGCACGCGCAATGGAAGTGCCGAACCGATCGGTCTGAATGAGCATCGCGACGAGGCTGCGTATATCTTTGACTCCCGTTCGGTCGGCGAGATTTCGCAAGGCCTCCTCGCGTTCACGGCCCACGCGGATCTCCAGATTGGCTAGTTCGAATTCCTCGCTGATGTCCGGATGGACTACCTTGAGTTCGCTGGCGACTTTCATCATCGCCGCGTTTAGACCAAGACCTGCTTCGACCGAGATCACCATCAGATCCAGCGCATCCGCTAGTCCCCAACGAACACGCTGTTGTCGACTGAGGATCATCCGCTTCAGCACGTATCTCGGAAGGAAAAAACCGACTACGAAAGAAGACAAAATCCAGAGGGCAGCAGTACTGGGAGGCCGCCCAAACAAAGCACAAACGATCGCTACACATGCGGGAAAAGCAACCAGAGCAAAGAGTTGGATTGCGCGATAGGTAATCGGTGCATTCGGCGACCGAAATCCGGCCTGCATCAGTTGCTTCTGCAGCTTTTTCGCTTCTGCAGCCGACGGCGGAAGAATCTTGTTCAACGGCGACGCGATACGTTCAGCCAGCTCGGTGGTGCGTCGGACATCGCTTACTGCGCCGGTATTTGGAACTCCAGTCGCCGTCGTTTCACCGAGCCGTTTGAGACGTTCAGTAGCGGCGCTTTGGGGTCGATAGAGGACCCAGTAAATTCCCAGCAAGCCGAGCGAGATACAAACAAAGGTTGAGATTGTGATGATGAAAAGCATGTCGGTAGTCGGCGGTCGTTTGTTCCAGATATATAGTCAGTGATCAGTAGATGGACGATCCGATGATCGTCTCAACTGCCCAATCAAATCTTAATGTCCAAAATCTTGCGCACGATCAGCATGCCTGTCACCTGCATGAACATGGCAATAGCGATCAAGTAATGGCCTCTCGTGTCTTTCCAAAGGACACTCATGTACTCCGGGTTCATAACGGTGATAACCAGGGCAACAAAAATCGGTAGCCCGCAGAGCAACCATGCTGACATTCGCGAACTCGTCGTCAACGTTTTCAGATCGCCCATGATGCGAAATCGTTCGCGAATCGTATAGGCCACCTTCTCCAGGATTTCGGCAAGATTGCCGCCGGTCTCACGCTGAATCATAACCGCGGTGACGCACATGTGAAGGTCGAGAAGTGGGATTCTTTGTGTCAGGTTCTCCAGAGCAAGCTTCAGTGAGAGGCCCAGGTTTTGCTCCTCATAAGTTTTTCTAAACTCGGTCGCGATCGGCTCAGGCATTTCCGTCGATGCCATGTGCAGCGCTTCGGAAAATGCGTGGCCGGCACTTAGGGCCCGGCTTACGAGATCGAGAGCGTCCGGCAAGAGTTCAAGAAATTGCTCAAAACGCTTCTTGCGGGTCCACCATACGTGTGCGAATGGTAATGCCGCGGCCACCAGCCCTCCGAGAAACATGAATACGAGCGACCCAGTAACGACCATTACGGCCATTCCCGCCAACATGCCGGCCATTGCCGAGAACATCAACAGTCTCGACGGGGTGATGTGCAGATCAGCCTGGTCCAGCATCCGTTTCAGTTGCATCGCTGCCTGAAGACGAACCAGGGACCGATTCAACCAGGGAATCTCGCTCATCAGTTCGCTTCGGGCCAGAACAATCTCTACATCTTCAGTGTGGGCTGAATGAAGTAAGGCCTCGCTAACTCGTTGCCGCAGCCGAGTACGTTTCGCATCAGAAGCGTGCGTAGCGAACAAATAGGCCCCGAGCACGAGGAAAAGGCCGAAAAGGAACACTAAGAAGGAGATCAGCATTTCGGTTTATTACTCCTCAAAGAAAACTCGTGGCAGTTGCAGACCGGAGGCTTTAAGTCGTTCGGCAAAACGCGGCCGAATACCAGTGGCACGGAAACGACCGACAACCTGTCCCTGCGAGTCAATTCCGCTACGCTCAAACTGGAAGATCTCCTGCATCGTGATGGTCTCGCCTTCCATTCCAGTTATCTCAGAGATTGAAGTAACTCTACGGGAGCCGTCTGACAAGCGCGCCACTTGTAATACCAGGTTAATGGCCGCAGCAACCTGCTGCCTCATTGCCCGGTCTGATAGACGCATGCCCGTCATCTGGATCATCGTCTCGAGCCGCGCCAAAGCATCGCGTGGCGTATTGGCGTGGACCGTCGTTAAGCTGCCGTCATGACCTGTGTTCATGGCCTGTAACATGTCGATCGCCTCGCCCCCACGAACTTCACCGATAACAATTCGATCAGGCCGCATGCGGAGGGCGTTTTTCACCAAGTCTCGCTGAGTTACTTCGCCACGCCCTTCAATATTCGGAGGCCTGGTTTCAAGCCTCACGACGTGAGGCTGCTGAAGCTGAAGTTCCGCCGAATCTTCGATCGTGACAATGCGCTCATCCTCGGGGATAAACGCGGAGAGTGCATTTAACAATGTAGTCTTGCCGGCGCCCGTGCCCCCGGAAATGAGCACATTCAGACGCGCGGTGATGCACATCTGGAGCATATCGGCAATGTCTTTGGTGAGAGCCTTGTGTTCGATCAAGGCGTTCATGCGCAATGGTTCTGAGCCAAACCGGCGAATGGATAGCACAGGACCATCGATGGCCAGCGGAGGAATGATGGCGTTAACGCGGGAGCCATCCGCGAGACGTGCGTCAACCATTGGCGACGACTCGTCAATACGACGACCAACCGACGAAACAATCCGTTCGATGACGCGCATCAGGTGCTCGTCGTCCTTGAACGTAACATTTGTTACTTCCAGTTTGCCTCGTCGCTCGATGTAGATCCTGCGATGGGAATTAACGAGAATGTCGGAAATCGTCGGGTCCTTGAGGAGGGGTTCGAGGGGACCCAAGCCAAAGAGTTCATGCTGGACATCATTTACAAGCCGGTCCTTCTCAGAGCTGGATAGCGGCATCGCCTCCTGGGCCAGAACACTTTCTGCCATACGCGATACTTCGACATGCACTTGCTCCGGCGTTAGCGTCGCCAGTTTGCTAAGGTCCATCCGATTGATCAGCGCCCGATGGAGACGAGACTTCATCTCCTGGAAGCCGACTTGGCCGTTGCCTTCGGCCCCAGGAGAGGCGGGTTCTTTGATTAGTCTTTCACGAAGTGCCATGTTTGCTTTTCAACTCTCCTCGCCGGCAGTGCAATTAGACTTTCTCTAATGATGTTTCGAGACTTAGGTGCGGTTGATTTACCTGTCGCTTGAATAGGGATTTCCAGACTGCCCGGCGTGGCTTTGCATCTTCGATTGGAGCCACCCCAACAGCCATGGTCTCAGAGATCCGTCTAATCTCCTGTGTAATCTTTGAACTCGAATCGGAAAGCACCAATGGAGTGCCCAGATTTATTGAACCAACGGCTGTCTGGTAGTCGCTGGGAACAAAACCGACGACCGGCTCACCGAGAAACTTCTCGACCTGACGCAAATCCAAATCGATCTGTTTGCTCCATCGATTGACGATGATGCGAATTTTTTTCCGTGGATAGCCGAGTCGGTCAAAAATTTCAAGGGCCCGTTGGGTACTACGAATTGCCGGGATATCGAGGGTTAGTACGAGCACGATTTCATCCGACTGATCCAGGGCAGCGAGTGTAATGGCATCAAAGGTGTGCTGCGGATCGATCACAACATATTCGTACGACTCACGAAGACGTTGAAGCACCTCGAAAACATGTTCTGGTTCGATTTCGTCGGCCGAATCAGCTTGCTTGGGCGCTGCTAACAGCGAGAGTTTGGAAGAATAAGGTGTCACGAAGCTCGTGATTAATGATTCATCGAGACGTGCACGGTTCTCTACCATGTCGGCAATTGAATACTTTGGGTCGACACCGAGAAACAGCGGAAGATCACCAGCCTGAAGGTTGAGATCGACAATCACTGTTCGGGCTGCGGCCGAGGCCGCAAGGTTGGTGGCGATGAAGGATGTACCGCAGCCGCCCTTGCTTGAGAATACTGCGACCATGCGGCCTTTCTTTTTTGGTGCCTCTACCTGAGCAGCGGCAAAGGCGGAAACCCGATCGATGACGGTTCCGAGCTCTTCCGTGCTTATGGGAAGACGCAAAAACTCGCGTGCACCAGCACGCAAACTTTGCAGAATCAAGTCGGGGGAAGCATTGTCAGCCGCCGAAATTAGCAATGTTGCGGGAGATTCGGAATTCATCCTCTGGATAAACTTTATTGCCTGATCAGAGCCGGCGCCGAGAGCGATAATCGCTGCAGCAGGTTTGAGTCGGATGATCTCGTCGTGGAGTTGCTCCGCGTCATTGCCCCCGGCGAGCAGTTGGAGGCGAGCGTCGGCAGCCAGCGCGGTGCGAATTTCTTTGAAATTGTCTAGGCCAGTGCTGAGCACTACAACTGAAAGTGGCTGCGTCATCTATTTTCCTTAGCTATTGTTGGTTTGCTACGTCTTGGAAAATCCGCGGGATCAAGGTTCAGGGTTCTCCGGCGCAATCCCCTGTGCCGGCGCATTCCGCCATAAGTGTTGTTCTATAGTTCGGCATTTGCATTGAGGCAACACCAATGGGAAGCACAAACTGAAACTGATAGTCTGTTATGCTCACGCTGACAGTACCTGTATCCAAACCGTAGCCAGAGTGAGAAACTGTAACGTTGGTCGTGGCCAGGTTGTTGACGACGGGGTCTGTCCCGCCCGCAGGATCACCATATACGACCACGTTTTTTATTTTGCCGTCGCTGTCGGCGGACGCATCGTGAAGTACGGCATAGCGGGCGCCCTTGCGAGCGGCATCAGTAAGGGCATTATGGACCCAAAGAGCGCGGCCGAATTCGAGCAAGGCAAACATTGAGATGAGAAACACAGTTGCCGCTATTGAAAACTCGACGAGCGTCGCTCCCCGCTCACGTTTTCTCGCTCTTTTGTAGTCAGCTTTTCTCATAAGGCACATGGTGTTGAGAGCAGGTAACGCATGGTGACACTTGGCTTCACATCAATGTTTAGTGAAAGGCCGTTGTTGTTCATCAGACCTCCAAGATCAAATAGTGGCTGAAACTTGAAGTCTGTTACGCTTACCGTAACCGTCTGAGGCACACCAGCGGTTATGACTTGTTGAGGCGTATTGCTGTCCTTCATGATGATGGTGATGTTGTCTGTTGTTAGACCGTCCAGAACTGGTGAGCCCGTGCCTGCGGCGTTGCCATAAACCACAAGGTTTTTGGCGTTCAATGCTTCGCTCGGTTTTACACAAGCAGTGGCGAGATAACGAGCTCCGATTCGCGCTGCCTTTGCCATAGTGCTGTACTCGTAGAAGTACCGACCGAACTCGGCTGTTGCGGCGAACAGGAGAGCTAGAATCGGCAGTACGATCGCAAGTTCAGCAAGCTGGACCCCGCGTTCATTGCGGGCAAATCTGCGTAGATATCTGCGATTCCGAGAACGCAGCAAACGAATTTTGCGAAGTCTGACACACATGAGTCACAACCTTATTTGTAGAGAACCGGAGTTCTGATTAGCGGGTTGCCCACAGCGCCACCGGGATCGTAACCACCTTTGCCGACCGCAAATGCGTCATCAATGTACTCAGCCTCGATATCGCCGCCACTACCGCTGCCAGGTTTAGTCTTGAGGAAGAAGGCGCCGAAACGATCGAAAGTAACCGTGTTCCGTCCCTGGTCATACTGAGCGAGCTTGACAATCGGGATGAGCACAACCCGCCTCCGTTCCACGCCCAGGTGCGAAGGTTCCTGATAGATATTCGAGTTGTGATTGCTGTTGCCGAGTAAGTAATCGTCGTAGGTGATGCCCTCTTTAATATTTGTGTCGGGCGGTTGTTGCACAGGATCGAGCTGACTGCCTTGATAGTCATCAAAGCGTGAGCTGATTCCTGTACGCACTTTGCCGGCGGTTAGTCCAGGCTTGGTATCCAGGTCATAAGTCGCGCCAGGTTCGGCGCACGCATCAACACCAGAGCCAATACCAAAACCGACGTCTACGCCACCGGGCCCGGCTATTGCGAGGATCTGGTAATTGCCCGGCGAGGGCGAGCTTGTGGTGCCAGCTCGAATTATGTAGGTTTGGCCGGGCACCATAGGAACGTCGTAATCAATCACCGAGAGGGGGATAAAGTTGCAGAAGACGTTTAGCGGTACGGAAAGACCTGCGGTGGCCGATGCACTCAGGTTTTTGCTGTTACCGAGCACCATCTTTGCAAACGAAACACCGATTGCTGATGGTGATGTCGTCACTTTCACGAATTTGATACTCGCAGCCGAGCCTTGAGCCGATGCTGCGTCCATATACCCGCTGTTGAGACTCGCCGAGAAAAGAACGTTTGTGTCGGTCAACGAAACGCCTGTGTTATTGAAATCGTAATTGTTCATCGCCTGCGTCGCTCGTGACAGTGCGTCGGAGATGCCAGTGGCGTGTGAATTCAATGCTGATGCGCCCGCAAGAGCTGCCGCATCGGCCGCGTTTTGCAGTTCAGTCTTTGCTAAATAGAACCTGCTGATGTCGACACCCAGACCAACTGCCAATAGCACGGAGAGCATTCCGATTGCCGACATCACCAGAATCGACCCGCGTTCTTTCCGGCTGTCTTTTCTTTGCGGCCATCTTGCTTTACTCATCTCTTCCCTCCTTATCCAACTTGTTGCCCGGACACCGAGCAGTCATTAAGGCTTGACCAGTTCAGGGGTAAAATCACGCATGACCCGCGCGACTGGGAGGGGCTGATTTATTTTGGGAGTGGTTGTGACCGATGATGAAGAACTCGTCGAGACTGTTCCTGTGTCAGTTGTGGTTTTTGCTTTTGGGTCCGCAGCCTTGGGCGCTTCGGGGGCCTTGGGTGTCGCCGCCGGTTCGCTTTCGGGTTTTTGGCTGGAGATCGAACGCCCACTCAGGCCTTGAATTCCCTCACCCTTTGGCTCAACACCAAGTGGCGAGCCATTCTTAAGCCCATCAATGCCACGCAACTGCGGCAAGTCATCGCGGTTAACTGGCTTGACCAATTGGGCCGTGACGATGAACATCAGCTCGCTCTCATTCTTCTGAAACGACTTCGACCTGAACAAGGAACCGAGCACAGGGATGTCGCCAAGCACAGGAACCTTCGACAGCGATTTCGTCTCGGTGTTGTCGAGCAGACCAGCTAGCGCAAAAGATTGGCCATCTCGCAGCTCGACTGAAGTCTTTGCGCGACGAGTTCGCAGACCCGGAATCAGAAAGCCGTCAAACTTCACACCATTAGCGAAGTCGATCGTTGAGACTTCCGGCTCGAGTTCTAATCGGATGTGATCTTCATCGATGATTGTCGGTTTGAAATTTAGTCGAACTCCGTATTCCTTGAACACGATCGATATGCTGTTTGAGCCACCCGACCCGCCCTGAACGATCGGGACCGGAAACTCTCCGCCGGCGAGGAAGCTGGCCGTGGAGCCATCCATCGCGATCAGATTCGGCTCAGCAAGTTCGCGTAATGCGCCTTGCGTCTGAAGGGCTCGAACCATGCTCATCGTATTACCAGCCATCACGAAAAGATTGAGCGCGCTCGAAATCGAACCGGTGAGAACACCGCTGGTTACGTTTCCCAACGAGCTGGGGCCCTGTCCACTGTTGGCATAGGCGCCGGTGCCGGGGGAACCCTGGTAGGCGTACGAAAGACCCAGATCACTGACTTTGTTTCTGTTAACCTCGGCCACGCGAACCTGCAGCTGCACCTGCGACATGTTTCTCACTGGTGAAGCGAGCATGTTGACGGTCTTAAACCCGGCCGCCTCCACAACGCTTTGCGCCTGAGCGGCTGTAATCGGACTGCTAACGCTGCCTGAAAGCACTACTGAGCCGTTTGCCTGACTCAGACGGATGTCGTCCTTGGGAAACAAGGCGCGGATCTGTGAATCAATGAGCGACAGATTGGCGCGAACGTAGACATCGAAAACCACGTATTGCCCGCCTGTCTGTTCCCAGGCAACGAAGTTAACCTGTCCAAATGCCTTGCCGTTTACCAATACCTGATCTGGCGTCACGAGCACGGCCTCCGCGATGTCGGGATTCGACACCGAAAATCGACCCACCGGCTTGTCGAAATTGATCACCCGCGACTGACCCACGAGAACGTTGACTGAGGTGGCTTCTTTGCTCTGACTGAAAGAAGCCTTGTACGAGGTCTCCTGGGAATGCGTAACGGAATTGACGAGAAGGATGATCAATGACGCCAGTACTAAACTGACTCGGCGTGTGATCGTATAGCGGCTCTGCATGGTCGTTGCTCCTTTAGTTTCCAAATCGATTAACGGCACTCAGCAAATAACAAAAGTGATCCGCGACAATCGCGGCAGTCGATTCTTTTACGGAAAGTCGACACTGCGCTTCTTTGCGCCTTCAATCATCTCCACAGAAGCGCGCGGTGGCTGTGGGGTGGGCGAACTGCTGGCTGCAGGCTTGGCCTCTGTTAGAGATCGAACCCGGTGGACAGCTTTGGGTTCTGTTTTAGGCTGCTCACTTTTCAGTGAACCTGGTTCGGGCGCGGGCACGGCTTGGTCACCGTGGAGCAACGCTCTTTTGTTGATACCTTTTGTCTGTTCGTCTCCCTGATCGATCGAGTTGCGCATAACGAGCTGGAGCTTGCCTTCGCTAGTAGCGAGGGCGAGCTTCTCTGCTTGTTCGGGAGTGACGAGAAGGGTGACAGCCTTGACGCTGTTTGCATCGCGCTGGTTTTCCGGTTTGTCAATGTTCTGACCGTTTGCCAGGACCTTGATGTTTTGCAATACGATCTTAGAAATTGGACCAGTTTGGCCGGCTGTCTGTTCCTGTGGATCCATGACGACAACTACGTCCACGAGCGTGCCCGGCATGATGAAACCGTTGATCCCGACGACATCGTCAACCTTGACCGTCATTGCGCGGTAGCCTTCTGGAATAATTGCCGACAACCCTCCGGCTGTGCCTTCGGGGGCAAGTCTTGATTCGATGACGGGATCACGCACTGCAAGGTTCGTCACCGCAACGCGCCCGACCAATTTTTCGGGTGACTCAAAGGCGCCGTCCGGTGCTGATTCTTTCGAAAACTGGACCACCATCAATTGCTCCGCAACAAGTTTCGTCCCGATTGGGATTGCCATCTTGGCGACAACAACGCGCTTGAGATCTTTGGAAAAGGCCTGAGCACTCGATAAGTAGCGACTGACCGAAAATGCTGCGAGCACTCCGAATAGGAGCGCTCCGGTCAAAACGATAAAGAAGCGTTTATTGCGCATAGTTGTCTCTCCGTGATTACTTGGTCTAAATTCAAATCTTGCGCCTCAAGCGCGAAAGATTGCGGTTGAAATGATGCTGCCGATTGTGATCGCCACTCCATAAGGAATCGTGTGTCTGCGATCTACCGGCACGGTGAATCTCGGCATTTCCCATCCTGGCAAAAGCCCGACGAAGATCTGGAGGACCCGATGCATGGTGCTTAGCAACGCTCCAATGCGAATGGTCGAGATAACTGCAAGGACGCCACCGGTCACAACAACCACTAGAAAAGTTGGTAAGATCAGGTGTACGCCTGTAATCGCTCCGATAGCAGCAAAAAGTTTGACGTCACCCGCGCCCATCGCCCCGAAGACATGCAAGATAAACATCAAAGCAAACCCGAGCAGACAACCCGCAAGGCTGGCCACAATACCCGGGAAACCACCCAGAATTGCATTCATCGCGATACCGCTAATAAACGTTGCAAGTACAAACGGATTGGGAATTCGTCGATAGCGAACGTCGTAATAGGCAATGATAATTGCCAAGGGAATAAGAAGACCTATTTGTGCGGGCGCTTCAGACATGGCATGTGCTGCTTCGGGTTCTGAATTACGGGAGGAAATCTTGCCCAGCTCGGAAGAGTTTTCACCGGGATTTTCCACTAACGCTTGAAGGGCCCAATGCGCGCTCTAATTAAGTTTGGACCTTAACTAAAGCGCGCCGGCCAAATTACGCCTATCGGAATTATCCGCTGATGGTGGCTGCAAGCGTGTTGATTTTGCTGGAGATGGCTGTCCCCAGAGTCGTGAAAGCAACAACGCAGGCGATCGCGATTAACGCTGCGGCAACCGCATACTCTGAAAGCTCAAGGCCAGTCTCGTCGCGAAGAAAATTCTTAATCATGTTTTTGCTCCTTTAGGTTTGGGTTAAGAGTTAAGCTTTGTGCCCTTGTTCACCATGCCTCTCTCTCAGAGCCAGGCGGAAAGGACCAACGTTTGCGAGAATTAGTAACCAGGACTGATAGTGGACACTCCGCGTAAATCGTTGTTCTCTTGGGATTCGTCAGAGCTCCGCTCCGCCGAGACGACCTTACCTGTGCGTGCGAAATGTCCGTCGACGATCCTCACTGCGACGCTGGCGAGTGCGAGGGCGACGCAAAGAATGTCGACTCTCACATTATCGGCAAGCGCGGCAACATGGACCCCGACGACCGACGCCAATAGAAGGAACGGTACTGCGAGCACTACACCAAACACGGTCATCAAAACTCTGCGATTTACATTTTTCATAGGTCTTGTCCAGCCCCTCCTGCCTGAAGTCACCTTCGACTTAATAGCGTCGGTGGGCGATTGGACCTATTACAAGGAGCGTGCCGCATCAGCAAAGCACCCAAGGTCAAGCATTTTTGGTGTTTTTGAGAGTAATGGGTCGGCTGTCTTGTCGCCGCGAGTTAACAAGGCCTCATCTGATGAGCCAGGTTGCGAATCCACAACCAAACAAAACATGCACCGCTGTTGACCATTTGCCGTTGTCGCCCGCAGTTGACAAACAAGTCCATGGGATTCACCCGTAAGGAACTCATTGGGGCGAACAATGTGCAGGGGTGCAAGAACTCCAGTCTTAGAAGCACGACAAAAGCCCTCAGCGCGGCTACGATTCAGTGTCGGATGGGCCACACCACGATGCGCAGGAGCGGGAGGCACTTCTACGCCTTACCATTGGGTGCCAGCGGTACCGTTTGGTGATACGAAGGCAAAGATAACCGCACGGCTGCCCCCGCGGCAGACGCGGACATGTCCGACACCTATACCTTGGGGGGCAGTCGTTAGCTAAATGGGATGCATGATATTGGGAGGAAGAATCAGGGCCTTGCAGTTTCGTTCTAGGGTCGGAAGCTATAGCATCACGAACACCGGAGCCTCATGCCAAATAGTTGACGAGTTCAAGACGAGGTTAGGACCGTCTCTAATTT
>WNFY01001091.1_pt1 | contig 37049 bp, 28 predicted proteins | sample 5400091 | NCBI WGS metagenome assembly WNFY01 (sample SAMN13153364, study PRJNA577476) | soil metagenome | isolation source: 60 cm soil or saprolite under grassland replicate 1 | place: USA:California | collected 2016-06-15 | reverse complement strand
CCGCGGAGGAATGCGATTTGCCGATGGCCCAGCGAATACAGGTGCTCAATGGCAGCATAGGCGCCCATTTCGTTGTCCACAGTTACGGAACTGATCGAGCCTAAATTTAGCTCCTTGCCGATCATTGCGGTGGGAAGGTTGCTCTTCTCTAAATCACCAAGCACGTCAATGTTGACGAACAGCCAGTTCGCAACCACGATTAGAGCTTCAACGCGGCGATCGAGCAGCATCTCCAAATAGCGCTCGAAGCGGCTGCGCTCGTTGTGCACGTCTGTCAGTATCGGTAGAAAAGACGCCTGATATAACGAGGTTTCGATACCTCGCAGAATGGGAGTGCAGTAGGGATCGGTCATGTCGAAAACCATCACGCCGACGGTGTGAGTGCGCTGGTTTCTTAGGGTGCGCGCAAAGAGGTTAGGCCGGTAGCCCAGCTTCTTGGCCGCACGCTCAATTCGTTTCTTCGTGGTGTCAGGTATATAGCGGGACAGTGGCGCGTTGTTGAGGACAATGGAAACCGTGGTGGACGAGAATCCGCTCTCCTTCGCGACCTCGCGAATTGTCACCACAGCCGGAATCCCTGTCTTTCTGCCGATTTCTGGAATTCGTGACCTCCGCTCTTAGCTCCAGGCTTGCGCGACTCTACTGGGGCGTGTCCATCGGATGCTTCGCCTTTTCGAAGAATTCGTTTTGCAGCTGTAGAGCCTTCGTGTCGGCCTTTACAACACGGATCGCCTGCGCGATCGCTGCTACCCACGCATTCATGTAGTACTCCCCGAGCTCTTTTGTGGCGGCAGAACCGTCTCCAGAATAGTGGTCCGGAAAACTCGCATACCACCAGATGCCGGTGTAAAGAGTGGCAGGAAGTTTTAGTCGCTGCCGGTCCGCACCAGATTCTTTGCCGGCACGATCCAAATGCACGAGGTCGGGACGGCTCACCAGCATTTGGGACGTCTCCGATTCCCCGGCGTGCATATCAACAGAAGTCTTCTTGGGAGGGCCGCCGGAGGGTCTTTCAGGCAAGCCGAAAATATATACGACATAATCGCGCTGCCGCTCAAGCTGCGCCTGTGCGAAGAAAGGTAGAAGGTGCTCGTTCCCGCCGTGACCATTCACAATGATGATCTTCTTACAACCATTGCGGGCCATTTCATCGCTCGTTTCCTGCAGCAACTGTAACTGCAGAGCGCTGGAGTATGCCATCGTGCCAGGCTCGTGCTTGGCTTCAAATATCTGGCCAAAGTAATACTCGGGAAATACCACAGCAAACTCCTGCTGCGCAGCCGCGAGGGTGGCGTGACGCACATCTAACAGATCAGTACCCAGGGGCATGTGTGGGCCGTGCTTTTCCAGGATTCCGAACGGCAACAAACAGGTGCCTTGCGATTGCTGAATCGCGGCACGAAAATCCTCGGCGATCAATTCTTCCCAGTGCACTGAGAGCTTGGTCTGCGGCAAGGCTCGATATGTGCCGAGAAATAAAACTAAGATCGCTAAAGCGCTGCGCATAGTTCCTCTCTATTTCGCCCCAAGTACCACCTGCTCCCGGGGGACATTCCAGGCGTCAAGCATGAGGATCGCAGGCCCAACGTCATGGGTGATATCAAAATGGGCAATAACTTCCCGCTTTTCTCCCGGCAGCAAAGAAAAGTAATTATCGTCCCAGAAAATGGGAACAATATCTTCGCCAGTGTTCTTGTTGGCAAGCCGCATGTGAACCATAAACGCCAGGCTATTGCTGGGATTCTGCACGATTACGCGAACTACTTGTGCGGTCCCCTCGCGCGACTGGATGGCGCGGAGTGTCACTTTCGCTGGCTTCAGGCTGTTCAGGCCAGTTAAATCAGCGTATGCACTTTGCGGCGTATAAACCGTGTCAAGCTTGTTTGCCCAGTCGAGCACATCGGGTTTGGTCGAGAGCCAGTAGAAATTGTCGCTGACCAACTTGCCTGAGTCACGTAGCTCCAGCTTCAGAAAATAAGTCGGTGAGATGTTCTCAGGTTTGGGCAACTGGAAGGCGCGGATGCTGCTGTCAGCTGGAACATCGACCGTCACATTTTGCGAAGCCTTCTGTTTGGCATCAATATCGTAGACCGTGGCTTTAACCTTCAGCCTAGAAAAGCCTTTTGAATAGCCGTTCACAATGGCAACCGAGTTGTCATCGTACGAATACTGCACATGCAATTGTTCGCAGGCTTTCTTGCTGCCAAAGAACGCGCCGGAAGGCACAAGATAGTAATCGTAGAGGTGCCAAATCAGTGATGGCCAGGCATTGTTCAGCATCCACTGAATCACGCCGGTCGAGGCATATTTGTTGCGGCCGTAAGCTTCAAACATCGCACGCTGGGCTTCATAATTCATGGCCTGAGACTTGAGCAGAAAATCCGGCAAGGTTGTCGCCTTGCCGTAACGTTGCTCCAGACCATTCACAAATTTGTCAATCGTGGTGAAGCGCTCTCCGCCCGCGTGATAGTTCCAGTACTCGTCCATCGGCCACAAGTGGTCCGCAGGAATGAATCGCTTCAAGCTCTCAATTGTAGGGATCACCGGTCCAGGGCTGGTTTCGGTGTTGTAGCCGTACGCTCCACCCGCAGTCGTGTCGGTGAGCCAATAATTAGGCGGCACGTAATCATACGGTCCCGTCATCTTTACGCCCGACGCCCCAGTGACTGTCGTCGGTGTTGCGGATGCAGAAGAGAGCGATGGGTTGGACCAATGCTTGTCTTTCAAAGTCTGCAGATACATGGTTTCGACGTTTGCCGGCGGAGGATTGTCGCTGCCATAGAGCCATACAAAAACACTGGGATGATTGCGCAACCGCGTGATCTGATCGGCCAACGATGAGCTCGCGATGGTCATCTGCTCTGGTGTCCATTGGCCCCACTTCTCCCAGGCATCGCAGCACGTCCATCCGGGCATGATCAAAATTCCCAAGCGATCTGCCATGTCGAAATATTCGTCGCGCTCCATACGGCCCTCAAAGCGGACCGCGTTCAGATTCATCGCCTGCACATATTGCAATGAGGTCGCAGCTTGCTCAGGCGACCAGCGCAAAAGCATGTCGGGAGCCCATGCCGCGCCCCGGATCAGCAAATTCCGGCCATTGATCTTGAACAGGCGATAACCCTGCGGCGTTAGTTCGGAGGTCACTTCCCGCACACCAAAGTGGACCTCTGCGGAATCCGAAATATGTCCGTCGGTCTCGACGTTGATCCGGGCAGTGTACATTTCCGGAGAGCCCATCTGATATGGCCACCACAGCCGCGCATGATCAAGTTTTAGTTGCGGATATTGCTCAGGCGTGAACGTAATCGTCTTCGACTCTGCTGGACCGAGTTCAACAGGCTGCGTTAAATCAATTCCTTCTATCTGCGTGCGCAAGGTTCCATTGACCGCGTGGTCGGAAGCATTCCGCGCCTCCACGGTAACGGTGAGCGCGGCGGAGGCGTAGTCGTTCCCTAGCTTCGACGATATGAACGGATCGCGCAGGGCAATATCGCCGCTGGTTGCGACATACACGTCCTTCCAGAGCCCCATGTCTTTATCGGGAGGCGTTGGGTTCCAATCAACCCACGTAATTCCCAGGTCGCCTTTGTCGGGAGCGGAGACTTCCACCGCAAGAACATTTGGCTTCCCAACCGCCAATTGTTTGCTGACATTAAGTTCGAAAATGCGGAATGTGCCCGCGACATCGTGTGCGTCCCCAACTTTTTCGCCGTTCACCCAAACGTTGGCCCGATAATTCAGACCATCAAAGTGCAGCCATTGGCTCTTGCCTTGTGCCGAAGGCGGGACACTGAATTCAGTGCGGAACCACCATGAGCAGTGGAACGGGCTGCCCTCAGGCATCGGCTGATTTGCAAAGAATTCCGTGCGGGGATAATTCATGCCCGGAAACGATTTCAGGTTCATCCCGTAATAGGGGTCAGGATAGGTCTTGTCCGCCACGAGCGCCCCGACCACGGTTGTTGGTACCTCCGCATGGTGCCAGCCGGAGGTCGAAAATCCGGTCGTGGAAATTTCCTTGCCTTCTGCCTTTGCCTCGCATGAAGATTGAATCTTCCAGTCCCGATGAAGAAGCAGTTTTGCCGACTCTCCTCGCGCAAAATTCGGAATCAGCAGTGTGATCAGAAGGGTCGCCCAAAAGGGAAGACCCGATGTGTCCGGCAAATTCGACCGCAACTCACGAACGCGCGCTAGCCTCATTGACCCCTGCCTTGGAGACGTGAATTGTCCCGAAGAATCTTATGAGATGGAAAACTCATACTGTTGAGGTTGGACATTTAGCACACAAAATCGAATCGTTTATTAAAACGTATGAATATTGAGGTATAAATGATTCTGCTGTCAAGCAATTCATTATTGGGTTTGCCGATTTGTCGGCTAGCGGCTCGTCCGGGTATAAGGGAGACATGCCGGAATCAACTACACGAACTCAAAGTGCGACCGCCGCGGCTCCCCGCTTAAAGCGTGTACTGACGCTATGGGATTTGATTTTTTACGGCATCGTTCTCATCCAACCAATTGCTCCGGTGCCACTGTATGGCGTGGCGCAAAAGCTTTCTGACGGGCACTTCGTCACAATTATTTTGATCGCGCTGCTGGCGATGTTGATCACGGCCGTCAGCTATGGCCGCATGGCGGCACTTTATCCGACCGCGGGCTCCGCCTACACGTATGTTGGCAAGGGCTTGAACCCGCACCTGGGATTTCTCGCCGGTTGGGCGATGATTCTCGATTACCTCCTTCAGCCACTCATCAACACTGTCTGGATCTCGACGGCGCTGCATGAGCGCTACTTGCCGATGGTTCCCTACGTTGTGTGGGCAGCGATCATCACTGGAATTATGACGTTGCTGAACCTTGCGGGGATAAAATCCTCAGCGCGCTCCAACAAAGTATTGCTAGCCGTCATGTCGGCGGTGGTGGCGTGGTTTGTGGTACTGGCTATTCGATACCTATACGGCGGCCAGGGGTGGGCCGGAATCCTTTCAATGCAGCCCCTGTACAACCCAGCAACCTTCAACGCGCACCGCGTCTTGACCGCCACTTCGTTTGCGGCTCTGACTTACATTGGGTTCGACGGGGTGACAACGCTGGCTGAAGACGTGGAAAACCCGAAGCGCAACGTCTTACTCGCGGTCGTGATGACTTGCATCTTTGCAGGCGTGTGCAGTGCTTTTGAAGCGTATCTTGGCGCCCGCGTCTGGCCTGACTGGCGGTCTTTTCCGAATCTCGAGACCGCATTTATGGACATTTGCCGACGCGTTGGTGGATTGATTCTGTTTAACGCGATGGGAATTATCCTGATTGTGGCTGCGTTTGGCAGTGGACTTACCGGCACTTTAGGTGCTGCACGGTTGCTGTTTGGCATGGGTCGCGACGGAGTGCTGCCGCGCAAAACATTCGGCTACTTGAAGCCCGGAAGCAGTACGCCAACATTCAATATTGTGCTGATCGGACTAATATCATTCGCTGGCGCGGTGTTGCTGAACTATGTTGGTAGTGCCTACGAGCACGCGGGAGAGCTCCTGAATTTCGGCGCTTTCCTGGCTTTCATGGGTGTCAATTTTGCTACGTTTTGGCAATTTACGGTCGCGCGACAAACTTGTTATAAAACGAAATTTCTTCAAGATGCCGTCGTTCCGCTTATTGGCTTCGCGTTCTGCGGGTTGATTTGGTGGAATCTGAATGCTCTGGCGAAGACGGTGGGTGGGATCTGGTTCGTTCTTGGTCTAGTTTATGTCGGAATTAAAACCCGTGGGTTCCGCGCCGCTCCGGTCATGATTGACTTCAGCGAGTCGTAAAGCGCTACCTGCTCTTCAGCGAAAGCTTTGCTCCGCCGCGGGCCTCGACGCCGAATCCATGTTCCGCAGCGTTCCGCGTAATCCACCGCCCAGTTTCGCCAAACCCGTCAAGATCTGCGGCTTTGAAGTCAATATCGCCGAAGCGCGCAGAGGAGCGTCCCCAAAAATTGGCCTTGCCACCGGTCGCCTTGCAGCGCTTCCGTTACCAATCGGTGCCGGGCGCGTTGGAATAGGCGACGTCGTGTTCGAAGAGATCTCGCCCCTCGCTATATTCGGACTCTTCGACCGAAAAAGGTTCCTGGTGGGCCTTGACTTTAAGGCGCAGCGGATCGCCGCATCCGCGATATTTCAAGTCGTAGACTTGGCGGTGCCGGCGATAGTCTGTCGCTGGATTGGTGCGTGGGCCCGAGTTGATAGCGCAGACTTGTAACCCAGCCTCGCACAAAATTTTCATCGCGGTGCCGCCGCCCGCGCCGGTTCCAACGACGATCGCATCATAAATCTTCGCAGGCATGGATCCTCTTAGCTTGAGCTTTTCTGGGACAGGATTCTTACATCTGCCGGTTTCGGGAGGCTGACGTGTTCGGGATTATCAGGATGCGGACAGCCTGGCATTTTTGGCCAGCGCGTCCGCAGCCCCGGGTAGCCGAGGCTTTCCAATCCAATTTTCGTTGTGTAATAACCCACAAGGTGAAATCGCGCATCATCTGAAAAAAGCGCGCCCGCTTTCCGTTGTAGGTTTGAATTTCGCGTTGTACGCAAGCTCCTCGATTAGATTGTTTTGCTGCTCGGAGCTACACCTCATGAAGGCCTGCCCGAACTCCGAATGGCAACGCGCGTTGATCCAATCAAGCCCGGCAAGGAAGCGGCTCTGCGCACCATTTCCAATTTCGATTGCATCAATGGAAAGCCGCAGGTATTTTTCGCAAATTTCCGAGGTCTGCGGCCGGGAGCCAATGCTGTTCAAACGCCAGAGAGCGGGGCCACGATCAGGGTACGCGGGCGAGGTAGCGGTTACTTCTTGTCGTTTCTCGGAACTTATACGCTGCCTGGGATCCACAAAGGCGTCGTCTGGATTGCAGACAATTCCATCGCAAAGAGTATTGCTGGCCTTTAGTGGTTCGACACTCTGGCTCGAATTCCGCGAAGACTTCGCTGAACTGTATCTAGGCGCCCTACGGGTGAGGCAAGTTTCTCAGCTCCGGTGAGATCGCGTATGCTTTCTCGAACTCCGCTCGAGATTCCCTCTCTTTGCCATCTTGTTGAAGTGCCAAGCCAAGGTTGTAGTGCGCTTCCGCATAGCGCGCCTTTAGACGCAGAGCCTCGGCGAACTCCGCCTGGGCAGCGCGAAGATCTCCTGCTTGCAACTGGACTAAGCCAAGATTGTTGTAAGCCTCCGCCGAATTCGGGTCACGCCGGAGGAGATCGTGAAAGACATTGGCGGCCCCTGCGCTATCGCCCTTCTGGTTGAGGACCAACCCCAGTTGTATTCGCGCATCAGTGTAATTGGGATTGAGACTCAGGGCTTCATTAAACTCACGAATGCCCTCGTCCAAGCCTCCCGATTGCGCCAGCGCAAGGCCGAGATTGTAGTGCGCCTCGGAAAAATCCGGGTCGGACATCACTGCTTGGCGAAACTCATCGAGCGCACGCGTACGGTCATTCTGGCCCCAATACAGTAAGCCAAGACTCGAGTGTGCCTGCGCATAGTCCGGTTTGAGCGCAAGCGCTTTCTCAAATGCGACATGCGCGCGCGAAGGATCTCCCTTGCGTTGCCAGGTGACGCCCAAGTAGTAGTGGCCAGTCGGGAGATCGGGTCCCTGCTCAATCGCCCGCTGAAACAGCGCCATTGCATCGTCGAGCTTCTGCTCTTTCAAGGCATCGACTCCCTGCAATGTGAGAAGCTTTGCCTGTGCCAGCCGCGTGCGGAAATCGTGGAGGCCTTTTAGATCGCGGAGCTCTTTTTCCCCTGCTTCGATTTTGCCTTGAGAACGCAGAGCCATGCCCAGATCGTAGTGGGCTTTTTCAAGGTCAGGCTTCAGCTTAATCGCCCGCCGGAACGCAGCTACTGCGCCGCTCAAGTCATCTGCACTCTTGAGTTCCATTGCTACCGGGTGGAGCGAACCATATCGCCAACAATGCTTCAAACCCAGCAGATCAAGCCAGCATTCGACTAGTTCCTGATTGCTGCTTGCAGAACTTCCCGTAAGCATCTCGCAACCACCCTCTCTTCTCCGGGTTGCAACATCCAGACGCCGACAATGATGGTATTCGGTCCGCCCGGCAATCCCGCACTCGCGGGGGCGCCTCCGGTGGATGGATTCAGCTCAATGCGCGGACTGCCTTCCCGCATTTTCTGCATGACCTCCGGACCCGTGATCTTCAGCTGGTTCTGGTCGTAAGTGATGAGGAGGTGAGGAACGTGATTGGCTACTTCAGGGATAAAGACATGGGTCTGCACCGTCGGAATCGAGCTCAGTTGTTTCGCGATGAGGTCGGCCCTACGTCGATACTCAGCTTCCATGGCAGCGTCATCCTGCTTCAAAAACCAGTCCACGGCGGCCACGAGGCCTACAATTTCCTCCTTGGCCACCTTCATCCCGCGCCCAATGGTGTTGGAGTTTGGCGAATTATTTTTCTTCGCCGCTTCGATCAGATCTTTTCTACCGAGGAGCAAGCCGGTGCACTGCGGTCCCCGCAGCCCCTTGCCGCCGGAGAACGTCACAAGGTCAAAACCCATCTGTGTGTATTTCCATAGATTCGATATGGGTGGAACGTCCGCAGCAGCGTCATTGAAACAAGGCACTCCATGCTGATGGGCCACTCGCACCCAATCTTCGCGGCTGATCTGGCTCGGACCCGCGTTGAAGTAGTGAGCCATGACCGTGCGGTCATTGAAGGCTTGTTCGTACTCTCCAACGGTCTCCACCTCCACAAAGCGAATTCCACAATTACGCAGAGCATGGTCATAACCATAACGATGAGATTTCTGGATAATGACTTCGTTCTTAAGGCCGGCTGTGTCGGTTGGAATCCCTAAAATCGCCTGCTCATTTCCCAGCGTGACGCAAGCTGCCGTGCCAATAACCAGGGCCGCGGCGGCACCCGAGGTGACCAGAGCGGCTTCGCAGTGCAACCGCTTTGCGAGATAAACTCCCGACCCATCGAGCAGTTCAGTGAGATTCACAGGCTTTTTGGCCGCCAATGCGACTGCGGCTTGTACTTCGTCGGGCATTGTCGAAGCCGAAAGAACCGTATACGTACCTGCCGCATTGATGAATGGTGTCACCCCCAGCTTTTGATAGTAATCGACGCCTACGGCCGCCGCGTCTTTGCAAAACGCTCGAGTCTCCAGTGTTGGGACTACGGCCAGCGCGGTACCTCCTGCGGCAATGGCTTGCGCGCCCTTACGTAAGAGTTTCCGGCGAGTCATCGGTGTCACGGTTGATTCCCCCTCAGGACGTTGTTCGAGTTTTCCAGAATTCAGTCTCGCGGATAATCATCGGCCCGCGACGGCAAAGAATCGCCTTTCTCGGGGTTATTGAAATATTGCGAACGGGCTTTCTCCCACTCCACCATGCTCAGACCAGAAGGATCATACGAAATGCGTCCGGCACGAATCGTCATACGAGCTGTTAATTTAACGTTGCCATCCATTCTGGCAACCCCACAATCTACGTAGCTGAAATGACCTTTCGTCAGTTCGAGCACCGCGATATCCGCGTCCTTGCCCACCGACAATGTGCCCAACTCGGGCCTGCGAATCTCGGCGGCCGGATTCACCGTCGAGCGGCGAATGATATCGTCCAGAGGTACACCCATGGCCAGGAATTTTGACATCACGTTATTCATACTGACCACGTTGTAGTCACCCGTGTGCGAGTCGGTGGACATGGAATCGGGAATGAAACCCTGTTTCGCCGCAGGAACCGCATTGCGAAACCAGAAACTGCCGGCCCCGTGCCCCACGTCAAAGATCACACCGCGCGCACGGGCTTCTGCCAGAGCGGGATTTATCTTGCCGTCGGAAAGGATGATGGGGAATTGCTGAGCAAAGACGTGCGTGTGAATGTCCCCGGGACGCATTTTCTTCAGAAGATCTTCGTAAGTTCTCTCTGGACGAGGCCAGAAATCATACATCACTGGAACATTAGCGAGCGTCGCGCATTCAATTGCGCGGTCGACTGCGGCCCAGGGTACGTGCTCCGCGTCCCAAGGCTCCTTCGTCCAATAGTGCGCGGTTTTTACTCCTACGATGAGGTCGGGATATTTCTTAATCGTCGCGGCGCACAGTTTCGAATCCATCTCGTCCAGGCTTCCTTCGAGACCACCGCTCATGCCATTGGCCACAATATTCAGGAAAGCCAACACTCGCACCTTGGCGCGGTCGATAGCTTCTTCCTTTTCCTGGAGGAACGTTTCCGCGCCTGCCGTCCCTGCATCCACGATGGTGGTCACTCCCGACTGCAGCGCCACATCTGCGGGAATTCCTAGGGGCAGGGCATGTGCCCGCGCCTCGGCGGTGAACCAGTTGAGTGGCGCTCCTCCATGGCCCACATGGTAGTGAATGTCAATTAATCCTGGAGTAACGTAGAGCTTGGAGACATCCACAACCTTTCCGGCCTGATCAGCAGGAATATTTTTTTCGACAGCAGCGATTTTGCCCTGGAACACAGCGACGTCGCGGACCTCGTTGATGTGATTGGCGGGATCAATGACATGCCCACCTTTTAACAACAAATCGTAACGAGGGGACGTTTGGCCATTTGAGACGGGAAGAAATCCGAGGGCTAGGACGGCAATGATTGCGGATAAGGTCTTAGTCCGGTTCTGCATGGCACCTCTGTAGTCTTGTTGAAGCGAAAGTGTATCCACTCAAGGCGAGATTGTCATCACTCGCGACAAGTCACGGCTTATGTGAGTTGTAATCGAAAGCCCCGCTAGCGTAATCTAATCGGCGCCTTTAAGGTTCAATTTCAAACTCACGGAGTGTAATCCCGAAGAAAATTATGGATCGTCGGACTTTCGTCAAGGTCGGTTGCATCGGAAGCGCTTCGGTGCTAATGCAAGGCCTGGATCCGATGATGCGAGCGGATGCGGTCCGTCCTGTTGCGCCTCCCATTGATTTACACGGCCTGCCGGACTACAAGCCATCCCCGCTCGGGATACCAGGATCATTTCCGGGGCGAGTCGTCGAGGTGCGCGACCGCAATGCAATCGTACGCAATCGCGTGTCGCAGCCGATCGTTCGCCGCCTGCTCGAGCAGGCGATGAAGGAACTGACGGGGGAAGGTTCGGCGCGCGACTCGTGGGCGAAATTCATCGACCCGAAGGACGTTGTGGGCATCAAGATCAACCCGTCGGGAGCGCCTGCTTGTTGCTCCTCTCCCGAGATCATCCGAGAAATTATTGTTTCGGTACGGTCGCTTGGAGTACCGGCGCGGAACATCGTGGTCTATGACCGGTACTCGTACGAGATTGATATTGGCAGCTATCAAGTGCTGTTGCCGCCGGAGATTCGAATTGTCGGTATTCAGGATGCATTCTCGAGTGGTGGTGTCGGCTATGAAGCGACCGTTTATTGCGATGCGAATTTCTTCGGCGAATGGGAAACCCGCTCCTACATGGCCAGCATTGTGGCGCACGAGGTAACGAAGATCATCAACGTGCCGACAATGAAGGACCACTCGGCGTCCGGTGTTACTGGAGCTCTTAAGAACCTCGCTTACGGAACATTCAACAATGTCGCGCGCACTCATCGGGCGCCGCATTCTTTTACGAACCCACTGGTCGGGTTGATGTGCACGATGGAACCGCTACGGTCAAAAGCCGTGCTGCATATCATGGATGGCATGCGGCAGGTATGGCATGGCGGGCCGCTTACCCAAGTCCAGGCTTTTATCGAGCAGCCTGGAATTCTCCTGGTCGCGACGGACCCGGTAGCGATGGACACTATTGAACTGGAGGCAATTGAAAAGAAACGCCGCGAAAGCGGCGCTCCATCCCTGTGGCAGCACGATCCAAGCAGCATCACGCCAGAGTCCGGGATTTTTTTTCGCGATGCCTCGAAGAATTTGTTCTTCCGCCAACCCGGACACATTGCAGCGGCGGGGAAGCTCGGTCTCGGCATCTCCGATCTCACGCAGATCGACCATCGTCTCCTCTGATGATGACCACGGAAAAGACAAATCCCAAAACTCCACGCGACTGGCCAACTCTGCTAGGAGACAATGCGCGTACGGGAGGGCAGGGGCAAGTTCAATTCCATTCACCGGAAAAAGCGATTTGGCAATTTCGCACTGGCAGTCCGGTGCGTTCGGCACCCGTGTTGCACGACGGTATTCTGTATGTTGCGTCGGTTAACGGAGTGTTGCACGCGATCAACGTGGCGACGGGGACATCAAAATGGAAATTTGAGGCAGCCGGCCAGGTGCATTCTACACCTTCGCTCTTTGGAAATGTAATTCTTTTCGGTTGCGACGACGGCAAAGTGTATGCCGTCGATCGGCATTCAGGAAAAAAGTTGTGGGAAGCAGGTAGTCAAGCTGAAGTATGGTCATCGGCTGTGGTCCGCAATGAAACGGTCTTCTTCGGAAGTGCGGATGGCAAAGTCTACGCAGTCGATGGCAAGAGCGGTCAGCCAATATGGTCGCAGGAACTTGGCGGAAGGATCTATTCCACGATCTGCGTCGAGGAGCGTCAGCTCTACATAGGCTGCGGAGACGGCAGGGTGTACAGTCTGGAGACCGCGTCGGGGAAAATTCTCTGGAGTACAGCTACTGGCAATGGTATCGACTCATCGCCTGCCGTGGCAGATGACCTGGTCTTTATCGGCTCTGAAGATTTTTTTGTTTATGGGCTGGACGCGAGCAACGGCGACCTGTGCTGGAAGTATGAAACGGGACTAGGAATCGCCTCTTCACCCGCGGTTTCAGGTGACTTTGCGGCAATTGGCAGCAAGGATGGATCCCTATACGCCTTCGAGGTTCAAACCGGAAAATTGAGATGGAAGACTGTGGTGGGCGAAGTCGTGACGGCGTCGCCGCTTATAGCAAATGGCGTGGTCTGCATTCAAGCGGGAGGCACGTTCGCCTTGGATATGAGTAGCGGAAAAATTGTGTGGCAAGCCGGACTGGGTGGGGCAATCCAGTCGGTCCCCGTACTTGCAGACGACTCGATTTACCTGGCGAGTTTGAGCGGTGAGATTTATGCGCTTCGATAACCGCTGGGCAGCAGTGCTGCTTGTCTTGTTGTTTTCCTTCGGCTCGAGCGTGCATAGCTCAAACCCTCAAATTCTTATTTACAAGAAAAAGTACATCATGGGTACGGTCTTCGAGATCGCCGCTTACAGCCGATCATCAGAACAGGCTTCTTTTGCAATTGAGAAAGCATTTGAGGAGATCGTCCGAATCGACGATCTAATGAGCAACTACAAACCCGAGAGCGAATTGAGTCATTTGAATGAATCCGCTCACTTCCATACGGAAAGGGTCCCGCCAGACCTGTATCGCATCATCGAACAAGCGGTGCAGTTTTCCAAGCTCTCAGATGGGAAGTTCGATATCACCATCGCGCCTTTGGTGAACTTGTGGAAGGCTGCATTGTCGGGCGACTATATGCCTTTGCGTGCGCAGCAACAGCAAGCACAGGCTTGTGTTGGATACGATAAGATCGTGTTAACTCCACCGAACCAAATCACCTTTCACTCCCCCTGTCTGCAGTTGGATTTGGGTGCTATTGGGAAAGGCTACGCAGTTGATCGCGCTGTTGAAACTCTGCATTCGCTGGGCATTCATAACGCGTTCATCAACGCAGGGGGAAGTACGATTTTTGCCATGGGTTCTCCTCCAGGGCAGACAGTCTGGCTTGTACACCTGCGGGACCCGTCTCACAAAGTCGATCCGTATGTCATGCTCAACAACGAGAGTGTTTCCACATCAGAGCAATCAGCACCGTCTTTGCTGGGGCGCGATTCAGCAGGACACATTATTGACCCGGCTACTGGAAGGCCCCTCGAGACCGATTTCGCGGTTAGCGTCATAGCTCCGACTGGGACGCTCTCCGACGGGCTGTCAACCACCTTGCTGCTGCTTGGGCCGATACAAGGCAAGTCATTGGTCAGTCGGACGCATGATGTTTCTGCAATTTGGCTTTCACCAAAGGCACAAATAGAAACGGCCATTTACGGACCGCAGATTCTTTTTGGCGCAAAATTGTGATTACTCACAGTTCACGAACAGACCACATGGACACCGGCAAAGCAGTTGTTTTCTGCCTGCTCCTTCTATTTTCGCCATTCGCCTGGAGTAGTGTGTTCGTCCAGTGGAGCAACTCTCTTTTACCTCCGGCGAGTTCGCTCGGTGTGAGCGATGTGGTGTTCTCTTGGAAGTCTCGAGTTCCTGCTTCTTTACTGGCGACCGCGCGCAAACAAGGATATCGCGTGTATGTTGAAGCCCCGCTGGGGCAGGCGGCTGCCGCGGCGGAAAAGGCTGGAAAGCGCGGCTGGACGGGGCTTATTCTCAACATCCCTGAATCGGGGCACACAAGAGCTCGAGCTGCTGTAACACGCTTGCGATCCACTTACCCGAAGCTCCAATTCCTGGTACTCGACACTACTGGCAAGCAGCCTCAAATGAGGGGCAGTCTCGTCATAAAAAACGACTCCGTTCTCGAGGTCTCCAGTCCCACCGCGCAACCTTGGATCGATACGAACCTTGCTGCAATCAAGGTCGAACAGCGGAGGAACCAGGCCCAGGTTCCGCTATACACGTTTTCCTGGGTGATTTCCGATCAAGGGCAGCAAAGAACTGTCACCGAGTCAGATTATTCGCTGGCAATAGCCGAGGCCGGAGCATTTCATGCTGATTTAGTTCTGCAGTTGGACGAGCGTTTGCAGAAGGCCCTCAGTAATCATGACGCCGAGGCTTGGGCACTGTGGAGTCAAGTCCGGTCGATGGCGAAGTTTTATTCTGATCGGCCGCAAGAGACGTTGGAACCCGCTGCCAATGTCGCGATAGTAGTCGATCGCCTCGACACTCGCGACGAAGCTTTGAATCTACTGGCCCGGCACAATATTCCGTTCCAGGTATTTCTCGCCACAGACCTGAATGCGGTTGGTCTTGAAGCCTTTAACGTCGTGGTCGTGTTCGCGCGACCAGACAGAGTAGCCGCTGAACATCTTGTCAGTTTGGCAACCCGTGGCAAAACAGTCATCCTGATAAATTCGCACGGCAGTTATCAGTGGCAGAGCATTCAGTCAGTTCAAGTGAACGAACACACCAATTCCTATGCGGTGGGAGAAGGAAAAGTACTCGAACTATCAGAGCCTATTATGGATCCCGAAGTTTTCGCCCAGGACATTCGTCGACTTTTGGGCAAGCGCGATTCGCTGTTGAGTCTATGGAACGGGCTGACCACCATTGCTGTGCCTTACAAAGAACACGGCGGAACATTGAAGGCGATTGAGTTTGTGAACTATGCCACAGATCCGATTCGTGTACAGGCGCACGTTAAAGGATCGTTTACGTCAGTTCGTTATGAGACGCCCGACCATGGATGTTGCTGGTCCCTGGCGCCCGTGAGACATGACGCATTCACCGATTTTGTAATTCCGGAGCTAAGTATTGCCGGACGTGTGCACCTAGACACTCGATAAGCTGCCCTTTCGCCCTGAGGACCGCTTCAACTCGATCACGACGAGGTCACCCGTCGGGTCATTCAGCTTGCCTATGTCACCGCGCGAACGCGGGATTTGTCCAGCGGTGAGCGCCGAAGCAGGCGGCCCGAAACACACGTATTGTCGCCCTTAGATTGTTTGTCCTTATTGAGCACGCCATTGAGCACGCCGAAAACCGACATCGGGGCGACTGGCTGAATTACAACCACGCCATACAGAATCAGGTCCCAAAGTGTGAGTGAGCGTTTCAGGCCAGGGGCATCGGAGGCGACCGAGGTTGTCTTCATCATCGCGTATTCAACGAGCGAGCTGCTCGAAAGTCGAGCTGCGAATTCGTGGCGCAGTTTCTAGTGTCCGACTTCCGCTTGTAGTCTTCCGCGGATGATGGTCAGCGAAGCCGGGGGTAACTTGTACCAGGTGTCCTCGGTGGCAGTCACGGAGGTCGCTACTGGTGGCCCCTCGGGATCGGCATACCCTTGCTTTCGATTTGGGTGCCATTGATACTGCGCCTTCCCAAACGTAATCATCGTCACTGGTCCCGCGAAAGCGTTCACCCGATTGTTTTCTGAATCGTGGAACGAGACTCGGACCGAGTACCGATTGTCGTAATCCTTGTTGATGAGCATCAGAGACCACTGACCGTCGGGGCGATTGAGAGCATAGGCCGTCACCAGAGCATGTCCCTCTGAATCCTTCACATCGCTGGTGACAAGGAATTGCTTGTGCTCGGCGTCCACCGGCTGTGCCCACTCCTGCGTCATCATTTGCGCTGCGAAAAATTGAGAGGTTCGCTGCTTGATCTGGTAATGCTCGTCCACCATGAACATGTGATAGGTGCCCCAACTGTTCGCACAAGCAGGATGGGGTGGTGAGTAGGGCAGATCGTGATAGTAGTGAGTTGATGTACCGCCTGCGCTCAGAAAGCCGCCGAAAGAGTCAGCAAGCCACAATGCGCCGAAAATATCGTCGGCGGCCTCACCACCGTGATCGTTGGTTTCCGTGTCGAGCAAAGGAATTCCAGGTGGTAAGCCGTCGTCGCGCCAAACTTTCATGATGTGAGTGATCAGCTCCGGCTCCTGATACAGGTTCTTCCACGGAGTTTCGCATCCGTCGTACGGATAGTGCTCGAAAGACATGAACGCAAGGTCCTGAAGTCTGCTGTGTGCCTTTAAATAATCGAGAAAGCGTCCGAGCCAGGAAGTACGGCCTTGTGCGTCGGGCCAGACTCTGATGTCCTCGGTGACACCTTCAAATACTGGCCCTCCCAACTTGAAATTGGGATCAACGCGATGCAGGGCAGTGGCAAACTGCAAATAGAGAGTGGCGTAATCCTCGGGCAGCATGTACTGGCCGTCCGGTTCCTCTCCCATTTCAATGTACGAAACCGGATATCCACGCTTTTTGATGTAGGTCATTTGGGCAGCTGCATCTTCCGGAGTGCTGTAGAGCATGGCTACCGGGACGATCGCAGGCAGGCCGCGCGTGATGCCGCTGGTGAAAAAAAGATCCCAGCCCGGCTGGTCTCCAGATTCCATGCGATCCGGCGCAACGTAAAGATCCGAGGGTGCATGCCACGAATCGACCGACGAGCAATAAGTCAGTGTTTGTTTCTGGTCGGGAGAGTGGTGAAGGAAATCCTTGAATGTCCCATCCGCAGCGAGTGTGCCCAAGTACAGTTCGCGGATGGCGTACCCCACGCAATTGCGGGGATCGGCAGAACCATGCGTGTCGCAAGTATTAGATGACTGCGTCATCAGGATGCGCACGTATTTCGCATTCACGAACGAGTCATCCAAGCGAATGGTTGCGGTCCCTCCCGCGCCCTTTGCGACGCTGCCGGAAGCGAAATCTTTCCACGCCCCCTTATCTTGCTCATCCATTGCGTCGCCGACGCCTGCCCAATATTGCACCTGATATGTGGTGGCGTAAGGTGCAGCCCAGGCGACGCGAATCGCATTAATGTTTTCATTCTTCTCAAGATTTATTACTACCCACTGCGGATGGAGGGAGTCGTCCTCGCCAGTAAAGCGCTTGGTCAGATAAGGATTGCTCTTCCAATACGTGTTGGGATCGCCATCGTCCAGGCGCGAGAATCCATCGAACTCCGTGCCATTGTTTCTAGTGAAACCGCGGTGAGGAAGCGAGTAGCCATAGGAATGACGGATCATTTCTTGTGTCGGCGTCGCATCGCCGACAAAGTAGCCTTGGCCGGAGGCATCGCTCCATTTGCCCCTTGGATTCCAGTGCCACGCTTGGACAAACAAGTCAGTGTTCTGGCGATAACTAATTACCCCCCAACCGGCTTGTTGAATCTGAGCAATTTGATCGGGGCGGAAGAACATATCGGTGGCGTTGCTCGGTATGCGGTCAACCGTCGAACCGAGAGCGTAAAGCGGGCTGAATTTGTTCACTACGTGACTGGGCGTTGCATCTACTTGAACGGTTTGAGCGGTCGCGATTGCGCCCGCGGCCAAAGAAAGAAATGACGCTAGGGACAACGCTGCTCGTGCCACAAGACTTTCAATATGAATTGGACGCATTGAACTGCTTTGTCTGTGGCGGAGGCGAAGTTTTCCTGTGATATTCACGTGCGGACTATTAAATCGTTTTATAAAGGCAAAATCCACATATATTTTTGGGGTACGCAGGTTTCATTTTTGTATAATTGGCAGGCCCTGATCGCACTGAATCCGTATTCTCGTGAACCACTACACCCCCAATGCTACTCAAAGTCTTCGCTGACAAGACATCTCTGAGCCGCGCTGCTTCCGAACAAGCGGCGAGCGCGATCCGTCGCGCCTTGGCAAAGCAAGGCCGGGCGCGGATTGTGGCCGCAACGGCAGCCTCTCAAATCGAATTTCTCGACGCGCTTACTCAGGAACGCGACATCGACTGGGCTGGAGTCGAGGCTTTTCACCTGGATGAGTACATCGGCCTGCCCGTCACGCATCCCGGCAGCTTCCGCAAGATGCTGCTGGAGCAGTTGATCCAAAAGACTGGAATCGTCCACTTCCATCTGCTCGACGGTGATACAAATGATCCCGCCGAGGTCGCGTCGCGGGTTGGCAAAGAGTTGGCTTCATCGCCGATTGATATCGCTTTTCTCGGCATTGGCGAAAACTGTCATATCGCATTCAATGATCCGCCAGCAGACTTCGTGACCGAAGAGCCGTACATCGTCGTGAATCTCGATGAGGCTTGCCGTCAGCAGCAGGTGGGCGAGGCGTGGTTCGCCGACATCTCGCAAGTTCCTAAACAAGCGCTTTCGATGTCAGTGCGGCAAGTTCTCAAAGCTCAGGAGATCCTTGCAGTCGTGCCCGATGCCCGCAAGGCGCCTGCGGTGAAGGCTTGCTTCAACGGCGAGATCAGCCCTCTGGCGCCGGCCTCCATTCTGCGCAAGCATCCGAACGCGACTGTGTATTTGGATAGGGACTCCGCTTCGTTGCTGGATCCAAACTTGACGAATTTGCGGACAGATGAGTTGCCGGTAACGATGAGCCGCTAGATTTGCTGGTCGCGAGCAGGGAAGCGGCGGCTGAGGCGCAAGTACTACCGACTTGATTTGTGTTAGCGGAGGAAGGTGCAATGAAGCGTGGGTTCTACATCTTAACTTTCTGGCTACTGTTTTCTCTGTTCAGCAGGCTCTCGCTGCTAACTGCTCAGAGCTCTGCACAGCGGCAAATCGCGATCACGATTGACGACCTTCCCGCCGGCAGTGCTGCTTCAATGACGGGGGCGGAAATCACGGAAATGACAACAAAGCTGTTGACGACTCTCCGCGATCAGAAAATTCCTGCTGTCGGATTCGTGAACGAGAGAAAGCTTTACAAATTCGGCGAAGTCGACGAACGCATCAAGGCTCTCAGTATGTGGCTGGATTATGGATTCGAGCTCGGCAATCACACATTTGCGCACACATCACTCAATCGTGGCGGTCTCAAAGAGTGGGAAGAGGACATAATTCGCGGTGAAACTGTGACCCGGTTGCTGCTCGCGCAGCACAATATGACGCTACGCTACTTCAGGCATCCTTTTCTTGATACAGGTCGAGACCTTGAAACTCGCCGCCAAGCCGAGGCATTTCTTGTTTCTCGTGGATATCGCATTGCGCCAGTCACCATGGACGCCTGGGACTGGATGTACGCCGGCGTTTACGATGACGCGCGCCGCCGTGGTGACACTGCGTTCCAGCAGCAACTCGTCAGTTCTTACCTGAGTTACACCGGACAAGTCTTCGACTATTACGAGAAATTTTCCAAGGACCTTGTTGGCTATGAGCCCAAACAGATTCTGCTTCTGCACGGGAACTGGCTGGAGGCGGACCACATCGGCGAACTGCTCGAGGTGTTGCGAAAACGTGGCTACAAGTTCATTACGCTGCAAGACGCGCTCAGCGACGCGGTGTACGGCATGCCTGACGAATACATCGGGGAGGAAGGGACAGGCTGGATCGATCATTGGGCGATCACCCGCGGCCGGCCACCGCTAAACACGCCGGTGTTTCCGCAATGGGTGATTGATCGCTCGAATGCGCTTCCACATCGGCCGACGCAGCCGTAATCTCGGGGCTTCAAAGCTAGCGCAGTTATTTCGGAACGTACCCGCGAGTGCGGGTCTCTAATCGATATACCGACGTCGTTGCGGTGATGTACAAGGTTTTGGAGTCCTGACCTCCCCACGTCAGGTTTGCTGGTTGTTCAGGCAGGACAATTGTGCCGAGATGTTTGCCTTTTGCGTCCCACACCCAAATCCCCTTTGGACCGGTCACGAATAAGTTGCCCTGCACATCCACCTTGATGCCGTCAGGCACGCCATCGTTCTTTTCACCGTGCTCATCTCCAAAGATAAGGCCATTGCTAAGCGATCCGTCTCTAGCAACTTCATAGACCCGAATATTTCGTTGCTCGCTGTCGTCAACGTAGAACTTTTTGCCGTCGGGAGAGAAGGCGAGCCCGTTGGGCTGAGTCAGGTCTTTTGCAAGAAGCTTCACTTTTCCAGTTGCATCGAGGCGGTAAACGCCTTGAAATGAAATCTCCTGCTTTTGGCCCTGTGGCAAATCGAGGGTTGGATCGGTGAAGTAAAGCGCACCGTCAGGACCGAGAATGACGTCATTGGGACTGTTGAACTTCTTTCCCTCGAACTTGTCGGCCAGCACTTTGTATTTGCCGTCCTGCGAAACGGCAATGATGGCACGCAAGACGCTGGCGCAATCGATGAGCCTGCCGTGGCGATCGTAAGTGTTGCCGTCGGGATCGCCCAGCGCGATCACCTCTTCTTTCCGGCCGTCGCTGGCGTAAACACGGAAAATCTTGTTCAACGTCTCGTCGCTGACGTACAGAAAACCGGCTGAATCCCACACCGGGCCTTCGGTGAATCCAAACCCGGTAGCGACTTGGTCAAGCTTGGCGTCACGGGCGATTAAGCTCCAAAATTCAGGGGAACTTGCCTGCAGCTCGAACTTTCGCAAGCTCTGTTGAGCGCCTGCCTGGGTGGCGAGGAGTGTTGTTGTGACCAAGGCCAAAATCGCGGATACGAGTATCTTCATGGATTAGTGGCTCAAGTTTGAGTTCTGCCGCAGAGACGCTACTCACCTTTATCCGGATGCTTTTGAGGAGACTCTGCAGTCCTCCCGACGCTCAGCAGATAACTTACTAAGTCGTCGAGTTGTGTCTTAGTCAATTTAGATCCGTAATCGGACGGCATTATTGAGCCGGTCGCCCGCTCGATTGCTTTAAGGTCCGCCTTCGAAAGGAAATGAAACGCGCCATCTGTTGATTGCAATTGCAATGAGAAGTTGTCCTCATTGCGAACGATTCCTTCATAGCGTTGCCCATCGTGGGCGATCGCCGTCACAAGCCCCTGCTGTGCGGTGCGCTCGGCGGGATCGGTAATCACCGATCTAATTTGATCGGCCAAATGCGTTTGACCATATGTGCTGAGATCGGGCGCAAGGAACCCGCCCGAGCCGGCGATCATGTGACAGCCAGCGCATCCGCCAGCAGCAAAGAAAATAGTCTTGCCGCGTTCGGGATTGCCGGGTAAAGACACGGAACCATTCTTGCCTTGAAGGCTCCGGAGATAGGCCACCGTCGCATTTACCGCCGGCTTCCCCAACCGTTGAAAGGCAGGCATGCCGGTCCCTGGCACGCCTTCCGAAATCACGCGAAACATCTCAGCGGCCGAGAACTTCTGTACTTGCGGGCTATTGACGATGTTGGGCGCTCGCTGAGTTCCGGTTCCGTCAAGCCCGTGACAACCGGCACAGTTCGACGCGAACACCTGCTGGCCGTTGGAGCGGTTATTTTGAGAGCGTGTCTTCTGTTGGGGCAAAGCGCAAACGATGGCCGAGAAAAAGAAGAACAAGCCTGCAAGCGCGATCGCGGAGTTGTCTAGGATTCGCGGACGGGTCATCTCAAGGTCTAGTTTTCCACTGAAATGCGAGCAGGTCGGTGTAGGCTCGGCCATTCAGAGGCACGGCCGTGATCGTCTTAGCGCCGATCACCTCACCCATCTGAGTGTTTTCTGTCTCCACATGGGCAGCTTCACCGGTTACGGTTACTTTTTCAACGATCTGCTCCACTGGAAGTGTGAAATCGGCGCGCAATGCTGAATTTGCGTCAATGACGAGACCGGGCTGGCTCACCGTCTTGAATCCCGTTTGCTGCGCTTCCACCGTATAGGTCCCAATTTGGAGCGCCGGACAATTGTAGAAGCCCTTGGAATCCGTCTTGACCGACGTCTGCACACCAGTCTCGGCGTTCGTGGCCGTCACGTTCGCCCCGTTGACAAGGGCTCCAGACGAGTCACTTACCACTCCGGAGATGCTGCCGCTAATGCTGGCCCATAGAGAAACGGAACCGAGCAGAAGAACACTGAGCGCACAGGTCGCAATGGTGAGCCGCCTCATCGGGCCTCCCTGGAGTGAAACTCTTTCTAATCGTTCGGCTGGCTTCAGACTTTGATTGACAAAATTCTGAAGCGTACTACCATGTTTGATCGAGTATTAAAACGTGTTAATACTGGAGTATTCCACAAGTCGCTGTCAAGTGGAATTCGGGGAGCCCGCTGTGGAAAGGATCAATAGCGCCTGACGAGAAGGAACATTAGCGCGATGCCATTAAAAAACGCCACTTTCGTCGCGCTCTTGTTCGGGTTGGCCGTTGCGAATGCGGCACCGGGTCAGATGCTTGTCAGCAAAGTGAACGTTAACTCTCAGGACTTGGTCGCGCCTTTGCCGGGCGAAAATTGGGTTTCGTATAACGGTGACTATTCCGGGCGACGCTACAGCCAACTTTCGGAAATCAATGTGAACAACGTGGGTCACTTGCGTGCTGAGTGGATATTCCATGCGCACAATTCCGATCGGCTGGAAGTTACCCCTGTAGTCGTGAATGGCATGATGTTTGTCACTTCTGCAAATGATGTTTTCGCTCTTGATGCGCAGACCGGCCGGACGGTGTGGCACTATGCGCGGCCGATCAGTCAGGGCTTGATAGACGATGCTTCGGGCCACATCAGCCGTGGCGTCGGCGTGTGGCACGATCGCGTTTACCGCGAGACCGATAACGCCCACTTGCTGTGCCTGGACGCGCGTTCTGGAGATCTGTTATGGGACGTCGCCTATGCAGACTGGAATGGCAATTATGGTGCGACCAGCGCCCCTTTGGTTGTGAAAGACAAGGTAATTGTCGGCACGTCAGGTGGTGACGACGGTGTTCGTGGATTTGTTGCTGCATTCGATGCCGAGAGCGGAAAATTGTCTTGGCGCTTTTGGACGATTCCAGCTCCGGGCGAATTTGGCTCGAGCAGTTGGCCGGGCGACCTCTATCAGCACGGCGGTGGCACTACCTGGATGCCCGGTACGTACGATCCTCAACTAAATACGCTTTTTTGGGGCACAAGTAATCCTGCGCCAGATTTCGAAGGAAGTGTCCGCCCCGGAGATGATCTCTATACGGATTGCTTGCTGGCACTCGATCCTGACACTGGCAAATTGAAGTGGTATTTCCAGTTCACGCCTCATGACTTGTTCGACTACGACGCGACTGAAACGCCAGTGCTCATCGATGTAGCTTTCAAAGGCGAGTCACGAAAGCTTGTGGTCCAGGCGAACCGTAACGGGTACATCTACGTCCTTGATCGAACCAGCGGCGAATTTCTTTCCGCCATTCGGTTTGTCGAGAAAGTGAATTGGGCGAACGAAATCGATGCGAAAGGGCGACCTATTCGCAGCGACATCATGCCCACTCCGTCAGGTACGAAAGTCTGCCCGGGATATGCCGGAGCCACCAATTGGTTTTCCCCGTCGTACAGCGAAACGACACATTTGTTTTACGTTCTGGTGCGAGAACAATGCCAAACATACTTCTCTGCCGCGGAGCCACAGCAATTCCAGCCCGGGAAGGAGTTCTACTCCACTGGTGTGAAGCATGCTGCTGGTGAGAAATCCGAAAAGATCCTGATGGCATTCGACGTCAGCTCCGGAACATTTCTGTGGAAATATCCGCAAATTGGTTCTGGTCATTCAATGAGCGGAACCATGGTAACGGCCGGAGGGCTCCTGTTCTTCGGAGACGACGCGCAATCATTCGAAGCTGTGGACGCGCAAAACGGGAAGCCGCTCTGGCATTTCAATACCGGGCAGGACATGAGCGCGTCCCCGATGACCTATGCGGTAGGTGGCAAGCAGTATGTCGCGGTCGCCGCAGGTGGCGACGTTTTGAGTTTCGCATTGACACCATAGCAATGACTTCAAGAAAGGACAGAATCATGTTTTCGAATTCCTTGACTCGCCGAACCTTTGCCAGCAGACTTGCCCCAATTTTCTCCGCCCTCGGACTCGCGAATTTATTCCCTGTGTCCGCGGTGGCGAAATCGACCAAATCTGGTGATGACGTCCGCAAAATGAACGACGAAGGCAAACCAGCTGACGGAACTCAGATGATCACGCCGATTGTCGCTCACAATGGGCTCATCTACATTGCCGGACAAGGAGCACACGACACCGGCCCTGCACAATCATGGGAGGTTGGAGCTCACACCACCAAGGTCCTCGACAACATAAAGAAGCTGGTTGAAGCCGGTGGCTCGACCATGGACGACATCGTGCAACTCGGCGTTTTCCTGGCGAAGATCGAGGATTACGACGGAATGAACAAAGTGTTCAAGACATATTTTCCGCACGGAGGACCGGCTCGGACCACCGTCGCCGTCGCGGCACTTCCGGGAAACTCGCTGGTTGAAATCAACTGCATCGCAGCATTGCCTAAGAAATAATCGGGAGGAACAACTGTGAACCTTAGTTCGAGTCGTCGTGGATTCCTAGGTGCGCTTGCAGCTGTGATTGCTGCACCGCGAAAACTCTTCGTTGCTAAACCAGCCCTTGCGGAATCAGGCACGGCCCCTAGCGGGTTTGGGCAGACTGGAAATCCTTATCAAGAACTGGGCGTGACGACGGTCATCAATGCAGAAGGCACAATGACCATGCTCGGCGGATCGCTGATACGGCCGGAGGTTGAGGCAATCATGGCTCAGGCGGCGAAGCACTTCGTGAGCATTCCAGCTCTTGAGGCAGCCGCCGGAAAGCGAATAGCACAAATGCTGAAGCTACCTGAAGACTACAGTGCGCTGGTCACGTCTGGGGCCGCAGGGGCGATTCAGTCAGGGCTCGCCGGCATTCTGACCGGAGACAACGAGAGCCTCATCCAGCAACTGCCCGATCTCACGGGAATGAAATCTGAAGTGATCATTCAGAAGGCTCACCGCAATCCTTTTGATCACCAACTGCGCGGCACGGGCGTCAAGCTGATAGAAGTTGAAACTCGCGAGCAACTGCGAAGAGCAGTCAACTACCGGACCGCGATGATGCACTTTACAAACTTTGCGAATGCCGCCGGACAAATAAAAGTGGACGAGTGGGTCAAGCTGGCCAAAGAGTACAAGCTCCCTTGCATGAATGACGCGGCTGCCGATACGCCTCCCGTATCACATCTCTGGGACTACGCCAACATGGGATATGACCTGATCACGTTCAGCGGTGGCAAAGCACTGCGGGGGCCGCAGTGTGCGGGCATGGTGATTGGACGCGAGGATTTGGTCCACTACGCCCTGCTTAATAACAGCCCTTACGAGGACACTCTCGGTCGCGGTCAGAAAGTCGGCAAGGAAGAGATCATTGGAATGATCAAGGCCCTCGAGCTTTACCTCAACGAAGACCACGATGCGCTTTCCGCCGAATGGCAGCGGCGCCTGGAAACTGTTTCCAGGCAGGTCACAAAAATCCCCGGCGTGAGCACGGCGTTCTTCACTCCAGAAATAGCAAATCATGTTCCGCATATGCAGATCACGTGGGACACAAAAATCGCGCTAACGCCGCAACAGGCTTCTCAGATATTGCGCAGCTCGAATCCGTCCATCATGATGGGCGGGGGCGAAGGACGCCCCGGGCTGGCAATGAATTCATTCATGTTGCAGCCGGGAGAAGAGCAGATTGTTGCTGAACAGCTAGTAAATGTTTTTCATGCACACTCAGTCTGATCGGCTGTCTCCTTCAACTCCGCGACGCCCGACTGGAGGCGCAAGAGTGTTCACAAGTGTAACGCCGAATTCTTTCTGCGCGGCATTCGCGAAGGCTCTCCTGCCTGGTGCCATCTTGTTCTTGATCCTTGGCGCGACAGTTGCGCAGACGCAAACTGCTTCGACCGCCGTTGCGACGGTTCGGGTTGATGTAACCCCCGGACATGAGATCAATTCGTTCGACCCCGACAGCGCTCTCGGCAGTTCCATCGATGTGCTTTCCCGCAGCGATATCGATCAGGTTTATTCACCGCATATTATTCAGGAATCATTATCAGCGGGATGGGGACCCATCACATATCGCAACAATAGCGAGCTGCGCATGGCTGCCTGGCATTGGAACGACAATGGAACGTGGAGTGATCCCGCGAAGCAGAGCGGATACTTCACCGGCAGTGGCGAGCCTAAGCAGCCACTCCGCTACGCCTTGTCGTACGCTCTGCCTCATCGCGGCTTCTCGACCAGCGGCGACGAACCGCTGCATGGCCCAAACCTCTCGTACTGGAAAAGTAACCCTTACCTCACCAGCAAGTTCACGCACGAGGCTGACATCCTGCACCCGCAATGGGTGGTTGTGGATCTCAAAGTTGAGAAGCCGGTGAACGCAATCCGCATTGCCTGGGAGAATCCATACGCCAAGACTTATCAGATCGAATATTGGTCAGGAACAGAAGCACTGAATTTCGATCTCGGGCCGCGCGGAGAATGGAAAGTCTTCCCCTCGGGCGCGATCACCAACGGCCAAGGAGGACTGGCAACTCTGAAGTTGGCCGAGGCTCCCATCACGATGCGCTACCTGCGCGTACTGATGACTGAGTCCTCGAACACGTGTGATGAGCACGGACCAGCCGACATTCGCAATTGTGTCGGTTATACAATTCGGTCAATTCAACCCGGCAACATTGATAGCGAGGGAGCATTCGCCGAAGTGCAGAAAACGTTCAGCGACGGGCCGACTACTTACACCCCATCTTCGATTGATCCTTGGCATTCAGCTGCAGATGTGAATGCCACAGGCAGCTACCAGCACAGCGGATTCGATCTTTTCTTTACCAGCGGGATCACCAACAATCTTCCTGCCATGATTCCGATCACGATGCTCTATGGAACGCCAGACGATGCCACCGCCGAAATCGCTTACCTTGAGAAACGGAACTATCCCATCGCGTACATCGAGATGGGGGAAGAGCCTGACGGCAAGCACGCCATGCCTGAAGATTATGGCGCGCTATACATTCAATGGGCGGATGCACTCCATAAGGTTGATCCGAAGCTCAAGCTGGGTGGGCCAATCTTTGAGGGGGTGAATGAGGACATCCGCGTTTGGCCCGACTCGCAAGGGCGAGTTTCCTGGATGGGCCGCTTCGTTGATTATTTGAAATCGCATGGGCACATCGAAGACTTGGCTTTTGTTTCTTTCGAGCACTATCCGTTCGAACCGTGCACCATAACCTGGAAAAGTCTCTATGTTGAACCGCAGTTGATGAAGCACATCTTGCAGGTCTGGCGCGACGACGGCGTGCCGAAGAATGTTCCGCTAATGGTGACTGAAAATCACTTGGCGGCAGAACTCACCGGTCCAATGACTACAATTTTTGCGGCGTTATGGCTGGCGGACAACGTAGGAGCCTTCTTCGAGGGCGGAGGGGCAGCCTTTTATCATTCTCCGATTCAGCCTCAAGATCTGCGCAACACCTGCCTGGGATGGGCGTCGTGGTCTAATTTCGTAGCAGACAAGAACTACAACATTCGGGGATATACTTCGCCGTACTTTGCTGCTCGGATGATCAATTTGGAGTGGGTGCAGCACCGCTCGGGAGTGCATCGGATGTTCCCCTCAGCTCTAAATATCGCCGACACCGACGGCAATACCCTGGTAACCACCTATGCCTTGCATCGCCCGGACGGGAACTGGTCACTGCTGCTGGTGAACCGCGACAAAAACAATCCGCATAGCGTGCGGATTGAGTTCAATGACTCTGCAAGCAAGAAAACGTCCTATTTTTATGGTCCGGTGAGACTCGCAACGTTTGGCAGTGAGCAGTATGTTTGGATCAACGATGGATTGAACAGCCACGCCGATCCCGATGGGCCGCTGCTCGCGATTACTGTTGATGGCGAGCCGCATGCAACGTTCAACCTGCCCAAAGCCTCCGTCACCGTACTCCGCGGCAAGGTTCGAGGTCTCACCGAATCGGGCCGCGGCGACCGTACCGGAAATTAGTTTCTTAACGCTGCGAATGGAGATCCGAAAATGGGGCAAGTCCCGTGAATGCTCCGGTGCGTCGATCTCAGCGGTAGCGCCGGATAAAGAGCGAGTGTCGCTCTGAGCGATACAGTCCAATCACGTAAACGATGGCCTTGCCGTTCGAAGCGTGAATCACCTGGCGTATCCGTAAAACCGAAGAGCTTCGCGGCACTTCGAGCAACTGCGCGACCCGGGCGTCGGCGGTGGTCGCGTCCACTTCTTCATCTGCGTACGTGATTTCCACGCCGTAATCGCGCTCGAGCGTTGCGAACAACGAGGACCTGCCAAGCGGCGAACGTACCAGGCCAGGAAACTCGTCGGCCGGAAGATAGCACGTCTCTAGAGCGAACGGCTCCTCAGAAGTGTGCCGGACCCTTTCGATTTTCACCATTCGGCTGGCTGCGGGCAGATTCAGCCGGGCAGCGATTTCATCTTCGTCCTGAATAATTTTTGAAGCGATGATCTTCGAGCTTGGAGCCAAGCCCCGGCTGGACATCTGCTCGGTATAGCTCATCAATTTATTGAAGTGTATGCGCGGAGGAGCGACGAACGTACCAGCGCCGCGCCGGCGCTCAACCATTCCCTCGCGTTCCAACCCGGCCAGTGCGTGGCGCGCCGTCATCAGGCTCACGCGGTGAACCTTGGCAAGCTCTCTCTCGGAAGCGACTGCATCCCCGGGCTTTAGCTCTCCAGCGTCAATGCGCTCACGAATCGCGCCCTGGATTCGCTGGTAGGCGGGAACCCCATTCTGGCCATTTTGCGGCATTCGGTCTCCATTGCCACTATAGAGAGAATTCCAAAAATCAGAAATATGAGTCCTCTGCTATATAGCGAAGAACGTCTCAAAAGTAAAGGCTGGTCGAACAAAAAGTCAAATTTTTGTCTCGCCATGGCTATATAGCAATAAACCATGACCCAGAAAATCGTTTTGATGGGCGTCTAAGTGCAATGCACGAAGTCGTTTAATGCTGTAGCTGTTTATCGAGGTGCAAGAGCCGAATGTGGACTTTCCTTCCCAGTTTGGCCCTTATAGAGCACTCTTCTGCGGATTTCACAAAATTTCCTCACATTTTTTCATTTTTTGCTTGACCACGACTATTCACCTGCTATATAGCATTCGATCAACTGATTTCTGTGGGTTTTTAAAACGTATTCCCGGAGGTTCTGCCATGAGCACAGCCCGACTGTCTACCTTTGCGCTGGTTGTTTCACTTTTGCTTTCGCTCGCCCTGGCCCCGACCGCTTGGACGCAAGAAGTAACCGCAGCCATCGTCGGAACGGTTACCGATCCTAGCGGGGCTCCCGTTAAGGACGCGGACGTCACTGCTACCGATACGGCTCGCGGTACCGTATGGGCGGCTAAGACTAACGATACCGGAACATACACGCTGCCCCGCCTGCCCGTTGGTTCTTACACAGTCAAGGTGTCAGCGGCTGGTTTCAGTACCGCTCAGATTCCTGCGTTCACACTGGTGCTTAATCAAACAGGCCGAGTGGATGTTCAGATGAAAGTGGGTCAGGTCAGTGAAACAGTTGAAGTTACCGGGGCTGCGCCTGTACTCCAGACTGAAACGACGCAGGTCAGCACCATCATTGATTCCGTGACGAACGATCTGCTGCCACTGGCGACGAGGAATTATGTGGAGCTAACGTTGCTGTCCCCCGGCTCCGTGTCACCAGATCCCGCTAATTTCAATAATGGCGATAACACCGCCACTGGTGCCCGGCCTTACATTAATGGGAATCGGGAACAGGCTAACAATTTCATCCTAGATGGGATGGACAACAATCAGGTATCGGATAATTTGCTCGGATACACTCCTGCGCCGGATGCGATCCAAGAGTTCAACCTAATCACGAGCAACGCGTCGGCTGAATTCGGTAATTTTCAAGGCGGCATCGTTAGCACAACCATCAAATCCGGAACTAATGGTTTCCACGGCGACCTCTGGGAGTATTTTAGGAACGACAAACTTAATTCTAACCAATGGGAAAATGGCTTTAAGGGTATTAATAGTCCGACAGGCCAGCCAATTCCTAGGCCTTTGCTTCGCTGGAATATGTTTGGAGGCACGATCGGTGGCCCGGTCGTAAAGAACAAGTTGTTTTTCTTCTTTGATTATCAAGGACAGCGATTTGATCATCCTTCCACGACACAAACGTTCAACGTGTTCACCGCTAGGGAGCGTACCGGAGATTTTGGTGACATTTGCGTAGGCGACGCCACCCATCCTGGCGGTTTCACCGCTGGAATTTGCAATACACCGAGCCAGCAATTGCACGATCCGTTAAACGGCAATGCCCCGTTCTTGAACAACATGATCACGGAGCCGATCGATCCGGTTGCCCAAGCTCTATTTAACTCGTCTCTTTACCCAGCAGCTGCAGGCACTGGTCTCACCGACAATGCCGGTTACACGCAGGCACAGCTGTTCGACAATAATCAATACGACGTCAAGATTGACTACAACGCTACGGCCAGTGACCATATTTTTGGACGTTATTCTCACGCCAAGCAGCACAATCCGACTATCAATTCCTTCGAGTTGATCGGGACTGGTTTCTCGGACGCCCCAATCGATAACACGGTTGTGGACTGGAGCCACACCTTCAGCCCGAAAGTACTAAATGACGTGCGGGTTGGCTTTAATCACATTAAGTTGCACAACGGGACTGATTTTGCGAGTTCCGTTGGCGATCTTGGCAACCAGCTCGGGATAGGTAATGGCAATCCCGCTGGTGTTCCCGGATTACTCTCAATTGGTTTCCCTAGCGGGTTCCCTGGCGGGATCCCAAGCGGTATCGGGAGCTCCGGAGTTCAGCAGAAGTTCCAGGATGCTGTGATACAGGCTTCCGACACAGCGATCATCAACCATAACCGCCATGTTTTCCATACGGGATTTGAGTTTTGGCGCTATCGCGTCAATACCTTCTATACCGGTAACAATGGGGCTTTGGGGAGCATCAACTTCACGGGAATCTACACCGCATCCGCTCCTCCGGGCGGCACAGGCGGTTACGGTGGCGCGGACTTCTATCTCGGACTGCCGACCAACTATGGCAGGGGAGTCAGTGGTGGAGAATGGGGCCAACGGTCAACTTCATTGGGGGCATACCTGCAAGATGACTGGCGGGCAACGAACAACCTAACCGTTAACCTTGGGTTACGCTACGAAATTCACACCCCATGGGTTGAAATAAATGATCACCAAGTCAACTTCGATCTCTTCAGCGGTCAAGTGTTGGCTCCAGACTGCTCCAAAGTAAATCTCGGAACGGCACCGACGACGTGCAAAGACAGCAGCCGTGGGCTCTACAACGGTACGTACGGCGGCAGGGCCTTCCAGCCTCGTATTGGTCTCGCCTGGACGCCTGCTGCACTAGGTGGCAAGACCGTCGTGCGCAGCGCCTTCAGCATCTCGTCCTATCTCGAGGGAACGGGGACCAACCTGCGTCTTGCGCAGAATCCTCCCTTTACTGCCGCCGAGACGTTTGTTAACTACAACGGGCAAGGGCTCCCAACAACAACAACCGATCAGGGGTTGGTGCCGGTCGGCGCACCCACGGATCCCTTTGCTGGGTCACTGGTAAGGGTTTGGGATCCCAACACCCAACCTGCTCTCACGCAAATGTGGAATCTGACCATTCAGCAGCAACTTGGGAACACTGGGACCTTTCAGATTGGTTATGTTGGTCAGCACGGAACGCATTTGATGGTTCCAATGCCATACTTGCAGAAACGTTTGTTACCTGCCAGTTCTTGCGGCACTCCACCCTGCACTTTGCCTAGCATATACTTCTCTGGTAATCCCACATTCCAATCCGATATTTCGCAGATCTCCGGAACGGCGTCAGTAGGACAGATGAAGTACAACGCCCTTCAAGCGGTATTCCAGAAACGCTATTCAGCTGGTCTGGAGTACCAAGTCGCGTACACCTTCTCCAAGTGCATGACTGACAACAGTGGCTACTACGGCACATGGGGAAGCTCACAGGGTGTGCCCGCGAATCCGTATTTCCAAAATCTGTATGACCCGCGGGCAGACTACGCTCCGTGCTATTTCGATGCCAAGCACATTCTGAGCAGTTACGCGGTATACGAAATACCATTTGGGCGTGGCAAGAAATTCGGCCACGACGCGAACGGTGTCGTCAATGCGATTGCTGGCGGTTGGTCCGTAGCTCCGATCGTGCAGATCCGCTCGGGGTTCCCTTTGGCTCTCTACAACTTCACGAGCGATCCCTCAAATACAGGATCCCGCGGGGCTCGCCCCGATTGTGGTCCGGGAGCAGGGCGCGTTTTCGGAAGGAGACCTGCAATTTCGGGAGGTCAGTTCATCGGCTATCAGTGGTTTGATCCGACCCCCTACAGCCTACCTACAGCTGCGGAAGGTTTTGGTAGTTGCCCAGCTCAGGGTCCGGTGCGCGGTCCGGGCTATGGAAATGTCGATCTAAGCCTGCAAAAGAATTTCCAGATAACTGAGAGGACGAAGCTTCAGTTTCGGGGTGATTTTCTCAACGCCTTCAATCGCACGAACCTGAATACAGATTGCTGCACCACTGCGGTTGGAGCCGGAATGGGAATTCTCTCGACCTCCCAACCGGCGCGCAACATCCAGTTCGCTCTCAAGCTCTACTATTGACGGATTTGCGACTATTATTAAAGGCAGGCGTTTTCGCCTGCCTTCACTTTTATGTCCAAGCGTTTTCTGCTGTGGTTTGCTCTGATTCTATTGGCGTCGGAAGGCTTGACCCAAACCTCAACGCCAGTGGCGCTGTCGCCTGAACGTGCGCTAGTTCCGCCGCAATGCGGGGTTCGCGGGCGTGCGCTGCGCCATGATGAAAAACCAGCTTGATTTGGCAACCGAGTTCTTACGGCAACTCACTCGTGAATTTCCCAACGATCCCGAAGTCCTGTACACCGCCGTTCACACCTACTCAGACCTGGCCACGCGGGCTTCGCAGCAGTTGGCGACGGCTGCCCCAAACTCGGCCCAGGCGCATGAACTAAATGCCGAATCGCTAGAGTTGCAAGGGAAATGGGACGAGGCCGCAAAAGAATACCGCCAGATACTACAAATGAATTCGCAGCTACCCGGGATTCATTTCAAACTGGGAAGGCTGCTTCTGTCGGAGCCGAATCCTCCAGCCGACGCGGCTGAGCAAGCGAAAAAGGAATTCCAACAAGAACTTCAGATCGATCCCAGCAACGCTGGCGCAGAGTACGTTTTGGGAGAGCTGGCTCGTCAGGCGCAGGACTCCGACGGTGCCATTCAACACTTTTCCCGTGCAACCAAATTGGACCCACACTTCCCGGATGCCTTCCTGGGACTGGGCATGGCGTTTATTACGGCGAAGAAATTTCCGGATGCGGTTCCCGCCCTCGAAGCCGCAGTTAAACTTGAACCCCAGAATCCCGCCGCACATTACAACCTGGGGCTCGCCTACACTCGCGTGGGTCGCAAAGAAGAGGCTGACCGGCAGTTTGCAATCCACCGAGAGATGGTGGCAAAAAGCGACGAACGGGAGAACGCTAAACAGGGAATGAACAGTCCGCAATAGTCGGGCGTCTGCGAACTGCAATGAAATTGGGAGCGCGTAAATACAGCTATGGAGTTCTTCGTTGCGTCGGCATGTTGTTGCTAGGCTTTGGCACCACTTTTCGCGGGCGTAACGTCCTCGCCCAGGTACCTGAATCGAGTTCTGTCCGCTTTACGAATATCACGGATTCTGCCGGCATCAAGTTTGTCCACTTCAAAGGCAATAATGGAATTTCCATCAATCGCGAGGAATTTGGGCCTGGAGTTTGTGTGGGTGACTTCGATGGCGATGGTTGGCAAGATATTTACTTCGTCAACGGTCGTGACTTGTACGGTCGCGGAATTTCTGTTCGCAATGCTCTTTACCACAATAACGCGGACGGCACTTTCACGGACGTGACCGAAAAAGCTGGAGTGCCCGGGACCGGCTACGGATTGGGCTGCGTCTGGGGCGACTATGACAATGACGGGTTTCCCGATCTGTTCGTTACGCAGTCCGGCCGAAATGTTCTCTACCACAACAACGGCAGTGGCACGTTTAAGGACATGACGGATAAGGCGGGAGTTGCCGGCGAAGAGTCGGGAAACTTTCACAGTGGCGCCACGTTTTTCGACTACGATCGCGATGGCTACCTGGATCTTTATATCGGAAGCTATGTCGCTCTGGATCCCGATGGTCCGCGATATTGCAATATTGGAAGTCTGAAGAGCAGCTGTCCGCCGAGCGCATACAAAGGAAGTGTGAATGCTCTTTACCACAATAATGCCGACGGCACATTCACCAACGTTACACGCGCGATGAACATGCTTCAGCCCAAAGGAAAAAACCTTTCGGTGGGAGCTGCGGATTATGACAATGACGGATGGCCGGACCTGTTCGTCGCAAACGATGGAGTAGAAGCTTATCTTTACCACAATGAACATGGACAGCGCTTCGAAGAAATTGCGGTCCCAACCGGAATGGCCTATTCATCCGGTGGCCATCTCATGGCGGCGATGTGCATCTCGCTCGGAGATTATGACAACGATGGGTGGTTGGATTTGTACGTCTCCGATTTCCAGGGCTCGTCCGATCATGTTTGGCACAACGACGGAAAAGGGAATTTCGACGAAGTCAGCGACGCCCTCGGCATTACCGCGCCTACACACAACGTGCTCAGCTTTGGTGGCGGCTTTTTTGATTACGACAACGACGGCTGGCTCGATCTGTTCGTTGCCAATGGCCACGTTTATCCGGAAATTGAGCAGGCTTCTCCTGGAACGCACTACAAACAACTGAATTCGCTGTTCCACAACGATGCAGGCAAGAAATTTTCGGAGACAGGACCTCTGGCTGGCATCGACCAACAAACGCCTCGTGTGGCTCGCGGTGTTGCTTTCGCTGACTTGGATAATGATGGCTTCGTCGATGTAGCCGTCGCCAACAACGGCGACCCCCCAGTCTTATTGCGCAATACCGGAAACGGCAATCACTTCATTAATTTCAAGTTGATTGGAACCAAGAGCAACCGCGACGCAATGGGTGCTCGTATTCGCGTCACCGCTCTGGGAATCTCACAGATTCGGGAGATTGCTGGAGGAGGCAGTTATCTATCGCAAAGTGATCTGCGCGCGAACTTCGGCCTGGGGTCCGGAACCAAGGCTGAACTAGTTGAAATAAAATGGCCGAGCGGCCGAATGCAGACATTTCATGATGTTGCTGCCAATACTTTCTACCTCGTGCGCGAGGGGGATAATGAGCTTCGGATCCAGCCCTATGCGTCCGCAGTGCGGGCCGTAATTGAGCATCCGAGCAGCAGCAGCAAGCGATAGATTGGCTGGAAATCAAATGGCCTCGGCCGAGTGTTGCAGTCGAGCGTTTCACCGACTTGCCGATTGAATCGTTACATCACGATCGTGGAGGGCGAGGGAAAGTGGAAATAGGCGGACAGCGATGATCCTCGCAGGCGATATTGGTGGCACGAAATGCACTCTGGCGTACTTTTCCACTGACGGTCCTTCGCCAGAACTTGTCCATCGATATAGCGTGAGGACCCACGAATTTTCCAGCTTTGAGAATCTGCTTGAAAATTTCATTCAGGAAGCCAGCAGAGAAGGGAAGAGTCCAACCAGAGGGGGCCTAGGCGCTGCCGCATTCGGGGTCGCCGGGGCCGTGGTTGGGGGGGCCGTCGTTACCAACAACCTGCCTTGGACGATCCAAGCTGATGCAGTCGCAAAGACTCTGAAACTTGACGTCCAGAAGACAGTGCTGATCAACGACTTGGTTGCTGCCGCATCCAGCCTTGCACACCTGAGCGAGACAGATATCCTGCCATTAAATGAGGCGACGACTCTGCCTCGCGCTCCAAAGACACTCATCGCCGCCGGAACCGGTTTGGGCGAAGCAATTCTTTTCTGGAATGGAGAGCGATATCAGGTCTCACCATCGGAGGGTTGCTTGACCGACTTTGCACCCCGCAATGATAGAGAATTCCTATTGCTGCAATCTCTGCGACATCGCATGCCGCGGGTTTGTACCGAAGAAGTCATCTCAGGTCGCGGGTTTCAGGCCATTCACCAAATCATATTTCCGGGTGTCCAGCATTCATTCTTTGATGAACCCGGAGTGGATCCTGCGGCCAAGATTACGCAGCAGGCTTTCGCAGGATCGTGCGCGGCGTGCCTGGAGACGCTGCAGATTTGGACAGAGGCATACGGCGCAGAAGCCGGAAATATGGCTTTGCGAGTACTGCCGTTTGGGGGCGTCTATATCGCTGGAGGAATTGCCCTGAAGATTCTTCCCAAATTGAAGGATGGGAGCTTCGTCCGGGCATTCAGCGACAAACTGAAACTGAGCAATCAATTGGCGCAAATTCCGATTTATGTTGTTTTGAACGAGGACGCGCCGGTACTCGGCGCTGCCTACGAGGCGCTGGCAGCGCTTCAGAAATAGCTTTGGGGTTGAGACAAAGGCAAGTCAGCGTCTGTAACCAGAGTCGCCAAATCTACTTCCCGCTATTAAACATGCTAGAAAAGCTCGCGTGAAATGATCAAAGCCGGGGGTTTGGCGCTCCGGCTTTTCTAGTCTCGATTTCGCTCGGTGTGTAAATGACAAGAATTCTTCTTGGATCCTGCGATTGTGAGAGCCGTCAGATCAGGCTGCCCGCTCTCTCTTGTTTTGGTAAGTTCCCATCAACTCGGCTTGCGCAAGTACGTGCCCTTTGATG
>WNFY01000433.1_pt1 | contig 37105 bp, 34 predicted proteins | sample 5400091 | NCBI WGS metagenome assembly WNFY01 (sample SAMN13153364, study PRJNA577476) | soil metagenome | isolation source: 60 cm soil or saprolite under grassland replicate 1 | place: USA:California | collected 2016-06-15 | reverse complement strand
AAAGCGCGGCAGTGAGACACGCCGGATCACGCAGACATCCAACTTGCCGTCCGCCGGATCCGCGTCGGGAGCGAACCGATAGCTGCCGCCCGCCGTCGTGCCGTTGCACACCTCCACCATCATCATGTTCCCGCGCTCGCGAAACCCAGCTGCCGTGAGATCCAGGACTGGCGGCTCGAACGTGAAGAACGTCTGCACAATCGGCACGAGATAAGATAGAAAGCCGCGCAGGTGCTGCATCGCGTTGCGAGTCTTCACCACCGCCGGCCCGAATCCGAAGCCGAGGCTGTTCACGAACCACTCGTCGAGCACGCGGCCCGCGTCGAACCGCGTGGGCCGGGCGGTCACGAGGCGGGCAACGGCCCGCACCGGATCGTGCTTGTATACGCCGACGAGCTTGGCAAAGTCGTTGCCGGAGCCTATCGGGACGACGCCGAGCGCGGCGTCACTACCTGCGCGGAGCAAGCCGTTGGCGACTTCGTGGACGGTACCGTCGCCGCCGACCGCGACCACAAGCTTCGCCCCCTGCTGCGCCGCCGCTCTGGCTAGCTCCTGACCATGGCCCGGCCCGGCCGTCCGAGCGACATCCACCGCCCAGCCTTGCGCGCGGAACGCCCGGGCCACCACGGCCTCGGCGCGCCCTGCGGCGCCTCGTCCCGCGGCCGGATTGAGGATGACGTGGGCATGAAGCACGCGGCAGACAAGATATCATCTCGTCTGCCGCGGAAGGGACTGCGAAGTTAGGAGCGGGAGTTACTTCGACAGATACTGCTCTTCCCAATCGACGGCGAACTCGACGCTGCAACGGCCGCACATCATGCGCGTGGGCCGGCCCCGCAGCGGGACGCGGTCCCGGCAGGAGGGGCAGACAGCGTAGTGTTCGCCGATTTCAATCGAACGGGGAACCGTGCGCGGACGCGGCACGACGGTCCATTTCCGCGGCGGCGAATTGGACATCTGCAGGAACGCCCGCACGACCGCAACGGGTGTCCCCTTTACATCGACCACAGCGGCGAGGCCTTGGGCCTTGATCAAGCGGTACCAGGCACCCCGCCGCAGATTGCAATTCACATCGGCCTGCAAACGAGCCCACACCATCAGTATTCTCTCGGGCGTCGAGGGGACGACAAGAGTAACGTGGACCAAACGAGTTGGAAGTGACGGTCGTCACGCTACGTTTTGCCATTGCCCTCCGCCCAATTAATCTCGAACTCCTTCTCACATTTCTTGCATTGGAGCGTACGCACGGTCGTCTTCTTGGGCAGCGGAGCCCGCGCCCGGCAGTTGGGGCAGACGCCGTACAATCCCCGAAGATGGGGCGGCGCCTTGCGGTTTTCCTCGGAGCCGTGCACGACACTCCAATACTGCGGCGGGCGCTGCTGGATCTCGAGCCATGCCCTGAGCACACCGACCTTGCGGTGGTTGATCTCGAGCACGGCCTGGAGGTCAGTGAGTTCGATCACACGGTACCACGCACCGCGGCGCATCTTGATGGGGACGTCAGCCTGCAGGCGCGCAAAAAGAATAGCCACCACGGCTCCTGGTCGGGGAGACGAGAATGGGCGCGGGCACAATATAGTGATCAGTGCAAGCGGCAGGAGCTAGCGAAAACCCCTACGAGTTATCCCATCCGATGTCGAAATAGCCGTTGCACTTGGGACAGCGCATGCTGGTCGCCCGCTCTTCCAGCCGGGCCCGTTCGCGGCAGTTGGGACAGACGCCGTAGCGCGAGCCCCAGGTGAGGGGCAGCCGGGCTGAGCGCGCGGGCCGCGGCACCACAGCCCAGCGCGTGGGACGCGCCGGCAGGATGTCGAGTGACGGCCGCGGGATCGGCGTCGGTGTGCCGTTGACGTCGAGGACGGCTTCCATGGGGGTCAGGCGCACCACACGATACCAGGCGCCGCGGCGCAGGTGGCCAGCTTCCGAGGGGCGCAGCCGGGCCCATTGCGAGGTCGTAGCCATCGGTCCTCCCACAGCGAGCAGCTTTACGAATGCGCTGAGGCGGGACGAAAGTCAACAGCGGTGGCGGGAGCGTGTAGGAATCGAACCTACCGAGGCCCGTTAGAGCCCCAAACAGTTTTGAAGACTGGTCAGGCCACCAGACCCAATCCGCTCCCCAGGAGATGCCGCGCTTACGGCGTGACCGCGATCACGTCGATCTCGACGCGCGCGGCCTTGGGCAGTCCGGCCGCCTGCACCGTCGACCGTGCCGGCTTGTGCGCACCGAAATGCCTCGCGTACACCTCATTCATTTGCGCAAAGTCGGCCATGTCCGCCAGATACACCGTCGTCTTCACGACCTTCGCGAGCGACGTTCCAGCCGCGGACAGTACCGCCTTCAGATTCGCGAACACCTGCTCGGTCTGCTCGGCCGTCGTCTTGCCGACGAGCTCGCCGCTTTTCGGGTCGAGCGCGACCTGCCCCGCCGTGAAGACGAGACCGTCGATCGCGATCGCCTGGCTGTAAGGACCAATCGCCTTCGGCGCCGCGTCGGTTGCAATCGTACGCATTAGAACAGTCCCTCGATCGTGCCGTCAGGAAGCAGCCGAATCCGCTCGGCGGCGGGGCTCTTGCCGAGCCCCGGCATCGTCATGATGTCGCCCGCGAGCGCCACGACGAAACCGGCGCCGGCCGCCGGCAGAATGTCGCGCACGTGGAGCGTGAACCCCGTCGGCGCGCCGAGCTGCGTGGCGTCGTCGGAGAATGAGTACTGCGTCTTCGCCATGCACACCGGCGTTTCGCCGAGCCCGAGCTTCGGCAAGAGATCGAGGGCGCGGTCGGCGGCCGGCGCGAACGACACGTTGCCTGCCCCGTAGATCTCCCGCGAGATCGTCTCGATCTTCTCGCGAATTGGGCGGCGCTCGTCATAGAGCGGCTTGAACGCGGCCCTGCCCGTCTTGAGGAGACCGAGAAGCGCTTCGGCGACCGCAACGCCGCCTTCCCCACCCTTTTCCCAGACGTCGCAGCGGATGACTTCGACACCTTCCGCCGCGCCGACGGCGCGCACCGCGTCGACTTCTTCATCGGTATCGGTGGTGAAACGATTGAGCGCGACGATCGCGGGAACTCCGAATCGCTTCACGTTCCGAATGTGGCGGCGGAGGTTTTCGACGCCCCGCTGCACGGCGGCGGGGCTCGCGACGCCGAGCTGCTCTTTCTTCACGCCGCCATGCATTTTGAGCGCGCGGACCGTGGCCACGATGATCGCGGCCTCGGGCTTGAGCCCCGCAAACCGGCATTTGATGTCGAAAAACTTTTCGGCGCCCAGATCGGCGCCGAACCCGGCTTCCGTCAACACGATATCGGCCAGCGCCAGACCCAGTTTCGTCGCGACCACGGAATTGCACCCGTGCGCGATGTTGCCGAAGGGCCCGCAATGGACGAGCGCCGGTCCGCCTTCGAGCGTCTGCACGAGATTCGGGTTGATGGCGTCCTTGAGCAGCAGCGTCATCGCCCCCTGCGCCTTGAGATCGCTCGCCCGGCCGGCGCTCTTGTCGGGGCGGAGGCCGACGACGATGCGTGCGATGCGCTCTTCGAGATCCTGGGTCCCCGTCGCGAGCGCCAGGATGGCCATGATCTCCGAGCCGGGAATGATGACGAAGCGCTCTTCCCGCATGGGGCCGCCCGACAGGCCGCCCAGTCCCACAATGATGCTGCGCAAGGCCCGGTCGTTCATATCGATCGTGCGCGGCCAGGTGATGCGGCGAACGTCCAGTCCCAGGGCGTTGCCGTGATGCAATTGGGCGTCGAGCATCGCCGAGAGCAGGTTGTGCGCGCTCGCGATCGCGTGGAAGTCGCCCGTGAAATGCAGGTTGATGTCTTCCATCGGCACGACCTGCGCGTAGCCGCCGCCGGCGGCCCCGCCCTTCACGCCGAACACGGGCCCAAGCGACGGCTCGCGCAGCGCGAGAATCGCGTTCTTGCCGAGCTTCCGGAGCGCCTGCGTCACCCCCACGGTGACCGTCGACTTCCCTTCTCCGGCGGGCGTGGGATTGATGCCCGTCACGAGCACGAGTTTCCCCTTTGCCGCGCGTTGCTCGAGCGCGCGCAGCGAGATCTTTGCCTTGTACCTCCCGTACAGCTCCAGATCGTCGTCCGACAGCCCCAGCTCCGCCGCCACGTCGCGAATGGGGCGCAGTTTCGCGGCCTGGGCGATGGCGATGTCGGAGGGGACTTTCGTTCCGGTCATAGGGAGGTCTCGAGGCGTGACCCGAAGCAGCGTTGCGCGTTCGCGGTCGTGCGCTCCGCCAGCGCCTGCAGCGTCTCGCCGCACAGCGCCGCCGCGCGCTCGGCAACCGCGCGCACGAACGCCGGCTCGTTGCGTTGGCCGCGATGCGGCAAAGGAGCGAGATAGGGCGCGTCGGTCTCGACTAAAAGACGGTCGGACGGGCAGACGGCCAGACGGCCGGTGAGGGGCCAGTTTTTGAACGTGATCATGCCGCTGAAGGAGAAATAGGCGCCAATCGCCATGCCCGCTTCCCAGACCGCGTCGCCGGAAGAAAAGCTATGGAGCACGGCGATCGGGTCGCCCGGGGTCAGGGAGCGGAGCATCGCGGCGATGTCGTCGTCGGCGTCGCGGGAGTGGATGATCACCGGTTTGCCGACGTCCTGCCCGAGCCGCAGCTGCGCCTCGAACGCGCGCCGCTGCGTCTCCCGTGGTGCATGCATGTAGTGGTAATCGAGCCCGGTCTCGCCCACGGCGACGACTTCCGGCCCAGCAAGCAGCTCCGCAACCCGCCGCCGCGCGCTATCCGACCAGCTGCCGGCTTCGTGCGGGTGCACGCCGGCCGTCGCCGAGAGCCCCGGCGTCCCGGCGGCCAGCGTGCAGGCCTGCTCACTGCGGCCGACGGTGTCCGCGATTACCACGACGTGCCCGACGTCCGCCGCTTTGGCGCGGGACAGGACGGCGTCGCGATCGGCGTCGAAGGCGGCATCGGTCAAATGACAGTGGGTATCGACGAGGTAGGGACACGCCACCGGCGTGTCCCTACCGTGCGGGCTGCGGGGCGCGGGGCGAGGCCGAGGACGATTGCGCCGGCGGCGCCGGCACGGCCGGCGTCGCGGGCGCACGCGTGCCGAACGTCCGCGCCCCCCGCGCATCCTCGCCGGGCCAACGCTTTTCGATCCAGAGCAGCACGGGCGCCGCGATATAGATAGAAGAGAAGGTGCCCGTAAAGATGCCGAACGACATGACCCAGGCGAACGGCCGGATCACCTCGCCGGCGAGGAGTAGCAACGACAGCGTGGTGGCAATGGTGGTGCCGTGCGTGAGCACCGAGCGCGGCAGCGTCTCGTTGATCGAGAGGTTGAGAATCTCGTACAGATTCTGGCGCCGGTATTTCCGCAGGTTTTCGCGTACGCGGTCGAAAATGATGATCGTGTCGTTCAGCGAGTAGCCCACGACCGTCAGGACCGCGCCCACGACGACGAGGCTCACCTCGAGGTGCATGACGCTGATGAACGCGATCGTGGCGACCACGTCGTGCGCCGTCGCGACGACCGCGGCGAGGCCGAAGCGCCACTCGAAGCGGACCGCCAGGTAGATGAGCGTGACGACGAAGCTGAACAGGATGGCGATGAGCGCCTTCCCCTGCAGCTCGCGGCCGACCTTGGGGCCCACCGCCTCCCGCCGCTCGATCCGGTACTGGCCCGCGCCGACGCTCTGGTCGAACGCCCGGGCCACGGCGTCGGCGACGGCCTGCGTGCCGGCCTCTCCTTCGGCGCTCTCCGAGCCGATCCGCGCGGTGACCACGAAGGAGGTGTCGGAGCCAAAATTCTTGAGCTCCGCGCCCTTGAGCCCGACGTTGTCGAGCGCGGCGCGGACGTTGGCGATCGGCAGCTTATGCGCCGCCTCGACCTGCACCTGCGTCCCGCCCGTGAACTCGATGCTGTAGTTCACGCCGCGCGTCACGAGGAAGCCGAGGCCGACGAGCATGATGGCGCCCGTGAGCGAGAACGCCCAGCGGCGCCATTTAATGAAGTCGTATTGCGCGTTCGCGAAGAGTCTGATCATCAGATGCTCAGGGTCACCATGTCAGGCCGCCGATTCAGCCAGATGAGGAACAGCGTCTTCACGACGAAGATCGCCGAGATCATCGAGGCGACGATACCGATGATCAGCGTGATGGCAAAGCCCTGCACCGGGCCGGTCCCGACGGCGTAGAGAATCAGCGCGGTGAGGATGGTGCTGACGTTCGAGTCCACGATCGCGTTCATCGCGTGCAGGAAGCCGTCGTCGACGGCGAGCCGCAGCGACTTGCCGTGGACCAGCTCCTCGCGAATGCGCTCGAAGATCAGCACGTTCGCATCCACGGCGATGCCGATCGACAGGACGAAGCCGGCGAGCCCGGGGAGCGTGAGCGTAAAGCCAAACAGCGCGAGCCCGGCAAGGGTGAACAAGCAGTACAGCGTGAGCGCGGCCACGGCGAGGGCGCCCGACACCCGGTAATAACCGATCATGATGACGATGACGAGCGCGATGCCGACGACCCCCGCCAGCACACCATCGTGAATGGAGTCAGCTCCGAGCGTCCCGGTGATGGTCCGCTCGTCGACGATCGCGAGCGGCGCGGGCAGCGCGCCGGCGCGCAGCACCAGCGCCAGGTCACTCGCTTCTTGCAGCGGCTTGCTCCCGAGTTCGATCATGCCGTTCGCGCCGATTTGTCCGTTGATGATCGGCGGCTGCCCCTGGACTCGGCCGTCCAGGATGATCGCCATGTAGTCGTGGATATGACGCGCCGTCTCGTCGGAAAACTTCCGGGCGCCGCGATGGTTCAACTGGAACGCGACGATCGACTGGTTGGTGGTGGGATCGCGCCGTGCCTGCGCCTTGACCAGGTACTCGCCCGTGATGATGGAGTGTGCGTCGACGGCGTACAGCGCCCGATACGCCTTGGCGCCGCGCGATTCGGCCTGCGTGCCCCACCGCAGTTCGAGGCCGCGCGGGATCGCGCCACGCACATCAGGACGGTTGATGAGGCTGTCGACGAGCGGCCACTGCTCCTCGGGCACGAGGTACTCACCCGGCAGCTGCCCCTGAAAGAGCAGCGACGACAGGACGCCGGGGGTGTTCGCATCGGTGGCCGAGTCGCGCTCGGCCTTCGTGGTGTGCGCTGTGTCGCCGCCGAACAACTGGGCGACCGCTGATGGCGCCGCATTGCTCCGTGACTTGATGCCCGCTTTGCGCAGCGCCGCGTCGATTTGCGGCAGGGCATCCTTGAACAGGCTCTTCATGTCGGTGATGCGGAATTCGAGAAACGCGGTGCGCTGAATGACGCTCCTGGCGCGGGCGGGATCCTGTTCGCCGGCGAGCTCGACGATCAAGCGGCAGCGGCCCTGAATCTGTACAACGGGCTCTTTCGTGCCGAACTCGTCCATGCGGGTGCGGACAACGCGCTCGGCGCGCTGGATCGCGTCGGCGCAATCAGGGACCGGACCCTTGGACTGGTCGACCTCGAGCGCCAGGTAGATGCCGCCCCGCAGATCGAGCCCGAGGTTGATCGGGACCCGGCGCACCAACGTGTCCTTCATCCCGCCCGTCTTGGCGTCGAGCACGCGCTCTTTGGTGTTGCGCGGCACCAGCGCGATGATGCTCACGACGATCAAGCCCAGGATCACATACAGCCGCTGCCGAATCTTCCCCATCGGACTCCCTACCGGTTGAGGGTCGCCCGCGCCGCCTGGCGGTCGCGGTCGAGCTGCGCCACCAAGGCTTCGCGGGACGGAAACGCCTGCACGTCTCGCAGGCGACGGACCCACTGCACATCTACTGTTTCGCCATACAGCTCGCCGCTGAAATCGAACAGATGGACCTCGAGCGCGCGAGCGTCTTCACCAAATGTCGGCCGGGGGCCCTGATTCATCATGCCCCCGAATGTCCTTCCATCCTGCAGCACCACGCGGGCGGCATACACGCCGTCAGGTGGCAGGAGCTTGCTCGGGTCAGGCGACTCCAAGTTCAGCGTCGGAACGCCGATCGTCCGCCCGCGCCCGGCCCCTCGTACCACGGTTCCTCGGATCGCGTACGGCCGGCCGAGCCAGCGCGCCGCCGAGTCCAGATCACCGTGCGCGAGCGCGGTGCGGATCAGCGTCGACGAAATCGGCTGTCCGTTGTCCCGTACCGCGTCCACGACCGCGACGCGAAAGTCCTGGTCACGCGCCAACCCCTGCACCACGTCGACGTCACCCGCCCGACCCCGGCCAAACCCGTGATCGTATCCCATCACCAACTCGCGCATTCCGTACTCGTCACGCAGGCGACGAACAAACGCCGCTGGCTCAAGCTGCGCGACCGCCGGCGTGAACGGCAGCAACACGAACTGCTCGACGCCCTGCGCCGTCACGAGCACTCGCTTTTCCTCGGACAGCGTCAACAGTTTTGGCGCCGCCCGAGGATTCACGACCGCGAGCGGATGCGGCTCGAACGTGACCAGGATGCTCGCCAGCTGCCCGGCACGCGCCCGCTTGGTCACCTCGGCCAGCACCGCCTGATGTCCGCGGTGCACGCCATCGAAGGTACCCAGCGTCACCACCGCGGGACCCATCAACCCTCCGCCACGACCACGCGGGGCTTCAGAAGGTCGCCCAACCGCTCGGCTACGGCTAGAAGCTCATCGCCAGCGAAGATGGCGATCTGCCGTGTGCCGTCAGCCGTCTGGCCGCTCGGTATCGGGCGACCGTGCACCACCGCGTCGCGTTCCTTCTTATCTACCTGCCGGCGCGGCATATGCCCAACCAGGATCGCCGCATCCTGCAACGCCGCCGGGGTCACCGTTTCCGGCGCCACCGCATCGGCCAGGCGCAGCGGCCCGACGGCGGTGCGCCGCAGCGCGGTGAGATGCGCGCCGCAGCCGAGCTTCGCCCCGATGTCCCGCGCCAGCGAGCGCAGGTAGGTGCCGGCGCTCACCGTGGCCCGAAACTGCAGATCGGGTACGGCCGCTTCTACGAGCTCCAGCTCGCGGATCTCGACCGGCCGCGGCTCGGGTGCGACCGTTTCGCCGCGGCGCGCGCGCCGGTAGGCCCGCTCCCCTTCGATCTTCACCGCCGAATAAGCGGGCGGACGCTGGTCGTACGCGCCGCGAAAACTGCCGATCACCTCCGCGAGCTGCGCCGGGGTGATCCCCGTCCACGACGCGGTCGCCACGACGGCGCCGGTGAGATCGTCGGTGTCCGTCGTGACGCCGAGCCGGATGACGCCCTCGTATGTCTTCGGCCACTCTGCCGCGAACGGCGCCAGCCGCGTCGCCCGCCCCACGACGAGCACCAGCAGGCCTTTCGCGAACGGATCCAGCGTGCCCAGATGTCCGACGCGCTGTTCGCCGAGCGCGCGACGGGCGATGTCGACGACATCATGGGACGTGGGGCCGGCCGGTTTGGCCACCAGGACGAGCCCACCGTTGTTCAGTCGTCCGACTCCTTCAGCTCCTTCAGCACGCGGTCGATGTGCTGCGCGTGATCGAGTCCGCGATCCAGATGGAAATGCAGCTCCGGGCTCGTCCGCAGCTGCAGCTCCTTCGAGAGCTGCGCCCGGAGATAGCGCGCGGCGCTCGCCAGTCCTTCGAGCGACGTCGCTTTCTCTTCGTCCGAGCCCATGACGCTCACGCGGACGTTCGCGTGCGACAGGTCGGGCGAGACATCGACGCCGGTCACGGTGACAAAGCCGATCCGGGGATCGCGCACGTCGCCGGTGAGAAATGCGCCGACGGCCTGCCGGATCAGCTCGCTCACCCGTTCGGGACGGTGGCTGCGACGTTTCATCTCAGAGATAGCTCGTGCTCGTGTCCACGATCCGCGCGCCGTCGGCACCGGCGATGAGCTGGTCCGCTTCGCGCAGCACGCTCTCGGCGTGGCGGCGATCGGTGCTGACCACGGCGGCCGTCAGCTCCGCCCGTTGCCAGAGATCCTGATGCCCCGTCTCCGCCACGGACACGTTAAAGCGGTTGTGCATCCGGTCCTTGAGGCTCTTCACGATCGTCCGCTTGTCCTTGAGCGACTGGCACGCGGGCAGGTGCAGCTCCCACACCATCACGCCCACAATCACGACTCAGCCGCTGTGAGCGAGCGCGCGACCTCCTCGATGCGGTACGACTCGATCAGGTCGCCGACCTTGACGTCGTTGAAGTTCTCGATCCCGATGCCGCACTCGAAGCCCTCACGGACCTCGCGCACGTCGTCCTTGAAGCGCTTGAGCGACGACAACGTCCCGTCGTAGACCTCCACGCCGTTGCGGATCACGCGCGCGCGTCCGGTGCGCGGAATCACGCCGCTGCGCACGAAGCACCCGGCGATCGTGCCAAGCTTGGCGATTTTGAAGGTCTGACGGACCTCGGCTTCGCCCAGTACGACTTCCTTCTTTTCGGGCGCAAGCAGCCCTTCCATCGCCAGCTTCACCTCTTCGACCGCCTCGTAGATGATGCGGTAGGTGCGGATCTCCACCCGCTCGCGATCGGCGGCGGCGCGGGCATTGGAGTCGGGACGCACATGGAACCCGACGATGATCGCCCCGGACGCGCGGGCGAGCAGCACGTCCGATTCGGTGATCGCGCCGACGCCGCGGTGCACCACCTCGACCTTCACTTCCGCGGTCGACAGCTGGGCCAGCGCATCCGCCAACGCTTCCGCGGGGCCGCCCTGGTCGGCCTTGATGATGATGCGAAGCGTCGCGACGCCGCCGGCGGCCGCCTCGGCCATGAAGTCTTCGAGCGTTTTGACCCGACCCGAACGGCGGTGCTGCGCCTCGCGCTCGAGCCGCTGGCGCTTCTGGGCGATCTCCCGTGCGGCGGCGGCGTCATCCATCGCCAGGAAGCTGTCGCCGGCCTCGGGCACGCCCTCGAAGCCGAGGATCTGGACGGGCGTGGACGGGCCGGCTTCCGCTTCGGTGCCGCCGCGCTCGTCGTACATCGCGCGCACGCGGCCGGAGTACTGGCCGCAGATGAAGTCGTCGCCGACGCGCAGCGTCCCGGTCTGCACGAGAATCGTGGCGAGCGCGCCCTTGCCGGGATCGAGCTGGGCTTCGAGCACGGTGCCCTGCGCCTTGCGGTCCGGGTTCGCCTTGAGGTCGAGCAGCTCGGCCTGCAGCAGGATCTGATCCAGGAGCGCGTCGACGTTGGTGCCCTTCTTGGCGGAGATCGGCGTCATCAGCGTGGTGCCGCCGAACTCCTCGAGCACGACGCCGTGCGACAACAGATCCTGCTTCACCTTCTGCACGTTCGCGCTGGGCAGGTCGATCTTGTTGATGGCGACGACCAGGGGCACGCCCGCGTTCTTGGCGTGCGAAATCGCCTCGATCGTCTGCGGCATGATCGCGTCGTCGGCCGCGACGACCAGCACGACGATGTCCGTGACCTGCGCGCCGCGCGCGCGCATGGCGGTAAACGCCTCGTGGCCCGGCGTGTCGAGGAAGGTGATTCTGCGGCCGTCCTTCAACGTGACCTGATAGGCCCCGATGTGCTGCGTAATGCCGCCCGCCTCGCCCGCGACCACGTTGGCCTTGCGGACGTAGTCGAGCAGCGACGTCTTGCCGTGGTCGACGTGACCCATGATCGTGACGATCGGCGGCCGCGGCTTCAGCGTTTCATCGGCGTCCTTCGCCGCTTCGGTCTGGGTGGTGGCGTACTCCTCTTCGCGCACCGCCTGAAAGCTGAACGCCGAGGCGATCAGCTCGATCATGTCGAAGTCGAGCCGCTGGTTGATCGTCACCATCTGGCCCAGCTCTTTGAACGCGAACGTCACGATCTGCGTGGGCGGGACCTTGAGCGTGTTGGCCAGCTCGGACACCGTGATAAACTCGGTGACGCGCACCAGCGTCTTTTCGCGCTCGCGCTCTTCGCGACGCCGCTCTTCCTGTGTCTCGCGGAAGCTCGGCCCCTCTTCGCGGCGATGCACGCCCTTCTTGCCGACGGGCGCCTTGATCGTGGCGAGCGTGCGCGAGATGTTCTGGGCGACCGCTTCCTGGTCAACCAGCGATTTCTTCCCCTTCTTGCGCTTCTTGCCTTTTTCGCGGCGCCGCTCGTCGAGCGGGGGCGCGCCCGGCGCGGCCGAGGCCACGGGCCGCGGCGGTACGGTCGGGCTTCCCCCCTGACCGGACGGCGTCCCGCGCGCGACAGGCCGCGGGCGAACGGGGGTCGGGATGAACGGCCGTGGGGGCGGCGGCGGAGACGACGGCGGCGCAAAGAACGGCGAAGGCGCGGCGGAGGACGGCGAAGGCGCAAACGTCAAGCTTGCCGCCGGCGCTGCGGGCTCGGCCGATTCGGCCGGTGCGAGGTCCTTGAACAACGCCGCGGCCCGCTCCTCGAGCGATGCAGCCGGGCGCTCTTCCTCCTGCTCGCGCGCCGCGGTCTCGAGCGCCAGACGCGCCTGTTCGGCCTCGGCAGCTTCGGCGGCGGCCGCTTCCGCAGCGACGGCGTCAGCGGCGGCGACTTCGGCCGCGGTCCGGCGGCGGCGCCGCGGACGGGCCTCCGTTGCGGCCACGGGCTCGGGCGCCGGCTCCACGGCTTTCGCCGTCCGGCGCCGCTTGGGCGGGGCCGACGGCTGTTTCTGTTTGCGCTTGTCGCGCTCCCAGCGCGCGCGCATCAGCGACACCTGCTCATCCTTGAGCGGCGTGAGATGACTGCGCACGAAGATGTCCATCTCCTTGAGCATGCCCATCAGCTGCTCGCTGGAGATGCCGAATTCCGCCGCTAAATCATGGATCCGCGTTGTTGCCACTTCAATCCTCGCTGTTTGCTGTCTGGCATCAGCCATCTGCCGTCAACCCGCGTGCCAGGGCCGGATCTGTGACGCCGACCGCCTGGACGGGCGGCCGGCCGAGTCCCGCTCCCAACTGCTCTGCTGCCGGCCCCCGCAGCACCGGGATGCGCCGGGCGACGGCGAGCCGCTCCACTTTTTCGACGGTGCGCTGGCTCGCGTCCTGCGCCAGCACCACGCACACGACGGTGCTGCGCTGCAATGCTGCGCGAACGCCCGCCACCCCAACCACGATGTTGCCCGCCCGCATGCCGAGTCCGAGCAGCCTCGTGAGGCGATCGCTCACGCCGTTGTCTTACCAGCCTCTTCTTCTTCGCCGCCCTCCTCCGTCATCTCATTGAGGAAGGCCATGAGCTTGTCGGCCAGATCGGGGGTCATCCCCGGCAGCTGGTCCACTTCCTCGCGCTCGAGATCGAGGATGTGCTGCAGCGTTTTCTTGCCGGCCTGCTCCAGGACCGCGACCAGCTCGGGCGACAGCCCCTTCATTTCCGTGAGCGCGACATCCGTCACCGATTCATCGGCGGGCGGCAGCGGCGCGAACAACGGCCCTTCGCCGCCGCGCTCCAGCCACTCACGGCTCGAGTAGAGATCGACCTTCCATCCGGTCAGCTCGGAGGCGAGCCGCACGTTCTGGCCGTTGCGGCCGATGGCGAGCGACAGCTGGTCTTCGTCCACGATCGCCTGAATCGTTTTCGACTCGGGATCGGAGAAGACGCGCGCCACACGCGCCGGCGCGAGCGACAGCTTGGCAAACCGCTCCGGGTCGGACGACCACGGCACGATGTCGATCCGCTCGCCGTTCAGCTCGTTCACCACGGCCTGCACGCGCGAGCCCTTGAGCCCGACGCAGGCGCCCACGGGATCGATGCCATCGTCCCGCGACCACACCGCGATCTTGGTACGGCTGCCCGCTTCGCGGGCGGTGGCGCGGATCTCGACGATCTGCTGCTGGATTTCCGGAACCTCGAGCTTGAACAGCGCTTTGACGAACAGCGGATCGGCGCGCGACAGAATGAGGCGCGGCCCTTTCGGGGTCTCCTCGATCCGCTTCAACACGGCGCGGATCGTGTCGCCCTGATGGAAATGCTCGCGGTGATTCTGGTCGCGGTACGGAATGATCGCTTCGGCTTCACGGAACTTGTTCAGCATGACCACGATCTTGCCGCGCTCGATCTGCTGCACTTCGCCCGAGAGCAGCTCGCCGACCTTGCCCGAAAACTCCTCGCGGATGCGGCTGCGCTCACCCTCGCGAACGCGCTGGATGATCCGCTGCTTCGCCGCCTGGACCGCCGTGCGGCCGAACTGGTCGAACGGCACCTCTTCTTCGAGGACGTCGCCCGGCTGGAAATCGGGGTCTTCGTAGCGCGCTTCCTCGAGCGAGACCTGCGTGCCGGCATCCTCGACGGCTTCCACCACGGTCTTGAGCACCACGATGCGGATCGACCCTTTCATCTCGTCGATGCCGATTTCGGCCCGCACATTCGGCCCGTAGCGCTTCACGAGGGCGGCGTGCAGGCCGTCCTTGAGCAGGTCGATCAGCTCGCTGCGCTCGAGCTGTTTCGTGCTCGTCAGCTCTTTGATTGCGGAAACTACGTCGGTTGTATTTGCCATCATCCGTCCTCAGTCATCGGTCATCGGTCTCGGCGACCAACCGAGCGTCGCGGGCCTCATCGAGGCGGTACGCGCGCTCGGCACCACCGTGCGGTGCCAAGACCACGGTATTCTCATCCGGGACAGCGACGATCCGTGCGCGGACCCGTCCCATCCCGGCCAGTTTCACGTTCACGTCGCGGCCCACGAACTGCGCCCAATGCCGGTGCCAGCGCACGGGCCGCTCGATCCCCGGGCTCGACACCTCCAAGACGTAGCGATTACCCAGGGGACCGCCCGCATCGAGCCATTGTTCGAGCGCTCGGCTGATCCGGCTGCAGTCTTCGACCGTGACGTTCCGTGGCGGACAGTCAATGCGGACTTGGACGAGCGGTCGGTTCGGCGTACCGCCGATGCGCAGGTCGGCCAGATCGAACCCCAATGCTTCCAGCCGGGTTCGGAAGGCCTCGACAAGACTCTCAGTGAGCATGAAAAAAAAGCGCGGGCCGAACTTCGCCCGCATCACGTTGGGGAATGTAGCCGGGGTGTCCCCGGTGTCAACCGAGCGGCCGGCCGAGGTACGCCACCATCCGTCCGTCGCGACCGCCTGAACCGCGGTGGGAGAAGAATCGGTCCCGCCCTTCGGCACTGCACCAGGGCGAGACGGTGATCTCGGCGATGCCAAGATCCCGCGCCTGCTGGGCCAGGACCGCGCGCAGGTCGAGCTTGACGGTGCCGGACAATCCAAACCGCACCGCGACTTCAGAACCTACTTCATAACAACTGCCGCAAATACCTACGCCGCAATGCATTACAATATCGTCTGCTTTGGCAAAGCCGCGCCACTTCAGAAGCTCGATGCACTGCTCCAGAATGCCATCGGCGGTGCCCCGCCACCCGGCATGCACGAGCGCGATGGCCCCTTTGCGCGGGACGGCGAGATACACGGGAATGCAGTCGGCCACAGTGACCGTCAGCAGCACGCCGTCCCCTCGCGTGGCGTGGCCATCGCTGCCGTCGAGGATGAGCCAGCCCTCGGGCACCGCTTCGTGCCAATGCACATCGGTGCCGTGCACCTGATGCGCCAGCACGATGGACGGGAAGTGCGCGGCGAATGTCGCCCCGAACGCACGCCAGCGGCCGATGACCTGCCCCACCGGCTCGTCACTCCACAATCCGAGACTGAGCGGCCGCGTCGTGATGCCGGCAACCACGCCGTAGCGCTGCGCCCACTCCGCTAACTCGAGACGTGGGACGGCGGCATCGCCGCTGGGGAGTTCTGCCAGTTGTAGGGGCGCAGCATGCTCCGCCCCTACCCCGTGCGCCCCGGCCTTAGGATCGACGCTCAATCTGGGCCCCTAAGGCGCGCAACCGGTCGTCGATGTGTTCGTAGCCCCGCTCGATCTGTCCGATGTTCTGAATCACCGAATCGCCCTGCGCGGCCAGCGCGGCGAGCAGCATCGCCATCCCGGCGCGAATGTCGGGACTCTCGACCTGCTGTCCCCGCAGCGCCGACGGCCCCGCGATGACCGCGCGATGCGGATCGCACAGGACGATGCGCGCCCCCATGCCGATCAACTTGTCCACGAAGAACAGTCGCGACTCGAACAGCTTCTCGAATACGAGCAGCAGCCCTTCGCATTGCGTCGCGACGACGATCGCGATGGACATGAGGTCCGCCGGAAACGCGGGCCACGGTCCGTCCTCGAGTTTCGGGACGTGGCCGCCGAGATCGGGACGGATGCGCCGCTCCTGGCCGGCGTCGACGATCAGCTTGTCGCCCTCGAGCCGCGGCCGCACGCCGAGCCGCTCGAACGCGAGTACGGTCGAGCGCAGATCGTCGCCGCGGACGCCGTCGATCGTGATCGCGCCGCCGGTGACGGCCGCCAGTCCGATGAACGACCCGATCTCGATGTGGTCAGGCCCCACGGTATGCGGCGCCGGCTTGAGCGGGCGGCCACCTTCGATCGTCAGGGTATTGCTGCCGATGCCGTCGATGGCGGCCCCGAGTGCTACGAGAAAGCGCGCCAGGTCCTGCACGTGCGGCTCGGAGGCGGCGTTGCGCAGCACCGTGGTTCCGCTCGCTCGCGCCGCCGCCATCAGCGCGTTCTCGGTGCCGGTGACGCTCGGCTCGTCGAGAAAGATATCGGCGCCCTTGAGCTTGCCCTCGAGCTTGTACACGTCACCGACGCTGACCTCCGCGCCGAGGCGCTCGAGCGCCAGGAAATGCGTGTCGACGCGGCGGCGACCGATCACGTCGCCGCCCGGCGGCGGGAGCGTGACGCGTCCGAAGCGCGCCAGCATCGGCCCGGCCAGCAGGATCGAGGCGCGGATCTCTTTGCACAGCGCCGGGTCGAGCGGCTTCGGCTCAGCGCGGCTCGTATCGATTTCCACGGTGTTGGCCCCGTGCCATTGCACGCTCGCCCCGACGTGCTGCAGCAACGCCAGGAGTGTCTCGACGTCGCGAATGCGCGGGACATTGTCGATACGGCACGGACCGTCGGCGAGGAGTGTCGCCGCGAGAATCGGAAGGGCCGCGTTCTTGTTGCCGGCGGGGCGAATCGTGCCCGAGAGGGGCCGCCCTCCCGTGACACGGAACGACGGTGGCATAGGTCCGCCCAAACTACCGGGGCGCTTGCGCCTGCGTCAAGCGTTCGCGAACGTTGGCCCTCGTGCATCCCGTGCTAGCGCTGGCGCTCCTCATCGTCGCCGGCATCGGCGTGACGCGATTGTCGCGCCCCCGCCCCACCCTCCATCATCCGTTGCTCGACGGCATCGTCGAGACTGGCGTGCCGATCGTCTTGCTCGGCGCCCTGCTCGGGCCCGGCCTCGGCGTCCTCGACGACGTCACGCTCCACGTCCTCGAGCCGATCATCGCACTCGGCATCGGATGGGTCGGCGCCTCGTTCGGTGCTCGTCTGGAGTGGCGCATGCTGCGACGCGTGTCGCGGCGAACCTGGCTCGTCGGCGCCGCACTCGCGGTGCCGGTCCTCCTCACCACAGCGGTGACGGCCTGGGCGCTCGGCCGCGCGATCCGGCCGCTCGGTGACGCGTGGGGGCGGCCCGCCGCCGCGGTCGCGCTCGTCCTCGCGGGCGCCGCGACCACCGCCGCCAGCTGGCGCGGCCCAAAGCTCGGGCGCCGGAATGCGTTGCTCGATACCATGTTTGGAGCGGTGGCCGTGGCCGCGGGCGTCGCGCTCTACCATCCCCACTTCGCGGTGCGCAGCGTGGCGCTCACGATCATCGGGGGGGCCGCCCTCGGCGGGCTCTTCGCCGGGTTCGCGCGGTGGCAGGACGACATCACCGACACCGGGATCGCGATCGCGCTCGCGGGCGTGATCCTGTGTGGTGCGGGGTTCAGCTACGCGCTGTCCCTCTCCCCATTCGTCGTCTGCGCGACTGTCGCGGCGGTCAGCGTGAGCGCGGCGCCGGACACTGTTCGGCTCGTTGCGCAGAAACTGCTCCGGCGCGGGGAGATCCCGCTGTACGCGGCCTTCCTTATTATCGGCGGTGCGATGCTGCGGCACTTCACGGTCTGGCTGGTGCCGGCGGCGCTGCTGCTCGCCGTGCTCCGGGCGGCGGTCCGGTGGATCACCGTCCGGTTTGGGCTCGACCAGATGGATCCCATCTGGAGGGCGCTGCCCTTCGCCCCCCCGCGAGAATTCGACTACCCCGCCATGCGGCAAGGCGCGACCGCCGTCGCGCTGGCCGCGGGCTTCGATCTGATGCGCGCCGACTCCAGCGGAGGCGGAGTGCTGCTAACCGTGCTGCTGAGCGTGCTCGCCGCGGAAGCGATTGGTGCGCTCACGCCGTTGACAGCCGCGCCCCGCCGGGCCGAGGTTTCGTGATGCTGCCAACCTGGGTCGGCGTTGTCTCCGCGATCAGTCTCGTGATTATCGCCCTGGCCGCCCTGGTTACCGCGGGGGCGCTGACGGTCGCGGCGCTCGGCGTGCGGACGGCGGTCAACGCGCTGAAAGGCTTTGCAGGCCCGGCGATCGCCGATGTCCGGCAACTCATTGCATCTATCAAGACCGAGGCTGACGCACTGGTGGGAGCGTCGCGGGATGTGCGGCAACGCATTGTCCGCGCGGCAGATGCCGCCGAGGAACGCCTGACCGATCTCGATTCCCTGGCCGAAGTGATGCAGGAAGAGCTGGAGGACACCGCGCTGGACGCGGCGGCCACGCTGCGCAATGTCCGCCGCGGGATGTCGGTGTGGCGGTGGAGCCGAAAACTCATGAAGCGCAAGAAACGACCGTGAAGCGTCTGGGGGCGGCCGTCGCCCTTGCCCTCGTCGCCTCGGTGCTCTTCCCCAGCGTCGCGCACGCCTGGACGCCCGGGACGCACATCTTCCTCGGTGAGTCGGTGCTCACCAACCTGCACCAGCTGCCCTCCATTGTCGCCGATCTGCTGCGCGGGTTCCCGTACGACTTTCTCTACGGCAACATCGCCGCCGACACGTCGATGGCGAAGAAGTACGCCCCGGTCGGCCGGCACTGCCACGCCTGGCACGTCGGCCAGGAGATCTTCGACCTGGCCCCCAGCGATCCGCTCCGCGCCTTTGGCCTCGGCTACCTCTCCCATCTCGCGGCCGACACGATCGCCCACAACTTCTTCGTGCCGCGCCAGCTCGTCCTCACGTCGAGCACCGTGGCGCTGGGTCATTCCTACTGGGAGAGCCGGTTCGAAACGCACCTCGGCGACGCCTACGCGCGCGAGGCGCGCGACGTGATCCTGAAAGATCACACCGCGAGCGATACGCACCTCGACGAAATCCTGTCGCCGACGCTGTTCAGTGTGCGGACCAATCGCCGGCTGTTCCGCGGCATGGTCCACCTCACCGAGAGCCAGAGCTGGCAGTGGGTGTTTCAGGTGATTGCGGGGGCGAGCCGCTGGGATCTCGCCGACTCGGACATCGAACGGCACATGGCGGTCGCATTCGAATACGTGATGGAGACGCTTGGCGCGGATGCCAGCGAGGCCGCGGCGCGGCGGCTCGACCCCGCGGGCGAGAAGGCGCTGGGGCTGGCGAAGCGGATGCGGCGGCAGGCGCTGCGCGAGGGCGGCCGCCACGAGCCCGAGCGGGTCGAGGAAACCGCGCAACAGCATTTCGGATTGCCGACGCCCGCGCTCGACTACTGGAAGCAGTCGCAGGCGCAGCGCCCCTGGCGGGACGGTTAAGCGGAGAGCTTTTCCTCGAGGACGCGCTGCGCCAGCTTCGGATCGGCCTTCCCCTTTGACGCGCGCATCAACTGGCCCACGAAAAACGGCAGCAACTTCGTTTCACCCTTCTTGTAGCGTTCCACTTCGGACGGATGCGCGGCCAGGACATCCGTCACCCACCCTGCGATGACGTTGGTGTCGCCCACCTGGATGAGACCGAGCGACTCGGCCACCGACCGGGGATCTCCGCCCTTCGCGGCGACTTCCGCAAAGACGCGTTTCGCCGCTTGGTGACTGAGCGTCCCGCCCTTGACCAGCCCGATGATTTGCGAGAGCGCGGCAGGTGACACGCGCAGCTGCTCGTCATGGTCCTTCGCGTCGGCCAGCGCCTCCGTCATGACCCAGTTGGCGGCGGCCTGCGGCTCGGCGCTCGTCTTGGCCACCGTCTCGAAATAATCGGCGACGGCGCGCGTGGACGCCACGACGCTGGCGTGCTCGCGGCTGAGTCCGTAGCTCGTGACGAATCGCTCGCGCTTCTGCGCCGGCAGCTCCGGCAGCTCGCTCTGCTGCTCGGCGACGAACTCTGGTGACAACACGAGCGGAGGGAGATCGGGCTCAGGGAAATAGCGGTAGTCGTGGCTTTCCTCTTTTGAGCGCTGCGGCCGCACGCTGTTTTCCTTCGAGTCGTACAGCATGGTCTGCTGCGTCACGCTGCCCCCGGATTCGACCAGCGCGATCTGCCGGTCGCGTTCCACCGTCAGCGCTTTCTCGACGAACGCGAACGAGTTGATGTTCTTCACCTCGGTGCGCGTGTTGAGCGACGACTCGCCCGCCCGGCGCACGGAGACGTTGGCGTCAACCCGCAGGCTGCCCTTCTCCATGTCGCAATCGGAGATGCCGAGGTACTCGAGCAGCTGCTTCAGCGTCAGGAGGTAGGCGCGCGCTTCCGCCGGCGAGCGCAGGTCGGGACCGCCGACGATCTCGATGAGCGGCACGCCCGCCCGGTTGAGATCGACCGCCGTGCCTTTGGCGAAGCGATCGTGAATCGACTTGCCGGCGTCTTCCTCGATGTGCAGCCGCACAATCGTCGCGCTCACGCTGCCGCGCTCGGGGGAGACGAACGCCAGCGTGCCGTCCGTCGCCAGCGGTTGATCGAATTGCGAGATCTGATAGCCCTTGGGCAGATCGGGATAGAAATAATTCTTGCGCGCGAAGCTGCTCCGCGGGTGCACGGTGCAGCCGAGCGCGAGCGCGCCGCGAACGGCGAGGCCGATCGCGGCGCCGTTGGCAGCCGGCAGCGCGCCCGGCAGTCCCAGGCACACGGGGCAGACCTGCGTGTTGGGTGGCGCGCCGAACGCCGTCGAGCAGCCGCAAAACATCTTCGACTTCGTGCGCAGCTGCACGTGCGTCTCGAGCCCGATGACCGTCTCCCAGCTCATGCTTCGTCCGTCGCCGGGACGACACGCTCGAGCGCATAGGCAGCCTCGAGCATCTCGTCCTCCAGAAACGCCTGGCCGATCAACTGGCCGCCGATCGGCAATCCCTTGACCCGGCCGATCGGCAGCGAGATGGCCGGCAGGCCCGCGAGATTCGCGGTCACGGTGAAGATGTCGGACATGTACATGGCGATCGGATCGGAGAGCTTCTCCCCCGCCTTGAACGCCGGACTCGGCACCGTCGGGGTGAACAGCAGATCGACACCGCGGTCGAACACGTTGCGGAAGTCCTGGGCGATGAGGGCGCGCATCTGCTGGGCGCGCCGGTAGTACGCGTCGTAGTAACCCGCCGAGAGGACGTAGGTGCCCACGAGAATGCGGCGGCGCACCTCGGGGCCGAATCCCTGTCCGCGCGTGGCGCGATAGAGCTCGCGCAGATCGGCGGTGCCGTCGAAGCGGGGCCCGTAGCGCACCCCGTCGTAGCGGGCCAGGTTGGACGACGCCTCGGCCGGCGCGATCACATAGTACGTCGGCACCGCGTACGGCGTGTGCGGCAGCGAGACCTCGCGGATCGCGGCGCCGAGCTCCTTCATCATGCGAATGGACCGATCACAGGCGCGCCGCACCGCCGGATCGAGCTCCGGCGGGAAGTATTCTTTCGGCAGACCGATCACGAAGCCCTGCAGCGACTCGGGAACGGTGGGGAGCCGCAGCGGATCCCGGTCTTCGCACGTCGCGTCCCGGGGGTCGCGCCCGCTGATCACCGACAACACGCGCGCGGCATCGTGCACGCTGCGCCCAAACACGCCGATCTGGTCGAGCGACGATCCGAATGCGACGAGCCCGTAGCGGCTGACGCGCCCGTACGTCGGCTTGATGCCGACGACGCCGCAGAACGCCGCCGGTTGCCGCACCGAGCCGCCGGTATCCGAGCCCAGGGCGGCCGGCACCGCGCCCGCGGCGACGAGCGCGGCCGAGCCGCCGGAGGAGCCGCCCGGCACGCGCGTCTTGTCGAGCGGATGCACGACGCGCCCGTAGGCGGAATGCTCGGTCGAGGAGCCCATCGCGAACTCGTCGCAATTGGTCTTGCCCGCAATGAGGGCGCCCGCGGCTTTCAGCTTGGTGATCGCGGTCGCTTCGTACGGCGACCGATAGCCCTCGAGAATCTTGGAGCCGCACGTCGTCGTGAATTCGAGGGTGCAGATGTTGTCCTTCACGGCCACCGGCATGCCGTACAGCACGCCCGTGGCGCGCGCCGCGGCGGCCTGCGCGAGCAGCGACTTGCGGAGATCCTTGGGTGGGGTGAGCAGCGCGTTGAGGCGCTTGGCTTTCACCAGGCGGTCGGCGACCGCTTTCGCGTCACTCACTCGAACTGACCGAGCTTCGGAACGACGAAGAAGCCCTCCTTGAAGACCGGGGCGAACTCCTCCGGACCGAAGGCGAGTAGGGGCGGCGCGACCTCATCCGGACGAAACCGAATCGCGTCCGGGCCCGGCACGAACGTTTTCACACCACCATTCGTGGGGATGGCACTGAGCTGCGCGACATAGTCGAGGATGCGCGACATCTGGTCGGCCATCTCCGGCAGCGCTTCTTCTGCCACATCCAGCTCCGCGAGCTGCGCGATGCGGAGAACGTCGTCCCGCGAAACACTCATGCCCCGTCTCCCTCCCAATCACGCTCGAGCCCGGCATACGCGGCGAGCAGCTGCTTGGTGCCGATGTCCGGATCGTCGAAGTCCACACTCACGCGCAGGTCGCGGCCTTCGCCCGACACCCCGCGCACCACGCCACCGCCGAACTTGCGGTGACGAACCCGCTCACCTTTGACGTAACGCGGCGCGTCCTGCGAGACCTCTTCCGGAAATCCGAGCTCCGGCAACAGTCGCCGCGCCGCCGCGCCACGCGGCCGGGAGGCCCTCGGCGCCATCGCCCCGGATGAGCCTCGCAGCGGGTGCCACGATGGCGTCGTACTGCGCTCGACGACGACGTGGGGCGGCAACGCGTCGAGAAAGCGCGACGGCTCCGCGAGCTCCAGCCGCCCGTTGCGGTAGCGCGTGCGCGCCCATGAGAGATACAGCCTTTCCCGCGCGCGCGTGAGACCCACGTAACAGAGTCGTCGCTCTTCTTCGACCCCGCCCGGCTGCTCGGTGGAGCGACCGAGCGGGAAGAGTCCATCCTCGAGACCCGCGAGCGCCACGAAGGGCCACTCGAGTCCCTTCGCCATGTGCGTCGTGGTCAGCGTGACGCCCGGCACATCGCGTGCTTCATCGACGGGTGTGATGAGGGCGGCCTGCGTCAGGTAGCGCTCCACGGGATTGCCGGTGCCTTCGGCGGCGTCGGGATCCTGGACCTCGGCCCACGCCGCCGCGCCTGCCACCAGCTCCCGGATGTTTTCGATGCGCTCCATCCCTTCGGCCCCCTCCTCCGCCAGGTATTGCTCGTAACCCGTCGTGGCGAGGATGGTTTCGAGCGCGGTCGCCGGATCGGCCTGCCCCACCGCGTCGCGCAGCCGGTCGAGCAGCGCCGCGACTCCGGCAAGCGCCTCCCGCACGTTGGGCCGCAGCTCGCTCACGCTGCCGGCGCGGCGTGCGGCCTCGAGCATCGGCTTGCGCCACCCTGCCGCCGCCTTCCCGAGCACGGCCAGGGAGGCATCACCGATGCCGCGCCGCGGCACGTTGACGACTCTGAGGAAGGCTTCGTCGTCCGCCGGGTTGGCGATCAGCCGAAGGTAGGCCAGGAGGTCCTTCACCTCGCGCCGTTCGTAGAAGCTGATCGCCCCGATCAGCCGGTAGGGGATGCCGCGGAAGCGGAACGCCTCTTCGAGCGGGCGGGACTGGGCGTTGGTGCGGTACAGGATCGCCATCCCCTCGTAGCCGATGTCGCCCTCGGCGGCGCGCCTGGCGAACTCATTGGCCAGCCATTCCGCCTCGTCGCGCTCATCGGCCGTGCTGAGGAGGGTCACAAGCTCGCCCCCCTTTTTCTCCGTGAAGAGGGTCTTGCCGAGGCGGGCGGTGTTCTCGGCGATAATGCCGTTCGCCGCATCGAGGATGATCTGTGTCGACCGGTAGTTTTGCTCGAGCCGAACGAGTTTCGTGCCCGGGAAGTCGTTCTGAAACGCGAGCATGTGGCGCACATCGGCGCCGCGCCAGCCGTAGATCGCCTGGTCGTCATCGCCGACCACGCACAGATTGCCGTGCCGCTTGGCCAGATGCTTCACCAACAAATACTGGGCGGCGTTCGTGTCCTGGAATTCGTCCACGAGGACGTGCTGAAAGCGGTCCTGCCAGTACACGAGACGGTCGGCGTGCTCCCGGAACAGCGTCAGGGGATGGAGGAGCAAGTCGTCGAAATCCATCGCGTTGGCCTGCTTCAACGCCGGTACCAGGTCGGCGTAGATATCCGCCGCCACTTTCACGTACGGCGTGTCGGCCTGAGCCCCCAGCGCCTCGGGCGTGAGCATGCGGTTCTTCGCGCTCGAGATCAGCCCGTGAATGGCGCGCGGCGGATAGGCCTTGGGGGAGAGTTGGCGGGCCTCGAGCAACCGTCTGACAAGCGCCTCCGAGTCGTCGGAGTCGTAGATCGTGAAGTTTGGCCCGAACCCGAGCAGCGCCGCTTCCCGCCGCAGCAAGCGGGCGGAGAGCGAATGGAACGTCCCGATCCACAATCCTCTGGGGTCGCTGCCGAGCAGTTGCGCGACGCGGGTGCGCATTTCCCCCGCCGCCTTGTTCGTAAACGTCACGGCGAAGATGCGCTGCGGTGCGATGTGCAGGGTGGTGATCAGGTGAGCGATGCGAGCCGTCAAGACCCGCGTCTTCCCCGACCCCGCCCCGGCCAGCACGAGCAATGGCCCACCCGGATGCTCGACCGCCTCCCGCTGGGCGGGATTCAGAGGAAGGGAGTTCGTCGCAATCATGTTCCCACCCTGAAGGGTGGGCTCGGCACAGCCTTGTCCTTAAGGACAATGACTCGCCGAGCGCAGGCTTTAGCCTGTCGATTCACGAAAGGGGAAATTCCAACACGAATACCGACCCCTTGCCCTCCGGGCCGGGCTGGAATGCCACGCGGCCGTTGTGCTGCTGTTCGACGATGCGGCGCGCCAGCGCCAGGCCGATGCCCCAGCCGCCCGTCTTGCTGGAGACGCCGGGCTCGAACAACTCGCGCTGCATCTCCGGCGCGACGCCCGGACCGTCGTCGCGCACGCTGATGCGCCCGACGGCAGCGGTGCCGGCGACCTCGACTTCGATCAGCCCGCCGCGGCCACTCAACGCGTCGACGGCGTTTTTCACGATCACCTCAAGCGCCCATTCGATCAGCACCGGATCGCCTGTCACGGTCGGCCCCGCACCTGGCGAGGCCAGGGCGATCGTCACTGAATGCGCCAGCGTCGGCAGGCGCGGCCGGAAATACGCCACTATGCGCTCGGCCACCGTTCCGAGACCCACGGGCTCGCGCCGAGCCGGGCGGCCGATGCGCTCGAAGCGTTTCGCGACGCGCTGCAGCCGCTCGGCGTCCGCCTCAAGATGGCGAACCAGCTCGCCGCCAGGCGTACCCGGATTCTCCCGCAGGTAATCAATCCAACCCGTGAGGCTCATGAGCGGTGTGCCGAGCTGATGCGCCGACTCGCGCGCCATCGCGACCCACAGCCGATCGCGGGCCGCGAAGACGCGCTCGCGCATCGCCCACACGGCGAGCAGCACGAGACAGAGGAACATGGCGCCCTGCAGCACGGCGAGCCCGGTAAACGCCTTGGCAGTCGGCAGCGCCCCGTAGTGGATCGTGCCGACGCCGGGCTGAGTGAGCGGCGGCTGGATGCGGTCGAGCTCCGTGATCCAGGCGCGCCGGCGCGCGTCGCTGGCGTCCGCACCGAACGGCGCGTTGTCGAGCGCGGTGATCCGGCCGCCGGTGTCGGTGACGGCGAGCGGAATGCCAAGCCGCCGCACTTCGTCGGCCAGGGCGAGCAATGCATCGGCGGCGGCGCCCTCGCGCGGGTCGTTCAGGCCCGCGAAGACATGCCCGAGCAGGCGGCTCGTCTCCCGCGCATCGTTGCGCAGGTGGCGTGCGACGATCCAGGCGTACCCGACCGAGAGCACGCCGAAGAGCAGCGCAGCTGTGAAGAGCGCGGGAGGACCGGCGCGGCGCAGCGCGCCTCTAGGCAAGTCGATCAGTGCCGACATACGGCACCAATACCGGCGGGACGGTCACGGAGCCGTCGGACTGCTGATGGGTTTCGAGCAGCGCCGCGATCGTGCGCGGCAGCGCGACGCCTGACGCGTTTAAGGTGTGCACGAACTCCGGCTTCTCGCCCGGGCGTGGCCGGCAGCGAATGTTGGCCCGGCGCGCCTGGAAGTCGGTAAACGTGCTGGAGCTCGAGACCTCGAGCCATTGGCCGACACCCGGCGCCCACGCTTCGAGGTCATACGTCTTGGCGGCGGCGAATCCGAAGTCGTTGGCGGGAAGGACCGCCACGCGATAGGGCAGCTCCAGCCGGCGCAGCACTTCCTCGGCGTGGCCGGTGAGCTTCTCGTGCTCTGCCGGCGAGTCGACGGCGTGGCAAAAGCGCACGAGCTCCACTTTGTCGAACTGATGTACGCGCAGCAGGCCACGCGTATCCTTCCCGGCGGCCCCGGCTTCGCGCCGGAAGCACGGCGTGTAGGCGACGTAGCCGAACGGCAGCGCGCGATCGATGATTTCGTCGCGATGGAGATTCGTGACCGGCACTTCGGCCGTCGGGACGAGAAACAGGTCGTCGGTCGTGCGATAGGCATCATCCTCGAACTTCGGCAACTGCCCGGTCCCCATCATGACTTCGCGCCGCACGAGAAACGGCGGCGCGACTTCGATGTAGCCGTGCTCGCGCGTGTGCAGATCGAGCATGAAGTTGATCAGTGCGCGCGCGAGCCGGGCGCCCATCCCGCGCAGCACCGGGAATCCCGAACCGGCGAGCTTCGCGCCGGCCGCGAGGTCCAGGATCCCGAGCTGCTCGGCAATCTCCCAGTGCGGCTTGCCGCCCTTGGGTGCCGGTGTCCCCCAGCGGCGCAGCTCCGTCTGTTCGTCGGGAACGTCGGGCAACGGCAGGTTCGGCACGAAGAGCGCCTTGGCTTCGAGCGTCGTCTCGATCTGCCGCAGCTCGGACTCGAGGCCGGTGATCCGCTCGCCCAGCTTGCGGCGCTCGGCGACGACTGCCGCCGACAGGCCCCCGGACTTCGCCGCGAGCGCATCGGATTTCGCCGCGTCATTGCGCTCGGCCTTGAGCGTATCGAGCTGCGCGGTCAGCGTGCGGCGCTTCATGTCGAGCGCTTCGATTTCGTCGAGCAGCCGCTTCAGCGAAGAATCGCCGCGACGCCCGAGCGCCGCGCGCACCTGAGCGGGCGAGGCGCGCAGCAACTTCAGATCAATCACGGGTTAGTTGCGCGGCAGGCCTTCTTGGAGCCCGCGAAAGCCGCAGTTGAGATCGGCGAGGATGACGAACTGCATCCGCCGCCCGTTCGGACCGGATGTCGTGTCGATCGCCAGGACATGGAGCTTCGCGTAATAGTACGTCGAGACACCGAACGAGCACGTCACCAGCGTCGAGTGCGCGATGAGGACGGTGCTGTCGGTCAGCACCTGCGCGCTGTCGAGATTGTAGCCGCCCGTCGGCGCGAACTTGATCGAATCGAACTGCTGCGTACTGATCTGCAGTCCGGACTGCTGGCCCAACTTCAGGGCCCCCGTCGGCAACAGCAGCGCGCGCCCCGCCGTGTCGATGTCGAACGCGAAATCGAACGACGACGCCGCGTCGGTTCGCACCGCCGCCTGGGCCGGGATCGAGTACCCCGAGGGCAGCGCCACCGCCGTCCCGCTCAGGGCGTAGATCGTCACCGTGTCGGGTTTGTTCGAGATGTAGGCCGCCAGGCCGCTGGGATTGCCACAGGCGGCGGTGAGGCTACAGGCCAGCAGGAGCAGCGTGAAGGAGCGCATTGAAGTGCTGGGAACTTACAGGGCCACGTTCGAGTGGGTCAACCCACAGTGGCTGCTTGACTTCGACTTCCGGGAAACCTACGTTGCCGCGCGTATGGCGACCATCCGCGACGTCGTGGAGGCACTCAGCCGTTCGAACGGCGTGGACGCGGTCGTGGTAGTAGGCCGCGACGGCCTGCCCATCGATTCGCGCGTGGCCAACGGTGTGGACGCCGACAGCGTTGCCGCCCTCCTGCCAACGGCGATCAAGCACATGGCGCAGCTCGGCGATGCCGGCGGCCGCGGCGACTTCGCGACCGCGGTCCTGGAATTCGGCCGCGGGGTCGCCATCGTTGCGGTCCTCAACGCCGAAGCGCTCCTTATCGTGCTGGTGCAGCCGGCGACGAACGTGGGCGCCCTCCTGTTCGATCTCCGCCGCCATCGCACGGCCATCGCTGGATTGCTGTAACCGGACGGTCCGCCGGTGGCCCCCGCCAACTCCGCACGTCACCTCCTGGTGGTGGATGACGAGCCTCATATCGGGCTCGTGTTGCGCCCGTTTCTGGAGCAGCTCGGCTACCGCGTAAGTGTCGCGCGGACGCTCGAGGAGGCGCGGACCGCGCTGCGCGCGAGCCCGCCAACCGACGGCCTGCTGCTCGATCTCCATCTCCCCGATGGGTCGGGCCTCGACCTGCTGCGCGACCTGCGCGAACATCGCGACACCGCCCGCCTGCCGGTCGTCGTCCTCACCGCCGAAGGCGAGGATCGTGTATTGCGCGAAGCCCGGCGGCTCGGTGCGGCGCTGGTGACGAAGCCGTTCAGCCCGACGAAACTCAGCCAGCGCATCGCGCTGATGTTCGGCGACGCCAAGCCGGAGGCGCCGTGAGCACGTGGGCGGCGATTCTCGCCGGCGGATCGGGGACGCGATTCTGGCCGCTGTCGACGCCGGAACGGCCGAAGCAGTTTCTGCCACTGATCAGCGACCGCCCGCTGCTGGCCCAGACGGTCGCGCGCCTCCACGGCCTCGTGACCCCCGAGCGCATCCTGATCCTGACCGGCCCGTCGCTCGTCGACCGCGTCGCCGCTACCGTCCCCGAGATCCCGCACGCCAACATCTTCGCCGAGCCGCGCGCCGCATCGACGGCACCGGCGCTCGCGTGGGCGGCGCACTGGATCGCAAAACACGATCCGGGCGGTGAGATGCTGTCCCTGCACGCCGACTGGGCGGTCGGTGACGACGCCGCCTTCCGCGCCGCGGCGGCCCAGGCGCTCGCAGTCGCGGTGGAGCAGGACGTGCTGGTGACGGTGGGCATCAAGCCGACGCGCAACGAGACCGGCTACGGCTACATCGTGCCGGGCGCCGCCGCCGGCCGCGGCAGCAAGGTCAAGCGCTTCATCGAGAAGCCGAGTGCCGCACGCGCGGCGCTGCTGCGCCGGCGGGGCGCCCTGTGGAACAGCGGTCTCTTTGCCTGGAGTGCGGCGCGATTTCTCGGTGAGGCCGGGGCCTACGCGGAGGAGCTCGCGCCCGGATGGCCGGCGCTCACGAATGGCGACGCGCCGAGGTTTTTCGCGGCCGTGACGCCTGTCGCCGTCGACGTGGCGGTGCTCGAACGCTCTCCACGGCTCGCGGTGGTGACGGGCCGCTTCGCCTGGGACGACATCGGCTCGTGGGACGCCCTGCTCCGCGTCCGCCGACGCGACACGCGCGGCAACGTCACCGTCGGCAACGTGACGCTCGGCGACGATGTGAAGAATTCCGTGATTTGGTCGGAAAATGAAACCATCGCCGTCGTGGGAATCGAGAACATGGTCGTCGTCCGTGCCAACGGGCACACGCTCGTGATGCCGACCGGGCGGCCGGACAAATTGAAAGCGCTGGTGCAGAGCCTGTGACGCCACCGCACGGACTCTATCTCCTCGACCCCGATCCGGCGCCGGCCTGGGCGCCGTTCGCCGGAATCCGGCCGCTGTGCGAGCTGCGCGCCGGCGCGCACCTCGTGCGCCAGCGTTGGGAGACATTCGTCGGAAGCGAGGCCGCTGCGATCTTCGCCCTGCCGCACCTCGCCGGTTTTCCCGAGCCGGGCGTGCCGGTCGTGGAGGCGAGGCGCCCGGTCCCGGGGCCCGCGGTGATCGGTTCGTCGACGTTTGCGCCCCGCGGCCTCGCCGGCCCGCTCCCCGACGCGCCCGCCCGCCTCACGCACGACGGGGTCACCGTCGGCTGGGCGGTGCCCGCAGGAAGCACGTGGACGGGGCCCGTGGCGCATGCGCAGGCAATCAATGTCGAAGGCGTGGTGCTCCGGGGCGTACACGATCTGATCAGCGCGCTCGAGCAGCTGCTGCGCGACGACGTGCTCAAGCTCCTGGGTGATTCTGATCCGGTGCCGGAGGGCTCGATCGTCGTGGGCGACCCGGCGTGGATCGCGGTGCACGAAGCGACCATCGAGCCGGGAGTGGTCTTCGACACGCGGAACGGGCCGGTCGTGCTCGAGAGCGGCGTCGAGGTACGGTCCGGCACCCGGCTCGAGGGACCGCTGTGGGTGGGAGCCAACACGCGCGTCGTCGGCGGACCGATTCGTAATTCCGCGATCGGGCCGTGGTGCGTCGTCCATGGCGAGGTGTCGACGACCGCCATGCTCGGCTACGCCAACAAGGGCCACTACGGGTTCCTGGGGCATTCGGTCCTCGGCCGGTGGGTCAATTTTGGCGCCGGGACCACGACCTCCAACTTGAAAAGCACGTATGGCGACGTGCGGCTGGATGTGGCGGGGACCAGGTTGGAAACCGGACACCAGTTTCTGGGCAGTCTCATCGGCGACCACGTGAAAACCGCCATCGGCACCCTGCTCGTCGCCGGATCCGTCATCGGGGCCGGCGCCAGTCTGTTCGATGACGTGCGCGCGCCCAAGTATGTCGCGCCGTTCGCCTGGGGCGGCTCGGCAGCGGAGCGAATGACGCCCGCGAAGTTTTTGGCGACCGTCGAGCGCGTCCTGCCCCGCCGGAACGTCGAGGTGACCGACGCGATGCGGTCCTACCTGCAGCGCGCCTTCGACTGGCTGACGCAATGAGCGACCTGCAACAACGCTACCGGCGCCTCGGCAAGTACGAGCTGCACCAGCTTCTGGGCGAAGGGGCGATGGGCATCGTCTGGAAGGCGTACGACACCGTCCTGCGGCGCTACGTCGCGCTGAAGCTGTTGAGCGCCAGTTTCCGGAAGACGAAGGACATGCAAGAGCGCTTCCTGCGCGAGGCGCGGGCCGCCGGCGCCATCCAGCACGCCAACATCGTCACCGTCTACGACCTCGGCGAATCCGACGGCCAGCTGTTCATCGCGATGGAGCTGGTGGAGGGTCGCGATCTCTCCGACATGATCGCCTTGCGCGATCCGCTCGCGTTGGAGCGGAAGCTCGACATCACGATGGAGGTGCTCGCCGGTCTGCACTTCGCCCACCAGCGCGGTGTGATTCACCGCGACGTCAAACCCTCCAACGTGCGGGTCATGCCCGACGGCCGCATCAAGATCATGGACTTCGGGATCGCCCGGCTGCAGAAGGCCGACGACACCGGATCGGGCGCGATCGTCGGCACGCCGACCTACATGGCGCCCGAGCAAATCACCAACGGCGCGATTACACCCGCCACCGATGTGTTCTCCGTGGGCTGCATGCTGTACGAGCTGCTCTGCTATCAGCGGCCGTTCGAGGCGGAGTCCGTGCACGGCGTCCTGTATCAGGTGCTGACGACGGAGCCACGCCCGCTGCGCACCGTCGCGCCGTCGATCCCGGCGGCGCTCGAGCGCGTGGTCGCAAAGGCGATGAACAAGGTGCCGCACGAGCGCTACGAATCCGCGGGGCAGATGATGTCGACGCTGCAGCAGATCCGCGCGGCGTTGTCGGGCGCCGACGAAGAAGCCACCCAGCCGCTGGGACGCTGGACGCCGCTGCCCCAGCCGATGCTGAAGCTGATCACCCACGCGTCGATGCGAGCCCGGATCGCCGTACTGGGCGCGCTCGCGGTCGTCGTGGCGCTCCTGGTGTATGCCCCGGCGCAACCGAATGACGCACCGACGGCAGTCGCCCGGGGACCGGTCATTCCTCCGCCGGGGACGCAGCCGGGCGGACTCGTGGCCCCCCCGCCGGCACCGGCCGGTCCTCCGGTCTCCCTGGCCGTCAGTGTGCGCCGCGACTCCGCGCTCTCGGCGCGCGATCGCGCCATCGCCGCGGGCGCCCAGAAAAACAGCGTGCCCTCGTTGCTGCTTGCGCAGACGATGCTCGAGACGTCGGACCGGGCGCTGCAGCGCGGCGATCAATCGCTCGCGCTCCGCGGCTATGTCGAGTCCGCACAGCGCTACGGCCAGGCGCGGGAAGAGGCACGGGCGATGGATCTGGAGGCGCAGCGCATGATCGAGCGCGTTTCGCCCGTCGTTCAGGCGCTGCCCACGGGGCGCGCCGCGGCCAACGCCGGGGTGTTCCTGGCGCGTGCGGAGTCGTTACTCCGCGTCCAGGATTTCACGCTCGCCAAAGTCGCGGCGCAGAGTGCCGAGCAGATCGGGATCGACGCGGGGATCGCGCCACCGAGCGTGCAGCCCCGCGACGCCCGCGACGCGATCGACGTGCTGCTCAGCGATCTCGCCCGCGCGTTGTCGAGCCAGCGCATTTCCAACGTTCGCGTCTTGTATCCCGCGTTGACCGACGAGGAGCGGCGCGGCTGGGAAGCCTTTTTCCGAGAGTGGAGTCAGATCACGGCGAAATTCACGATGGAAGATTTCAAGGTGCAGGACGCAACGGCGACCGGCAACGTGCGCGCGATGTTCCAGTACGTACCGGAGCGCGGCGGCGCGCCCCGCGTCGACCGCCGTCGGTTTGCGATGCGGTTCGAGCGTAAAGACGTGGGTTGGAGGCTGACGGCGGTTACGGAACTGAAATGACGTACGGGCACGACATGTCGTGCCCCTAGACGTACGGGCACGACATGTCGTGCCCCTACCTACCACGCGCGTTGATTCGGGGCCGGCGGCTCCGGAATCGTCAGCGTATCAGGGCGCGCCGTCGGCGGACCGACGCGCCGCAGCGTCACCGGCTTCTCCAGGTCCCCGCCGCTGATCGTGAGCTTGTCGCCGGCGAGCTTCATGCCATAGACCTGCCAGACGCCGTCGCCCAGGGTAATCCAGAGGCTATCGCCCACCAGGCGCCAGCGGGCGAGGTCCCGGCCGAACTGCGCCGAGCTGTCGCTGCGCACCATGATGTGGCGGATCTCATCGCCGGCTTTCGCCTGCCAATCCCCCGTCAGCCGGACTGGGGCCTGCGCGATCGCGAGTACCGCCGTTCCCATCACCCAGAGCCGAATCATGCGTCCAATGATACCCGGCGCTGTTCCGTCTTGGCACCGGCGGGACCGACTCCGGTTACGGGCGCGACGGGATCGGTGAGCACCGCCACCTGCCCTTCCCACTGTTTCATCATTCGCACAAAGGCACCGGTCAGCTCGGGATCGAACTCGAGGCCGCTGCGCTCCTCCAGGTAGCCGAGCGTCTTCTGGACGGACCACGCCTCCCGGTACGGACGGCGCGTGCGCAGGGCGTCGTACACGTCGCAGACGTGCACGAGCTTGCTCGCGTGATGACACTCGCGGGCATAGTGCAGGACGGGATACCCGCCGCCGTTGATCATGATGTGGTGCTCATACGCCACCACGACGGCGAGATCGAGATCTTCTTCGACTTCGAGCAGCATGCGCGCGCCCGCCGCCGGATGCTCATTCATCAGCGCGCGTTCCTCATCCGTGAGGCGGCCGGGCTTGGTGAGCACCTCGATCGGGATCGTGATCTTGCCGATGTCGTGCAGCAGGCCGGCGATCCCGAACGTCCGCACATCCGTCGCGGACAGGCCTATGAACTCTGCCAGCGCCATCGACAGTACCGAGACGTTCAGTGAGTGCGTGGTCGTGTACTGGTCGAATTCCTTGAGCTGCAGCAGCGGCACGATCACCTGCCGGCCGCCGTGCATCGCGACGGCGAGCGAGCGCACGACCGCCTCGGCTTCGGCGAGCGGGATCGCACCGGTTGTCTGCACCTCGTGCTGCATCCACTGGATGGTGTCGACCTCCTCCCCCAAGGAAAAGCTGATCGTCGCGGTGGGCAGCGCCTCGGGCGCGAGCTCGCTTTCCCCCTTCAATCCGACGGCACCGAAGCGGATGCTGCTGTGACGCATCTGGCGTGCCTCGGTACTGATCGCCGACAACGTCAGGCGCGCCAGGACCTCCTCCAGAAAGCCTTCGAAGTCCTCGCGGCTCACCTGTTCGTCAAACTCGAGCCGCTGAATGCCCGCCTGCGCCAGCCGCTTCCCCCAGTCCCACGCTTTCAGCTCGCGGAGCGGGAGCCGCCCGAACACCACCTCGTCACCGAGGAAGGTGAACAGCGGACGCGCCGTGTCGCTCTGGAGATCCCGGATCTGTTGAAAGGCCACATCCAGCGCGCGCTCCCGCGCCGGGTGCCCGTCGCGATAGAGCGCCATCGCGGCGAGCGCCTGGGCAAACGCGTTCAGGAAGCGGGCGGGATCGCCGCTCATCGCTTAATCGCTGCCGTGGTGCGCGGCGTGGAACTCGCCGCGCTGCGGACATCGGGATCGCTGGAAGCGGCCGCGAGGGCGAGGAGGGCGGCGGCCTGGACATCGTTCCGCCATCCCGCCGCCAGCGCCATCAAGGCCGCGAGCAGCTCGAGCGAACGCGCGGCGAGCCTCGGGCGTCCCAGCCAATTCGTCCCACCGTCCACCAACGCGAGCAACGCGTTCAGGCCGATGCTGTTTCGCACGCGGCCGAGCACCTTGATGGCAAGCACCCGCAGCTCGGACGGGGTGGCGGTGGCACGCGCGAGCTCGGCCACAACGGTCAGGGCCGAGGGCGGGCAGTCCTCCAGCGCCGCCGCGAGCGCGAGCCGCGCCATGCGCGGGTCGGAATCCCGAAGCGCACCCAGCAGCGCCGGCTCGCGCTCCACAGGGACTTTCAGCGTCACCTTCAATGCCTCACGCCGGACGCGGGCATCCTCATGGGCGGTGAATGCCGCCGTTGAGAAGCCCGTCGGGAGCGCCGGCAGGCCATCGAGAATCAGCAGCAAATTGCGCGTGACATACCACGGGATGTCGCGCGAAAGTCGCATGGCAATGACGGGGCCGAGCTCGCGCGGGGCGCGGGTCAAGCGATCGAGCAGCCCGCGGCGCGTCGTCCGCGACTCCGACTCCCCCAGCACGTCGAGCAGCGGCTCGAATGCGTCGACGTGCAGCCGCGGCAGCACGCGGTCCAGCGTGGCGAAGTCGGGCGGCTCGCTGCTCGCGAGCTGCCGCACCACGTCGGGCGAGGTGACCCGGGTCCAGAGCGGCGCGATGTCGGCGCGAACCGCCGGGCGTGAGGCGTCGGACGACTCGGCGAGCAGGTCGACGAGCGCGTCGACGTGATGCTCGGCCACCAGCCGCTCGACCGCGCGCCAGGCGCCAAAGCCGAGCGCGCCGGTCTCCACCGCCGTCTGCACGATGCGCAACGGCTCGGCGGCCTGCTGCCCCTCGCGCCGCTGGCTCGCGGCGGGAGCGGCGGCGGCCATCTTCTGCAGCGCCTGACCATACGCGTCGGGATTCGGATCCTCGAGGGTCCACCCGTGCAGGAGATCGCGCACCTGGTCGCGCAGCGCCTCGTCGGCCTGCGGACGCGTTTCCGCCGTGCCCTGCTCTGCGTGTTGCGCGAGCTTCGATAACATCCGCACCAGCGGATCGGACACTGTCTTGTGCGACGCATCCGCCATCGCGCGCACGATCTCCAGGACGGCGTCGACGGCAAGCCCATGCGTCGCATCGATCGCGAACTTGTAGCGCTGCGCGTTGTCACCGCCCATTTCGATGAGCCGGCGCAGCGTGCCGGGCTGGAGCGCGCCGACGAGCTTCGAGGTCCGGCGCCGCAACGCCACCGCCTCCGCACCTCCCGCGTGCTTCAGCTCATCGGCGATTTGCAGCAGGTATCCCACGATCACCTGGTCGTAGGCTGCGCTCTTGGGATGCTCGTCGATCGCCTTGGCGATCAACGTCGGCTCAGCGGCCTGCGGCGGGGCGTCGTCGCCCATGGCCTCGGCGGTCAGCGCGGCGCGCGCCAGCCCGACCCACAGCTGCGCGCCCCGTAAGCCGCGTTCCTTGGAGCCCTCGTCGCCCGGCGCGGGGACCTGGTCGTCTTCCTGCAGCAGCTCCAAGCGCTCGTAGGTGACCGGGTGCAGCCGGATGTGGTCCCAGGCGCGCAGCTGTTCGGGGGACCCCAGCCCCAGCGGCTCGCCGGTGCGCTCGGCCTCGACCGACAGCGTCTTCAACACATCGCTGACCTCGCTCACGCGCAGACCGCGGTGGAACGTCACGGCCCCGAGGTGGTGGCGATGCAAGCGACCGGCGAGCTCGGCGAGGAGGGGATTCTTGGGATCGGTGGCGACGCCTTCGATGACGAGCTGCTGCCGGGCGACGCCGAGGGCCAGCGTGGTGCGGTTTTCGAACAGGTGCTCGGCCCGCCGGGTGACGCTCGCCGCGGCTGGCGCCAGCGACGGATGCCCCTCCGGGTACATCGAGTGCTTATGGAGGGCGATCGAGAGCTCGATCAGGAAATCGGCTAATTCTCTCGACAGAGCGGCCTTTTCCGGCGCTGTCATAGCCTCCCAAAATAGTGCTCCCCCCCGTGCCAGACGTCGCCAGACGTCACACGGGAGGGAGCGCTACTTAAGTCTATGCTACCTAGACGCCTAGACGCCTAGTACATGCCACCCATACCACCACCGGGCATCGGCGGAGCCTTTTCCTTCTCCTTCTTCTCCACCACCACGCACTCCGTGGTGAGGAGCAGGCTCGCGATGGACGCGGCGTTCTGCAGGGCTGTCCGGGTGACCTTGGTCGGATCGATAACGCCCGACGCCACCAGGTCCTCGAACTTATCGGTTTGGGCGTTGTAGCCGAAGTTCTTGTCCTTCGACTCCTTCACCTTGCCCACGACGATGGCGCCTTCCGCGCCCGCGTTCTGGGCGATGATGCGGATCGGCTCCTCGAGCGCCCGGCGCACGATCTCGATGCCGGTCTTCTCATCGTCGTCGTGACCCTTGGTCTTGTCGAGCGACTTCTGACACCACAGCAGCGCCACGCCGCCGCCCGGCACGATGCCCTCCTCGACAGCCGCGCGGGTTGCATGCAGTGCGTCCTCGACCCGAGCCTTCTTCTCCTT
>WNFY01000494.1_pt1 | contig 37132 bp, 32 predicted proteins | sample 5400091 | NCBI WGS metagenome assembly WNFY01 (sample SAMN13153364, study PRJNA577476) | soil metagenome | isolation source: 60 cm soil or saprolite under grassland replicate 1 | place: USA:California | collected 2016-06-15 | reverse complement strand
TAAAGTGGCTATACAATCCCACTCCTCCCGCTAACAGCTTTTGATAGAAAGATATCCAATACGTCTTTTTTCTAAAAGAGGATGTATAATGTATATACATACAAAACTAAACAGTAAATAGAGGAGTATTGCAATGACTCAAATAGACCAAACAGACGATAAAAAGGAAATTGCAAAACTCCGAAAAACGCTTGAAAAGGCAAAATTGGACCTTGCAGAGAAGGACAAACAGCTTCACCTTGCAAATCAAAAAATCGAGTATCTCGAAGAAGAAAATGCAAGACTCAAGGACAAAGAACGCTCTCTAGAAGAAAGGTCTACTACACTCAGAGAAAATGATAGATTGCTTGACCTTGCAAACCAGGAGATAGAACATCTGAAAGAATGGTCACTCAAAGCCGCTGTTATTCAACATGGGCTCAGCATTCTAACAGCTCTATCGCTAGGTATTGGGATCAACTTCGCGACATCTCCTCCAACAGTCTCTGCCGGTCTTACCCTCATTTTTATCGGAATTGGAACCGAAAGCATCTCATTCTATATCACTTATTCAGGAGCACAAAAGAACCATAAGTAAAGAAAGTTATCCAAAATGAGCGAAACCAGAACAAATCCGTCACAAAGTCAAATACAGAGTAGATATCCTTTCAAAATACAGAGTCTCCTACGTATTCTCATCTTCCTCTGGATCATTGCAGGAGTAGTTTTACCTCTCATCGTCTTCCTTCGCACAGAGAACACAACAACCCTATTCTCCTTGATCCTTCTTACTCTCCCCATCTTTATCCTTTTTCACGACGATGGGATCATCGACCTCAAAGCTAAAAGAATAGATAACCATAGAAAAAATAAAATGCTGCTCATTCTAATATCCATCGCACTCATTTTCACATTTTTTTGGGGATTAGGCAAATTCAATTATGCATTCTTTAACCAGCAGCAACATGCAGTCCGTACCACTACCTCTGCCCTTCCCTCTGCTCTTCCTTCTGGCTATCCTCTTACCCCTATTGCTTCTATCAGTGCCTCTGTCCCTACCCCTATTGCCCCTACCCGTACTGATATGAATACGCTGATTCTACTATATGAAGCCCTCACAACCTTTTGCAACGATGTCATCTCTCACAATTATCAAGATGCCTACAACAATCTTTTCACTCCCCACCTTCAGAAACAAATATCACTCACTGCATTCACAAGCATTTTCACCGCTACAGAATGCAGCTACAACGTGGACAGCGCAGCAGACAATTCTGCACTCGCTACAGTAATTACTACGATTGTAAATGGCGCTTTCCTTTATCAAAGGCTATCCCTTATTCTGGAAGGAGATATTTGGAAGATTGATGCAATCCAGGCATAGTCGCCTGCGGCGGCTCGCTCCGTTGAGAGTGTGGGTGGCGGCCTGGGGCCCAATACATTTCAGTTAAAGAGGAGATCTCGGTTTTTGGTGTAGGGACCAGCTTCAGCGCGTCCCTACCTCAATTGGACGGTTGATGAATCCTAACGTGAAATGTATTGGGCCTGGGGCCGCCACCCACACTCAACAACGTGCGAGCCGCCGCAGGCGGCGGGAGAAAGGCTAATGTATGATTGAACTTCTCGTGCGCCATTTCACGCGCGGGCGCGGTATTCAACGACTGATACAGATCAATAAAGCGCTCTTCTATGTGGCGAAGAATTGCAGCCAGAACGTCACCGTTCACCGCACGATCAGGATAGCGGGCACCGAACTCAATTAATGATGTTACCACGGCCAGTCCGCTCAGTCGACCAAGTTTGTCCGCATCATAGAGAATCAGGCCTTCTATAGGGGCCGACTCGCGCTCATCAACGGAAATAGGGTTAGCGTGCACCAGAATTGCCTGCTCAACCTTCGAGATACGCTCAGGAGGCACATCCTGTTCTTGTAAAAATTCTACCGCCATAGCAGCCGACTTCAACTCATGATCCTGAAAACCATGCGTAACAGTCGAAATATCATGCAGGTAGGCAGCAATGATTAACGCATCTTGATCCAGTGTTACCGTTTCTTCCTGAGCTTCCAGTTCCAGTGCAAGCAATTTACAGTTCGCGACAACCGCACAGACATAACGAAAGCCCTCATGCCCCAGCACCTCCTCCGCATAGTGAGAAACGGCCTGTACGACCTCTGCTGTATCCATCAACGATATACCTTCCCAGTATCGTTCTCACCCACGCACATCTGACGCAAAGCCGTAGTATATGGTGGACGAGTTATGCCTTTTTCAGTAATAATGGCAGTCACAAAAGTATGAGGCGTAACATCGAATGCCGGGTTAGCGACCGGCACGCCAGGTGGAGCAATCTCAACGTCGCGTACTGCTGTTACCTCTGCCGGATTACGCTGCTCGATCGGAATATGGTCGCCAGAAGGAAGCATCAGGTCAATGGTAGAACATGGTGCAACCACGTAAAAGGGAATAGAATGGGCCTGTGCCAGTACTGCGACGCTATACGTTCCGATCTTATTTGCCACATCTCCATTCGCAGCGATGCGGTCGGCACCAACGAAGACAGCTTTAATCCCCGCATGACGCATAAAGTGACCGGCCATATTATCCGTAATAAGTGTAAGGGGAACCCCTTCTTGCTGCAACTCCCAGGCTGTTAGGCGAGCGCCTTGCAATACAGGACGTGTTTCATCGACAAACACATGAACATGTTTTCCTGATCGGTGCGCTGTATAGATAGGAGCCAGGGCCGTGCCCAATCCCGAAGTGGCGAGTGCACCAGCATTGCAATGAGTCAGAAGCGTATCGCCATCAGCAATCAAATCCGCCCCGTACCTGCCCATTTGCAAGCAAGCAGCAACGTCCTCAGACGCAATAGCCTGTGCCTCATCGTACAAGCGTCGGAGCAGGTTTTGTGGATCAGCATGTGCAGCAATCGCCTGGTCAGCGCAATGTAACATACGCTCTATAGCCCAGAAAAGATTCACAGCAGTCGGACGTGTCCTGCTAAGCATCTGTCCTACGGAACCAAGACGCAGCCGTAGTTCAGAGCCGGTTGGAGTTTCTCCACCGCCTGTACCTTCATGCAAGAAGCGATGCAGGGCCAGAAGCATTCCAAAAGCTGCAGTCACTCCGATGGCTGGCGCACCACGTACTTTCAGCGTCGAGATGGCATCAGCCACCTGTTGTTCATGAGTAAGACGCAAAAAAATGACCTGTTGCGGCAGAAGTGATTGATCCAGTATGCATACAGCAGCGTTCTGGGCATCTTGTTCCCACCACACCGTATGTACACGTTGGAGCCGATCTTTCCCAGCCATCGAGTAACAATCTCCTTCTTCCCTGCACTCAGGCGCGTTCCCCTGGCGGACAAATCGAATTTGCTATACCACCCCTTGATGTAACGAGAGAGGATTGCTGTCTGAGCATGCAAACCCAATAGTACTAACTTATAGGCCACTAATAGCGAGAATTCCACACAAGTATGCTACCATGATAGACGATACATCACGCTACTGCAAGTAAGCATGACTACTTGAGACATGTTACTGATAGCGTTGGTTGTCCGTTCCACTACACAGAAGGATAAAGCCTTTCCGCACCCGCAGAAGAAATAGCTGGAATACAGCCACTGCGATGCCCAGAAATGAGCTATGTACTATCTCTTGCATGGAACGGACAAGATGATAATTGTAGCTATCGAAGGGATTGTAGCGCATGGCCCGGGTGGAAACCAGGGAAAGTCCCTGGTCCTTTGAACAAATTTACGACGAATACAAGACACCTATTTATAACTATGTGTATCACCTGGTAGGGGATCGCGAACAGGCAGATGATCTGACGCAGGATACCTTTTTAAAGGCATTCCGTGCTCTACCAAAGATGGATGCGAATCTGAAATTATCGGCATGGCTTTATCGCATTGCGACAAATACAGCATATGATGCATTGCGTCGTCGGAAATTGATAGCGTGGTTACCGTGGCAAGACCTCGACCATGAGCCTGCCGATGTGGAGAGCGCAGATCCACAGGAGATATACGGCACGACAGAGCTGGTACGAGCAGCGCTCCGTCGTATGCCTCAGCAATACAGAGCCGCATTGCTCCTGTATACGCAGGAGGGCTTCTCCTATAGCGAAATTGCCCAGGCTCTAAACATTGCTGAGAGTGGTGTCAAGATGTATCTTTCGCGTGCACGTCAATCGTTTAGAGAACATTACAAGGCCCTGGAGCAAGGAGGAGTTGTACCATGAATTGCGAGCAAGTCAAGGAATTACTTAGTGCTTACCTTGACAATGCGCTCGCCCCGGAAGAACGACGCAGCGTGGCTACACATCTGGAAGCCTGTCCAGAATGTAGTGAGATGCTTGCAGACTTCCGTCGCTTTGACGTACTCCTCTCCCGGATGCCACGTATCAACCCCGATGCCAGCTTACGCGAGAGGATCTTCTCTTCACAGGAATACCTGGAGTTGACCGGGACTTCTGGCGTGGATGAAAGGCTCGCCGGGCAAACTGTCCCCCATAAGCAGGTGCGGTATACGGCAACGCAACGTCCACAATTAGTTGCTCTTCCAGGTGGTCGTAGTGATCAGCGCTCATCTTCTCTATCATCGCTCCCTGGAGATCTCTATACAGCTAAGACAGATGTGAGAAAGCGTGGCCGTCGAGGTGGTTGGGGACAGCGCATTATGCAGATAGTAATAGCGGCGACTGTACTGTTGACGCTGGGTGTAGGCAGTTTTATCGGATGGAACGTGTGGAAACAACAGCCAACAGTGGCTCACGATACAAATGGTATTACGCCACCCGCTGGTCCAGGGCAGGGACCAATCCCTGCTGGAATACGCTTTCTCTTTTTACGCAATGGAGCACTCTGGAGCGCACCGACTGACGGTGGAAACGGCGTGTTACGTCTGACTCCAGAAAATACAACGGTCGCGGCCAACTGGACTGTGAGACCTGCACTCGCCGGGCGTAGCGCTGGTAATCTAATCGCTTATATCGATTTACAGCAAGGATTTGTGCATATCATACGTAGCGATGGACAAAATGATATCGCTATCCAACAGGCATTGCTCAAACCAGGAGTATCGCCATCATCACAGTGGGATACGGAGACAGGAACAGCGATCCTCAATAGCCTGGCATGGTCAAAAGACGGTAGTATGTTAGCATTTATTGCTGATCCCAAAGGTGCTGGACAACCGGGACTTTACATCTATACACTCAGCACGGGAGCAATACGACAGGTGACACTTCCCATAGCAGGCACAGTCTCGCGCCCAATATGGTCGCCCGATAGTGTACGCATCGCCTTCGCCGTGAAACTCAATGGCAAGACCGGTATTCTGGATTATAATACAGAGAACAATGGTGTACTCACTCTTTCTACAGATGTGAACGCACAGGGTCATCCTGGTGATACACTCCTTTCATTAGACTGGTCACCGACTACGGACATACCTGCTGTAACCTGGAGTGTGGGCAGCATAGGACATGTGCGCAGCATCTGGACGCAGCGAGTTGGTATAGAAGGCAATACAGGACCTGTCTTACTGGCAAGTGGGGATTATGCTCAGGCAAATTACAGCCGAAATGGTCACAACGGTGCGGGAAGCTGGTTGTTAGTTATAAACAATGCAGGTGTCGCAGGAGATATCCTTATGCTTGATCTCTCCGCTTCGGTAGAGAAATTAACCATAGGCAAACAGGTGAGCGTCGCGCAATGGTCACCAGACGGCATCTCTATCGACTACTTTGAGGCGCTTTCATCTGGCCTCGGTACATTTCACGTGGTCAATACACTCACAGGGACAGACACCCTGGTTGCGGCAAGCGCAGCAGCAGATCCCGCACCCACATGGTCTGCTGATAGTCTGCATCTGGCATACAGCACAGGAGTACATGTGCTGGTCGTTGATTTACGGAATCTCAGGACATCGCAGCCGCTCAAACAACAGAGCGAGGCAACAGCATTTAGCTGGTCCGCAGATTCTCCATCACAGTTAGTACTCGTAAGTGGTGATGGACAGCAAGGTATCTACCTGGTAGATACGCAGCACGACACATCGTTACAACTGGATAAAGAAGGTATTCAAGGTCCCATCCAATGGGCACAGATTCCATAGTGTAAAGTAACTCTCTTCAGGTCTCCTCGCCACCTGCGGTGGCGAGGAGACCTGAAGAGTTACAGTATAAAAATAAAACGGAGAAGCGAGAACGGGTTGTGCATGTAACCTGGATGGGGAAAGCATGATCCTGGATGTAGCAAGGTTGATCTGGCAAATTTTTAGGGGTTTGCAGGTATGTGAGGAAATCCGACACAGGAAAAGAGAGAAGTTTCGACATTGTATGCAGTGAAGCGAATTTCTTCACATGGAGAAAATTGCCCCCAAAAATGATAACAATTTGCTCACTTATACGTTATAATACATAGGCCTGGGATGGAAGGCGGGGTGTACGTGAGCAAGCAGATCCACCTCGACGAGCAGCTTGTAGCGTGCATCTGGATTTTCGTGCGACCTTTTCCCCATGGGGTTGGCACGCGCACCTCCTAGAGCTTCGCGTTGCTATTACGCAAACGCGTGGTAAGGGGAGGACGAGCTGGCACCCCGTCCTCTCCTTGCTTTTTTATTGAAGAAAGGGTTGCATGCGGTTCATAGTGCGGTCACCTGGGGGAAAACTCATCGTCGGTGCGACGTTAATACTCTTGTGCTGTATGCTCTTATTTATCGCATTGACATGGAGCCTGCTAAAGCTTTATTCCCAACACGAAGCCGATAGCGCTGCACAAACTCACCTTGCGCTTATCGAACGAGCATATCAGGCGCGTACCAATATGTTAAAAGATAAATTAGGCAAAGTCACCACTAACACGAGTATTATCTCCGCTATCACGCAGCAACCTTCCACCCAGGCTACACAGGAACATCTTCAGAGCCTGCTCATAGAGCCATTTACGCAGAATCACCTTTCTATGCTCTCGCTTGTTTCCCCGAATCGACAATGGCTAGCCCAATTGGCAAACACAAATATCACAAGCCAGGATCTAGCCTCGACGTTCATACCGCTTGTTGAGCAGGCGTTACAAGGGCAAACTGTTTCTACCATACAGAGCAGCAAAGCGCCAGCCTCCAATACAAGCGGCCCAGGCCAACAATGGTCATTGAGCATAGCAATGCCCATGCGCGATAGCACTGGCACATTGTCAGGCGTTCTCCTGGCATCTCAAGCCATCGACGACGATTTCGCGCAGATGTTGGTACAAGGATCAGGGATGAGAGTGCTGTTGTGTATAGAAGATCAGATACAGGGATCTAGCGGTATTACGCTTCAAGAGCTGGCGCTACAGCAGAATAGCAACGAAAGAAAAGTCTGTGCAGTGGGCGCTTCCAACAAGCTAAGCGGCACACAGACCTATCTTACACTCGCAGACAGCATCAGAGACGAAAATCAGGCAGTAAGCTCAGCAACGCTTGTATTTGTGACAGTTGAGCCACTCTATAGCCTGAATGCCAGCAATATACGACTCCTCCTTCTTATGACAGGTCTGGGACTCTTCATATTTGGACCTGCCGTCTTCGCGTTTGCATTCATGACACGAGCTTTATTCGTGCGGCCATTACGTCAACTGCAAACACATGTCCAGGCACTCATTATGAGCAACTCAGACCAGCAAGTACCGCAGAGCAGCAATGAACTCACGATGCTCAGGCAATCGTTTAATCTGCTTGCCGATTGTCTTGAAAGCGAAAACGAAGCCATGGCGGAGCAGATGAGCAACCTTTTAATCATGAGCGACGCGCTTATTTCAACTCTCAACCTGGAACATCTGTTGGGAGAAATTGTAACGCGCCTGGGTTATATCATGAAGGCAAAACATGTATCGCTGTTGCTCTATGGGCGCGAGATGCTATCGCCCTGGGCGGTGGCGCAATGGTCAGAAGTAGCAGGCAAAGTAGTAGATTCGTACAGCACACCCAACTCATCCTTTTCTCATTCGTTACAACAACAGGGGGCAGTAACTGTGCATGCTGATCCCGATGGGGATATCACGCTGGCAATCACAACAAAAATGGCAGCCATTAGCGGTGCACAGTTGAACCGCACCAGTGGTAAACGCAAAGCAGTACAGGGAGAAAAGACCACCCAGAACGCACAGCCCTATGGACTGCGTCGTCCGCGCATTCCACGTCCGGCACTGCGTGATCTGGATCTGATCCTGGCTCGCATGGTAATACAGAGGCACAAGATCGCTTATGGAGAAGATATTGCCACCATCTACCGCGAGCGCAAAGAAAACTGGGCACGGATGGCAATGGAAGCAGGATATCGCTCAGCAATTGCGGTCCCACTTCTCCTACAAGACCAGGCCATAGGCGCATTCATACTCTATACAGATACGCCACACCTGGTCAGCAGCCGCGATACGTTTTTGTTGAGCACAGCAGCGGTGCAGGCTTCGGTAGCCATTCAAAATGCATTGTTATTCGCGGAAGTAAAAGAAAAGAACGCGGCCCTTGAGCGCGCCAGCCACCTGAAATCACAGTTCCTGGCCAACGTCACCCATGAATTACGTACTCCTTTGCACAGCATTATCAGCTATGGAGCGTTAATATTAGAAGGATTTGTTGATGGCGAGTTGACGACCGAGCAGGAAGAGCATATCCAGTTTATGGTAAATAGAGCTGAAGATCTCTCGCGCCTGGTCGATGACATGCTCGACCTCTCAAAGATAGAAGCGGATCGTATTGAAATCAAAATCGAAACGCTCGAACTGCATCCATGTCTGATGGAAGTTGTGAATCAACTCAAGCCAATGGCGAACAACAAAAAGTTGTATCTCAACCTGGAGATGGACGAGGGACTACCAACGGCCAGAGCCGACAGTCATCGACTGCGCCAGGTCGTCATCAACCTGGTTTCGAACGCCTTAAAGTTCACCGAGAAAGGTGGAGTCACTATTCGCTGTAGGCTCGTATACAATGATGAGATGGTACATATCTCTGTCAGCGACACAGGAATAGGGATATCGCCAGCGGCCCTGGGTTATATCTTTGAAGCATTCCGCCAGGCAGATGGGAGCACAACGCGCCGTTTTGGAGGAACGGGCCTGGGTCTGACTATCGCGAGAAAGCTTATTGAACTGCAAGGGGGTGAAGTTGCCGTGGAAAGTGTTCCAGGACACGGTTCAACCTTCTCGTTCACGTTACCAGTAGAAACGAAAGTCGTTGAAGCAGAAGTCAAAGCAGGCATATAATCGTTCACCTGGCTCTAGCGCAGCCACGTCTAGCGAGAGAAACACTAAGTACAAGCAACAATTGAGAGACACCATATGAGCATACCAAGACGTGAAACTGGTCTTGCAACGATTCTTGTCGTTGAAAACGAGACATCGAATCGCATACTTATTGAACGCGTTCTATCTACCAGTGGTTATCGTTGCCTGAGCGCCTCCAACGGCTTGGAGGCCCTTGATATCCTGGATCGCGAGCAGGTTGACCTGATCCTGACGGACCTCTCCATGCCAGTTCTTGACGGATACAGAGCCACACAATTGATGCGTGCACGACCAGGGCTGGAAAATGTTCCGATCGTCGCGGTCACCGCCTTTGCCTTGCACGATGAAAGCGAAGCAGCAAAGCAGATTGGTTGTACAGAATATCTCACCAAACCATTCAAGCCACGCCAACTGCTAGAGGTTGTCGAACGTTTGCTACCAAAAAAGTAGATGCGTGATATTCTATACAAAAGTTGAACTGATCCGTCATAATAGGTAGAGATTGACTACTTTTCTCCTCCTGACATAGGGATATTCTTTGTAGGTGCCTTGAACTATATTCGTCTATAGGTCTCAGGACATCCACAAGGGATATTCCTATACTCCGTAGGAGATTACCGAACAATAGGAGTTTGACATGGATATTCAAGCAATAGCACAATCAGTACGCGAAGTGGCAGGCGACGTACTGATCGTGGCAGCAGCGCGCAAGGCAGGCGAAACGACGATTACATTATCTCCACTAGCTGCATCTGTGGATCAGTTGCTAGATGGCTTGATCAGCGAACGCAGTGCGGATGGAGAATTTAAAGGCTCTTCGGGCGAGTTGTTCACAATACATCCCCTCGGTCGTCTGGCTGCGAAAAGAGTCATCGTGGTTGGCCTGGGGAAACAGGAGACAATCAGTACACAATCTCTACGACGTGCCAGTGCTATCGCTACGCGACATGCACAGAATACTGGCGCACACGATGTGACTCTGGCTCTGCAGTGGAAAAACTCAACCATCAACAGCGCCCAGGCCATCCAGGCACAGACAGAAGGTGCTTTACTTGGATTGTATACGTTCAAAAAATATCAGCACGGAGAGCAGAACGGAAACGGTAGAGAGATCTCCCAACTGCGCATTCTGACAGAAGGTTTAGAGAGTGCAGACGTTGAACAGGCGATTCACAGAGGACAGATTCTGGCGGAGGCGACGAACTTCGCACGCGATCTTGTGAATGAGCCACCACGCGTACTGACTCCCACTGAACTGGCAAATCGCGCCAACGCGATGGCCGGACAGTTCGGACTGGAGTGCGATATATTCGACAAAGAGAAGATTGCCGAACTGCAGATGGGCGGGCTGCTTGGCGTCGCGCAGGGTAGCGCTGAGCCGCCAAAGTTCATTATTCTGCGCTATCGTGGTATGCCACAGAGTGATAATAAAGGACTGGCTTTCGTCGGAAAGGGCATTACCTTTGATAGCGGCGGCATCTCGATCAAGCCAGCCGCAGGCATGGACGAAATGAAAGGAGATATGGGCGGAGCTGCCGCTGTGATTGGTGCCATGCAAGCGATTGCTGCGCTAAAACCCGCCATCAACGTCACCGCATTAATACCAACCAGCGAAAACATGCCGAGTGGGACAGCCTACCATCCTGGCGATATTCTGCGCATCATGAATGGTAAGACGATTGAGATCATCAATACCGATGCCGAGGGCCGTCTCATCCTGGCCGACGCGCTCTCCTACGCAGTGAAAGAGGGCCTATCCCCGATCATTGATCTGGCAACACTAACCGGAGGGATTGTCATCGCACTCGGCGACGTCATGACCGGGCTTTTCAGCAACAACGAGACCTTGACCAACGAGATCATCGCCGCTGGTCGGACTGTCGGGGAGAAATACTGGCCTATGCCACTGGACGACGAGTATGGCGATTTGATCAGGAGCGATATCGCGGATATCAAACAGACAGGTGGTCGTAGCGCCTCTTCGATAACAGCGGCAAAGATCCTGGAGAACTTTGTGGGTGATGCGAAGTGGGCGCACCTGGATATAGCTGGTACCAGCTACGTGGATAGCAAGAAAGCATACCAGGAGAAGGGCGCAACTGGCGTGGGTGTGCGCACGCTAGCGGAACTCGCAGAACGATTGGCAAAATAAATTTTGTGCTCGGATGGGCTTAGCGTTGCTCTTTGCGTGGGGATAGCATATAATCTTGGGCGAGTGGAGGTATGCTATGTCCCATCTGGCACTATTTTTGTTTGGTCCACCACGTATGGAGCGCGACGGGGAAATCATTAACGTGGATACACGGAAGGCGACCGCGCTCATCTCTTATCTTGCAATCACACGGCAACGGCATAGTCGCGACGCCCTGGCTGCATTACTGTGGCCAGACTATGATCAGCCACATGCGCGGGCAACGCTACGCCGTACACTATCCGCTCTCAATAAAGCGCTGGCCGGGACATGGTTGAGCATCGACCGGGAGACCGTGGGACTGGATCAGCAAGCGAGTTTCTGGCTGGATGTGGATGAATTTCAGGGCTACCTGGCTGAGTGCCGTAAGCACAATCATCCTGCGTCTGAGGTATGCTCGGCCTGCATAGAGCCGCTGACAAAAGTCGTGAAACTGTACCGGGACGATTTCATGGCCGGTTTTAGTCTTCATGATAGCTCCAATTTTGATGATTGGCAGTTTTATCAAGCTGACAGTTTACGGCGGGACCTGGCAAGCGCACTTGAGCGTCTTGTACTCTGCCACAGCGCATATGCGGGTTTTGAGACAGCTATTACATATGCTCGTCGCTGGCTGACGATCGATCGTTTACATGAGCCGGCGCACCGTTATTTGATGCAGTTATATGCATGGTCAGGGCAGCGTGCAGCGGCGATTCATCAATACCAGGAATGCGTGCAAATCCTCGACGAGGAACTGGGTGTGACTCCGCTTGAAGCTACAGTTCAACTCTATGAAGCTATTAAAGACAACCAGGTTCCTCCACCTCCAACACCAACTACCGCCCCTGTCGCCGTACTCGAGGACGAACGGGGAACACAGGGGCAGAACGTAGCAACAGTATTCACAACATCACCACCTACAGCGCCTTTAGCACCATTGCAGCCAACCAGTTATCCTCTGGTGGGACGCCTCAGCGAATGGTCTACATTGATCAAGGCATATACTGGGATTGGAAATGATGGGCATGTTGTGATTCTTGAAGGCGAGGCAGGTATTGGCAAGACGCGCCTGGCTGAAGAGTTTTTAGAATATGCCAGGAACAGGGGTGCCAGGGTGGTGGCGGCGCGCTGTTATGAAGGGGAGACAAATCTTGCCTACGGTCCTATTGTGGCAGGCTTGCGGACTGCTATTGCGCAGAGAGAGGGGAAACGCTGGCAGGAAAAGCTTTCCGCGCACTGGTTGAGCGAAGCTGCGCGCCTGCTTCCCGAACTGGCAACACTACGGCAGAGTTTACCTGTGACCCCGCCACTCGATAGTCCCGGCGCACAGAGTCGCTTCTTTGAAGGACTACGGCAGGTACTGATTGCGTTGTGCAGCGGAGTAAACGGCAGCGCTCCAGGTATCGTCTTCATCGACGACGTGCACTGGGCCGATGGCGCTTCGTTTGATCTGTTCAGCTACCTGGTACGGCGACAACGCGAACAGCCACTCTGCCTGCTCCTGAACTGGCGCCACGTCCAGGTTTCAAATGTGCAGCGCCTCCATCATATTGTAAGCGAGGTACAACATACAGGGCAGGCAACCATACTTTCACTCTCACGCCTGAGCCAATCCACAGTCAAAACCTTAGTACAGGCTATCGAGGGTGAGCCACCACAGGGGCTGGTCGAGCGACTCTATTCTGAAACAGAAGGGTTGCCGCTCTTCCTGACCGAATATCTGACAGCGATAACCAATGGCACATTAAATAAAGACGACGACGACTGGTCACTGCCCGGCGGAGTACGCGATCTGCTCTACTCGCGGCTGGCAGCGGTAGGAGAAGCGAGCTGGCAATTATTAAGTACAGCAGCTACAATTGGACGTTCCTTTGATTTCGACACGTTACGTGAAGCCAGCGGGCGCAGCGAAGAAGAGACAGTGAATGCCCTGGAGGAACTGGTCAATCAGGGATTGGTGACAGAGATGAGTGGCGGTGAGCAGGCATTGATGTACGACTTCAGCCACGAGAAGCTGCGCACTCTGGTCTATGAGGAGACCAGCCAGGCCCGACGACGCCTCCTGCACAGGCGCGTAGCAGAGGTACTGGTTACGCGTAGCAGGGGTCGCCGGGAGACAGGTTCTCAGGCTGGACAGATCGCCTATCACTACCAGGCTGCAGGAAATCTGGTAGCGGCTGCCGAATATTACGTCCAGGCCGGAGAATACACATGTACATTGTACGCGAACACAGAAGCTCTGATACACTTCCATACAGCTCTTACATTGGGATATCCCGACACCGCCAGACTATACGAAGCGATTGGGGACCTGTATACACTACAGGGCGAATACAGCGCTGCGCTCAAATCTTATGAAAAAGCCGCTATCCTGCGTGATGGTCAGATGCTGGCTACAATTGAACACAAAATAGGCAATGTCCATGAACGTCGCGGTGAGTGGGAGCAGGCTAAACATTATTTTGAAGCCGCATTACGTATGCCCGGTGAAGCAGGTCCAACCGATGAACGAGCAAGGATCTATGCTGACTGGAGTCTGGCAGCTCATCATAGCGGCCAGATCAAACAAGCATTGGACCTTGCGCAGCAGGCGCTGGAGCTGGCAGAAGTTGCCAATGATACACACGCACTGGCACAGGCACACAATATGCTGGGCATCCTCGCCAGCAGCCAGGGAGATATAGAGCGAGCGCATTATCACCTGGAACATAGTCTTGCCCTCGCAGATAACTTGAACGATCCGAGTATTCGAGCAGCCGCGCTCAACAACCTGGCGCTGGTCTATAAGGCAAATGGAACTATCGAGCGTGCACTAGAGCTGACAGAAGCTGCACTGGCACTGAGTACAGCGCAAGGGGATCGCCATCGCGAAGCGGCTCTACACAGTAATATGGCCGATCTGCTGCATGACGCAAAGCGCGCTGAAGACTCAATGATCCACTTAAAGCGTGCTGTAAGCATCTATACAGAGATCGGCGTCGAGGCCGGAGCCGTGCAGCCTGAGATCTGGAAACTGGCCGAGTGGTAGATTACGTACTAAGAACCGAGCGTAGAGCAGCCTGAGCCGCAAAGTAGCCGCACATACCGTGCACACCACCCCCTGGAGGAGTTGATGAAGAACATATGAAGATATTTTTTGCCGAAGTCGTATATGGCACAAGACGGATCGTCGGACGCGTGAAAAATTGCCAGAGATCCTGTATACCTCCATTAATATCGCCACCAATATAGTTGGCATTATAGCGCTCCAGGGCAGCAGGATTGGTGATATGGCGGGCCAGGATACGATCACGAAAGCCGGGTGCGAAACGCTCGATTTGAGCTTCGATTCGTCTCGTCATATCGAACGTCGAGCCATTAGGTACGTGACAGTATGCCCAGACCGTCTGTTTTCCTGCTGGAACGCGCGTCTCATCAAAGAAGCTCTGTTGAGCCAGCAGTACAAAGGGTTTCTCGGGATGTTGTCCATGAGTAACCTGGTATTCAGAAGCTGCAACCTCCGGCAGCGTTCCTCCGAGATGTACAGAGGCGGCGCGTAGACACTCCTCAGCTTGCCAGGGGATGGGACCATCGAGGGCATAATCAATCTTGAAAACACCGGGGCCATAGCGGTAATGCTGGAGAGCGCGTTTGTAGCCGTTTGACAGGTGATCGCCCGCTATGCGAATCAATTGGCGAGGAGTGACATCAAAGAGCAAGGCGCGTGCTGGCGGCAATACATCAATTGATTTGACTTCTACTCCGGTCACGATTTCACCGCCAAGAGTATGTAGATGGGCGGCGAGGGCATCTACAATTTTTTGCGAGCCACCGCGCGGAAAAGGCCAGCCTATCACATGTCCGATCACACCAAGTAACATGGCAGCGGCAGCGCTGGTTGGCTGGTCGAGAGACAACATCGAGTGTGCAGACATACCAGCGAAAATAGCACGCGCACGCTCACCTTTAAAGAGTTGCCTGGCCAGGCTCTGTGCCGGGCGCAGCGCGGAGAGGCCAAAGCGACCAAGTGCAAAGGGATGGTGGAAGAGCGGAGGCAAACGTAAAGGTCCCAGGAAGGCATGTTCTATCAGGGGCCAGTCAGCGACAAGCGGGGTCATAAACTGATTGTAGGCTGCGCCATCCGGGTCCAGCGTCGCACTCGTTGCTTCTATAGAACGTTCGAGCAGCCCGGCACTACCATCGTCAAGAGGATGCGCAAGCTGGGTTGGAGGATGAATCCACTCCAGACCATACTGTGCTAAAGGCAATGCACGGAAAAAGGGAGAGTTGAGGCCAAGAGGGTGAATGGCTGAGCAGATATCGTGCACAAAGCCGGGCAAGGTCAGTTCCATCGAGCGGGAGCCGCCGCCGACGGTATCCTTCGCCTCGAAAACCAGTACAGAGCGACCGGCCTGTGCTAATGTAATAGCTGCAGCCAGACCGTTTGGTCCCGCCCCGATAACTATGGCATCATATGCAGGATGCGTAGCCATGCTAATATTTAAATCCTTATAATTGTTAATGGATTCGCTACGTCAGCGAATATAGAGGAAAATCTGCCCTGATATATTGTAGCAGATGTAAGGTTAGGGGTAGAGGGATTAAGAAGATGGCAAATACCCATCGGTAGGGGCGCGATTTATAAGCCCGCATTGGAATAGCATGGCCGCGGGCTTATAAATCGCGCCCCTACCGATGGATCATAGTATAGACGAATACTGATATAGATGGGGCTCGTGTTATCAGCATTGGACGATTTCAGTTATTAGGAAAGAACAGAGGCGAGAGCTTCGACTTCGGTATTAAAAATGTGAATGGCATCGCTTAAGCGGGTCAGTTCGAAAATGTGCCGGTAGTGCTCACTGAGTCCGTAGGATAGCAGGCGCTGTTTCTGGCGATTGATGCGGATAAGCAGCGTTACAAGCAAGCCGATACCACTACTATTCATGTACTCCAGGCCGCTAAAGTTCAGGATGATGGTACGCGTGCCTGGCGTGCTGGCCTCATTATAGGCGTCCATCAATACATTTTCCGCAAAAGCGGTTACGTCGCCTTGAATATCAATAATACTGGCTGCGGCATTCACTTTACGAACGTTCATCACGACTTTTGCTTGTGGCATAGGTAGTTCCCTCCAGCAAAGCCCACATAGTAGGGGGCGCATACTTTATTTTCTCACGAGAGAGACGCACGTCCATTGGAGAGCGCGCTCTCTTCATCAGGAAAGACACTCATGAAATCGACCAGGCGGGTGATGCGGAAAATCTCCACATAGTGCTCGCTCAGGCCGCAGGCGAAGAGCTGGCGTTTTGATTTGCGGGCCTTTGCCAGCAGGCCGACAATGACCGCAATGCCAGTACTGTTAATATAATCAACCTTGCTGAAATTGAGCAGAATGACCTTCACAGTTTGCTTTTCAGCTTCAGCGTAGGCCTCATTCAGCGTATGCTCGGCAAGTGCATTAATCTCGCCTTCCAGATCAATAACTGCGACCTGTGGCTCATGGCGGACACGGGCCTCAAAACGTTTCATCGCCATCGCTCGCTCCTCCTAAATGCATAATTAACTCTATCATATGGTGTGTATCATCACTCGTAATGAGCATATCGTCAACCAGATTTTTAATGAGAAACAATCCCCAACCGCGTGGCGTCTGTAACTCAGAGAGCTTCGCCTCGATATCCGGTGTTTCGGGACTGGGAATGGGGGTATTACCGCCCTGATCGCGGATACGCACCACAAGGTCATTCTTTGAAGCCCGTACCTGAATAAGTACAGGTACGTCTGCCTGATACTTATTGCCATGCTCTATAGCATTCATTGTCGCCTCCGCGATAGCCGTTTTGAGACGCTCAAGACGTCTGGGGGGCAGATGCAGATCTTCAATAGCTTTAGCGACCTGCTCCATCGCCATACGTTCATTATCGGGGACGCTGGGAATGGACAATTCAGCAAGTGTACGCCAGGAGTCTTCTTGCATTATCTCCTCCAATGGCGTCGCAGTAGCAATGACACTCAGGCCCTGGGTTCCTGAAAGGCGCTGTAGAGTTACAAGATCATTCGTACGCTCCAGCACCTTACCAGGCGAAACTTCTCCTACAGCAGCAGAGCGGATCATGCTACGTACTGTAGCCATAACAAGGGCAGCGGGTACCCCTTTATCGGTCACATCGCCAATGACCAGGCCGAGCTGTCCATCATCAAAATAAAGAAAATCATAGAAATCGCCACCCACTTCACGAGCTGCCATATAGTATGCAGAAAAATGCCAGCCGGATAGCGCAGGCAGATCTCTGGGCAAGAGTGTCTGCTGGATCAGGCGCGCCACGCGCAGTTCCTGTTCCATGCGTTCTCGTTCAAGAACCACGATCTGCTGTTCGCGCACCATCTGGGCTACACGAACAGCAGGCGATGCTTGAGCAGCCAGAGTATTGAGTAAGCCACGATCGTCCGTCGAATAGTCCTGCTCACTGCGGCGTGGGCTCAGGTTCAGTAGACCAACCAGTTCGCCCTGACTCACCAGCGGAATAGCAAGTTTGACGCCAGCATCTTTTAGCGCACGCAATGTAGGTGAGTCCAACTGCAATTTATCGACCTCCACGACCCCTGGAGCACTCAGAAAATAGTTCACAATGGGATCGTCGGGGGCAATATCGACAACCGGAGATGCCACCTGAGGAGAACGTATTGCCACCTCAGAGCGTCTCGCAGGCAGCGCGCGATTGCCTCGCTGCATCCATAACTGCCTGAGATTTTGTAAGAGAGTAGCCATCTGTGCCATAAAGCATTCATCCTCCTCGGCATTCGCCTCCGCAAGTTCAGTGACCTGATATGTGTAGTGTAGCACATCTACGTCTCCTAATCGTTACGAAGAAACGTTACGACACTTTGGCCATTCAGTGTGCTATACTCCTATCATGAAAATTCGCATTCGTTATTTTGCATCATTGCGCGAGATCGTGGGACAGAGCGAAGAGGCGCTGAATGTGCCCGAAGGGGCCAGTGTCGCCACTATGCGCGCGGAATTGTTGGCACGTCATCCAGATCTGCAGCCGATAATGCAGCGTTGTCTTAGTGCTGTGAATCGGCGCTATGTGGACGTTGAGACGGAGTTGCACGAAGATGATGAGATCGTGTTTATACCGCCGATGGGGGGCGGAACATTTCAGGAAGTGGTGGATTGATGGAACCATTTATTCAGCTTACGCGTGATCGGCTAGATCGTGATGCGTTGGTGGCGGCGGTGAGCCATCCCAGTGTGGGAGGCATTGTTGTCTTCGAGGGCGTGGTACGCGATAATGCACGCGGCAAACAGGTACACTATCTTGAGTATGATGTGTATGAAGAGATGGCGCAACAACAGATACACACGATTATCACAGAAGCTCAGCAGCGCTGGGGAGTCGAACGTGTCGCGGTCGCCCACCGGTTTGGGCGGTTGGAGATTGGCGAGGCAAGCGTGATTATTGTGGTTGCCAGTCCACATCGCGCAGAAGCATTTGATGCATGCCGCTATATTATCGACACCCTCAAGAGTACGGTCCCCATCTGGAAAAAAGAAGTCGCCACCAATGGCGAGGAGTGGGTAGAAGGCTAGCAAGTTCGATAGATCAGGGAGGAATATGTCACTTTCCGAATATGGTTTTTCGTGACAGAATCAGTAAACGGAAAGGCCGCATAGATGAATTTTTTGTGGTATAGTTACTAGAAGAACCATCTGGTTCCGAAGGGAAACTTCATTGCACATTCCAACGGCCTGGGATAGGTCCAGGGTTTTCTCGGAGATCGTTGATGAACTTATTCGAAAAGCAGTCTCGACTCAATCAGCTCTTCGCTCAAAGTCCTGTGAATGCCGCTTACCTCGCAGGTTCGCTCTCAAATCGTACCTCATTCGGTCATATCAGCGACGTTGACATTGCCATCTTGCTAATGGATCAGATCAAAGCAGACCATTTTCTCGATTACCAGCTCTACTTTTTCAGTGAACTGGCAAAGCGACTGGAATCGGATACTATCGATGTAGTCATCCTGAACCAGGCATCGCTGCTGCTCAAACTGCAGGTCATCAAATACGGGCAGATCCTTTTCAGTCGAGACGAGAAGCAACGCATATCATTTGAGACAAAGGCTGTGATGGACTACCTGGATTTCAAGAAATTTGATGAGATTCAGAATCAGGCATTGAGTCGGCGTTTATATGGGCAGATGTTACCGATAGACAAGGAAGTCGTACAGGGACAGCTCAAGCAATTGAGAGAAGCGATACAGATTCTACGCGATCTGGGGCAGACGCAACGCGAAGAGTTTATCACCAATTACCGGGTGTATGGGCTGGCGGAGCGATACTTGCAGCTTGCAATCGAGTCGTGCCTGCAGCTATGTAACACACTCGTGGCTTTATTTGGACTCCGTCGTCCAGAGGGATTTCATGAGTTGCTCAGTATCGTGGCCAATCAACAGATCATTCCGCGTCCGCTGGCATATCGCCTGGAAGTGTTGACAAACCTGCGCGACTCACTGGTGCATGATCCCAGCACGATCAATCGGGATCTACTCTACGATCATATTCAGCAGCGGCTCGGTGATTTAGAGGAATTTGCCGACGCGATAGAGAAGAAGCAAGACAATAAATAAAGCATTCATGAGTTATTCCGGTAACTTTTCAGGTACCTTTTTCCTGACTTCTCAGCGCCTGCGGCGCTTCGCAAGTCATTTTGTGTGAGGTGGGGTGGTTGGCGGCTCCTGCCGCCAACCACCCCACCTCACACAAAACCAGGGCGAGCCGCGTAGCGGCGAGGAATCAAAAGACGCGTCTGACCGGGTCTAAATTTCGTTCATCGAGCGCAGAGCATTCGCCTGAGTCAACGCCTCAGCGGCATCATCCGGGCGATTGGTCTCCGTATAGATCTGCGCAAGCGTCTCGTAGGCAAGAACCAGGGAGGGATCCATGGAGATAGCCTGCTGAGCAACATCAAGAGCCTCATCGTAACGCTTCACCTCGCGTAACGTATCTGCGAGATCATTGTAGTAATCAGCATTGAGCGGATCACTATCGATGGCGTTCTGATAGTTCGTAATGGCTTCCTCGTAGTTGTCTTGCGCATCATAAGCTGTAGCAAGCTGATAATATCCTTCCGGGTCATCCTCAAAACGCTCCAACAAGGTCTTCGCGGTCTGAATGGCCTCATCATAGCGTTCCAAAGAATTATAGGTATCAGCGAGACCAGCATAAGCAGCAGCCAGGTCATCGCCCTGGAGCAGACCACTTTCGCCACTCTCAACCAGTCCCCGATAGACAGCAAGAGCATCTTCATAGCGCTCGGCTTCGAGATAGGCCTCCGCCAGGCTGAAGCGAGAGGTGACACGCTGCGGGTCCAGTTCAATAGCCCGAGAGTAGGCATCAATCGCCTCATCATTGCGCCCTTGTAAGGACCGCCAGGTACCGAGATGCTCCCATGCCTCGGCATCGGCAGGATCAAGGGAGACAATACGAGTATATGTTTCAGCGGACTGGTCACGGTCGTTCATCTGCTCATAGACAGAAGCCAGCATATCATAGCCAGCGCGGCCATCGGGATCGAGCGTCAACATCTGATTAGCTGTCGAGAGAGCATCATCGTAGCGACGCATATCCAGGTAAAGACTGGCAAGCTCAGCGTAGCGTGGGGCGTCCGAAGGATCCTCATCGACACGTCGCTCCTGCTCCATAATGCGACGTAGCTGATCGTTGACGCGCTCACGCACATCGCGCAGATTATCGGCAGCAGCAGTATTCTCAGGATTGAGAATAAGGGTCTGGCGATACGCCTGAATGGCATCCTGGTAGAGATTCTGAGTACGGTAGGCATCGCCCACATTCAGACAGATCTCGTCGTTATCGGGTGCCAGCTCCTGTGCCAGTTGGAAGATTTCCAGGGCTTCCCGGTACAGGCCAAGCTCGCCATAGACATTGCCCAGATTGATGTAAGCATCAAGCAGTTGCGGGTCCAGATCGATAGCACGGCGGTAGCCAGCTACGGCCATCTCATAGTCGTCCAGATACTGTCGCGCTAATGCCAGGTTATAGCGAGCGCGTGCATCATCAGGATTCGCCTCCACCGCCTGTTCAAAAGCATCAGCGGCAGCCTCATAGTCTCCCTGTTGGACAGCGGCATTGCCCCGATCAGTCCAAGTCTGTTCATCGTTGCGCTCATTGCGGCCCACAAAATGGACCGGAACAGCATTTTTGTTATCCATATTTCTTCCGTCTTGCATTTCATCCATAGGTAGCTCTATTCTCCTCCATGCGGTAAAAGTGCTTATTCTTAAGAATACTTAGCAAGTTTAAGTCCTTGCGTAGTATAGCACGCTCCGCCCTCTTCTTCTACTCTAGAGAGACGAGCAACAGAGAATAACTACTTATAAGTAGTATATGCACCCCTACTTAGATACACGCAACGTCACACGAAACTCGTACTGACCACCCGGATAGAAAGCTTCCGTGTATTCGATGGGTGCACCGGTATCGTCGAACACTGTACAGGCCAGTCGTACACCGGCAGTAGTGGGAGAGACGCGCAACAGCTCGGCCTCACGAGCGGATGGCGTGTCAGCTTTGATACTCTGCTCAGCGATATAGGGATGGAGCCCTTCGGTGGCCATGAGATTGTAGAGAGAACCATCAGCAGTCTCCTTCGCACGCTGGTAAACACTGGAAGCACGAGGATAGGGCAAGTAGTCAACCTCATAAGAGACAGGAGCATCGTCAGCGGTACGCAAGCGTTCTAGACGGACAACCTGTTCTTCATCTGTCAGGCGAAGTTGTTCACGAACAGTCTGAGAGCCACGCACCAGCTCGCTCACAAACAACATACCGCCTGGCTGTTTGCCACGACGGCGGAGTTCATCACTCAAACTTGAGAGTTCAGTCAGCGTGCGTTGTTGAACACGAGGCTCACAGACAAACGTGCCGCGCCCATGTTGGCGATAGAGCAGACCTTCATGTACCAGCTCGGTGAGCGCCTGTCGTACAGTGGCACGGCTCACGTGATACTGAGCCACCAGTTCCGGTTCAGAAGGAATAGCGGTATGAGGAGCCAGGTGACCGGCATGGATCTGCTGCTTAAGCACCTCTTTTAATTGATAGTACAAAGGTAAAGGATTTGAGCGTTCCAACGTTGGCATATACAGTTCCCCTTATGTCCAGACAACAGAAAATCAGCGAATACATAACATGGGAAGAATATATCACAAAAAGTTGAAAGAGTCGAGAGGGAAATAGGGCAAAATTGTGAATTGACCCCAAATTGGGGCCAATTCGTGCTCAACCTTATGCGACGGTTATACCATTGTCAGCAAGTACACGATCAATCTCAGATTTCAAGCGGCTCGGCAGTGGACCAACCAGGCGACCAATCTCTCTACCATTATTAAAGATCATCAAAGTTGGGATAGCTTGAATACCAAGACGATTAGGTGTCTCGCCATGCTCGTCGATATCCATTTTAGCAAAGCCCAGTTTGCCCTGATATTCATTGCTCAGACGCTCGAAAACAGGAGCGATATTGCGACAGGGGCCACACCAGGCAGCCCAAAAATCAACGATCACGGGATGCGAGGATTTCAGCACTTTGGCATCGAAATCCTGATCGCCGACGTGAAACAAATTTGCATGTGTGCTCATAGGTATCTCTCTTTCACCTTCCAAAATTATAGTTCTGTATCTTAGCAAGACTGGTAACAGGATCGCATACTACTGGAGTAAACAACAAATTCTTTTGTTCTATTCCTGGTTTGTGCTCCTATCCCAGTGAAATATGCCCTCGCAGTTTACGCCACGAGGCGGGTGGGGGTCAACCCCCATCCGTAGAGGCATGCCTTGCGTATGCCTCGATCGGGCTCGCGAGGATGCCCCCTGCCACCCACGCGGCACACGCAAGGCATGCCTCTACGGGATATACGAGCATTACCTGCGCCGATTGTTGCCTTGCAGAATAGAGAGCAGTTCCAGGATGTACAGGAACAGATTCAAGACTGTGATGAAGATGGAGACCGTCAAGCCAATCGCATTGGGCATCGTATCCGCCATATATTTGGCACGCTGTACGTAATAGAGCACATAGCCAGAGAAGATCGCGATACCGACTACTGAGATGATCAGTGCGAAGAGCGTCGAATGGAAAAAGATGCCTACAATACCAGCAACGAGCAGCAGGATCACCCCTAAGAAGAGGTAATCCCCCAGGTGTGTAAAGTCACGTTTGGTGGTCCAGGAATACAACGCCAGAGCAAGTGAAGTCAGCGCAGTGATCAGGAACGCCTCACCCAGGATATAAGGATCAGTCTGGATATAAGCACCGAGCAATGGCGAGAGAGACAGGCCCTCCAGAAACGTAAACAGGTAGAGCAGGAACAGGTTGATACCAGGCTTCTGAATCAGAAAATTCAGTGCAATCAAGACGACCAGGCCTGCGATAGCCACAAACAGGTAGGTACCGAATGTAAGGTGCAGGAACGCGATGCCTACAAAAGCGCCGAGAGAGGCAAAGATAAAAGAGAAAGCCAGTAGTCCCATGACCTTCCCAATCAATCCACTCGCCTGCACTTCGCTATAGCCGGAAGCCATCGTCTGATACTGATAACGAGAACCAAAGGCATTGCGACCGCCAAATGGACTCCCGCCGAAGGGACCATTACTTCTTGGATTATACATGAGCGAACCTCACGGTTAAGAACTATCAAAACTGAAAGCTCACTGGAGAGCCTTTCAGAGTAGAAATCTATCGACAGAGAAACTGCCTCTCCAACGCATTTGAAGAGGTCCTTCTCAGACATATATACGTTGGGAGGTAAATGTTGGTTGCATCCCCAATATCTCATTTAAGGGAAGCACCGAGGCTCATCCATACCAGGAGGTTCAAGTGATTACATTACGCTCCACACGCCACAAATTTCGCAGAACGCGACGCCCACTTCACCAAACGCCTTACTACGAGTATTCCAACGATCATAAACAATAGCCAGCGAACCGCAATTCCAGCAGCGTGCACGACCTCCAGCTTTGCTTTCAGCGGCTAATTTCTGGAGTAGAGCGCTGCGAGCCTCATCTGCACCAGTATAACCGGGATTATATGCCAGATGCAGAGGATCGCCAAGAGTATCACCCGGCTCTTTTCCTAGCGGCAGCTTGATCTCATGAGAAGGCGCCTGCAGGGATGGTGTGGGTACTGGTTGTACAGAGGGAGGTGGTTGTGGGGGACGACGGAAAAGCTCCCCACGAGCGGTACGGCGTCCACCCTCTATGGGAGTATAATCTTGTCGATCACCACGATCACCACGTTCTCCCCGCTCTCCACGATCGCCGTTAGTAGCCGGGGTTAATGCGGGAGGCGGCATAAACGTTTGTCCTGAAGGCAGAGTCATTGACTGCATAGACGGAGACGGTGGTGTAACGGGCTGTGGGGGGACACGTTCCTGGCGCTCAGGTGCTGTAGCAGCAGAAGCGTCGGCAATGTTCTCCGTCTCTTCAGATGTTGCAGGAGTGTCAGTCGAGTTCCCTGTCGCGAGACCCTCCGGGCTGTTCTCTGCTTGATCAGTGAGATGATTATTATTCTCTGGCTGATCGGGTGGATTGGCGCGTTTGCGTCGGGTTATTGGCATAGGGGTTTGCTCCATAAGAAGTAGTGTGAGTGTGCATACAGCTCAAACGTAGCACATTTATTATATCACAATGTGTAAAGATAAAAAAAAGGCATCCTACACGATAGGAAAGTAAGCATACATTTTTTCTCACAGAATGTATGCTTACCCCAGGTATCGCTCCACAGTATGAAGCGAAAAATAGCAGCAGTCGGGGCCTGGCGTACACAGTGTACAGGTGACCTACTTAGCCTTTAAAGAAATCCGCATTAACCTTAATGAAGCTCTTCCATTCATCGGGAACGGCAGACTCCTCAAAAATAGCGGTCACCGGGCAGGCAGGCTCGCATGCGCCGCAGTCAATACACTCATCAGGATTGATATAAAGCTGCTCCGCTTCCTCGAAACCCTCTTCATTCTGCGAAGGGTGAATGCAGTCTACCGGACAAACGTCTACGCAGGAGGCGTCTTTCACGCCAATACACGGCTGGGTAATTACATAGGTCATCTTTTTAGCTATCCTGCCTTTCAAAATGTGTTCAAGCATAATTGATTGCGATGAAAACTCCGCACACCGCAATGTTAAGAACCGATTACAAGCCCCCTCAGCATGCTGTGTTTAAGAATGACACAGCAGCTAAGTTCTGTTTTGGCCAGTTTTAGTATAGAGGGTTGTACAGGCAATGTCAATCGCCTCGCGTAATCTTTAAAAGAGAACAAAAGGTTTTTTAAACGGAACAAAAGGCACCTTGACAAACCCATCAGCAAACCTGTATAGTTGATAGTGGTCATGCATATTATAGCACGATCACGCGGAAAGGAGGACTCCCAATATGAAGAACGCTCATATGGCCGGGCTTATTGTACTATGCCTCAGCCAGGTGGAGTTCGCCAACCGGATCATTTCCTCAACGATGGCCGCTAATGCCACACCGCCACCTCTTGTTGATGTCCCACTTCTGGCCCACAGGGTCAGTGTGCCCATTTTTAGAGGAGAACGATATCGTTTGTTTGCCAGTTGACAACGAGCAGTACCGCAACTATTCCTCAGAACCGTGGGCACTTGAGACAACCACGGTTTTTTGTTGTCCTTGTATAGGATATTCCAACGCAGGCAGGTTTCTCATGTTTGAGAGCAAATAACAAACAAGAAACGAGGTTTTAACAACAATGCTCAAAGAAACAGGCACTTCATACCGTCGTGACCTGGGCGATAGTCTTATTGCACGCTGGTCAACACCCGTTGACACGGAGAATATAGCACAACTGATCGGTATGGTTTTCCGTAATAAAGCCGACGAGCCAGAGAACACACACATGGCAAACAACGTACGAAGGCTGATGCGTGGAGATTATCCATTAATGAATCCAGACGACTATGCCATAGTGGAGGATACGCGCAAGGAAGGGAATCCTATCGTTGCAGTTACCTGTTTATGGAGACAGACCTGGGAGTACGAAGGCATCCCCTTCGCAATTGGTCGGCCCGAATTTGTCGCCACGCACCAGGACTATCGCAACCGTGGATTGATTCGTGTCCTCTTCGAGATGGTGCATGCGCGCAGCGCAGATGAAGGACACCTGGTGACAGCCATCACAGGCATCCCTTACTTCTATCGCCAGTTTGGTTATGAGTACGCGCTAGATCTGGGAGGCAAGCGGACAACTTACCTTGCACAGATACCCAAAGCGAAAGAAGGTGAGGCAGAGCCATACATACTACGCGAGGCCACAAGCGAAGACATTCCCTTGCTTCAGAAGCTCTATAATCGACGCAGAGCCAGCAGTATCGTGTGGACCAGGATACCCGATCACTACTGGCGCTACGAACTCGAAGGCTGGCAGGTGCAGCCTGAGATAGGAAAGACATCAAGCATACAGATTATTGTGGACAATACAGGTACTCCAAAGGGATACCTGTTATTGCCGCCCAGGCGCTGGGGACGAGAACTTAACGTCTGGGGCTTTGAAGTTGCTCCCGGCACGAATGTGCAGACCATACTGCCACCAGTGCTGCGTGCGCTACAGACACAGGGTAGCCAGATGCCAACATCAAAGCCCAACGTTGATCCATTCAGCGAGATCGGCTTCTACCTGGGGCGCAACCATCCCTTCTACGATGTGCTTGGTGGACTTGCTCCGGCGGAAGAAGAGCCTTATGCCTGGTATGTACGTGTACCCGATCTACCAGCGTTTCTCAGACTCATCGCACCAGCCCTGGAGCAAAGGCTGGCAGACTCAGACGTGGCGGGATATACGGGTGAGTTAAAGCTCGACTTTTATTGTGGGGGTCTGCGCATAGCCTTTGATAAGGGGCAACTTACAACGATAGAGAACTGGCGTGTACCGACTTTCGACTCTAACGCAGGCGCTGGTCTTCCAGCACTGGTCTTTTTACAGGTCGTGTTTGGTCATCGCAGTATCGATGAACTGCGCCACGCCTTCCCCGACGTGTGGGTGAACGATGAGGCGGGATATATACTCAAGGTACTTTTCCCTGCGCGGCCATCGTTCGTTATGCCACTGTAGAGAAAGCAGGCATCCCTGCCGTTAAGGCTATATAGGGCACCCTCGTGGTGCCCTTACCATTGGTCGCTATTTCTCATCCGGCATAGTGACGGCAAGCTCACCAGATTTAGAAGCAATCTGGACCTCAATATCATCGTAGCGTTTCACTTTGTAGATGATAGTTGAGATAGCCCAACTAGCCAGAAACAGGAGCACGATGACGACGCCAACAACGCCAAAGTTCGAGGTCAGATCACCAATCTGATCCCAGACAGGACCGCTCAGGTTCAATTCAGTTGCTATAATATTGAGCGCTTCCAGGCCGCCGACGACCAGTGCCACGACGACCGAAATGAGAGTGATGTTTAAGTTGTAGTAGAGCTTACGAATCGGTTTCACGAAAGCCCAGCCATACGCACCGAGCATTAAGATGCTGTCAGTGGTATCCATCAAGGTCATACCCGCCGTGAACAACGCGGGAAAAATCAGGATGGCCGCAATAGGAATACCCTTACCAGCAGTAGCCGCAGCGATACCTAGCAGTCCAACCTCAGAGGCTGTATCAAACCCCAGACCAAAGAGGACGCCGATAGGATACATCTTCCAACTCTGGTCAGTAACCCTGAGCAAAGGACGGAAAAAGCGGCCCATGAGTCCACGCTTATTCAACGACTCATCCAGGGTCTGATCGTTGTACTCACCGCCATCTCTCACCTCACGGAACGTCTTGTAGATATCTACCAGGATGACGATATTAATAATGGCGATGAGAAACAGGAAGAGAGCAGACACCGTAGTGCCGATCAGCCCACCAACAGCCTGGAGATTATCAAAGTTTTTTACTGCGAGGGCAGTGACAGCAATGAAGACAGTCAATGTCACCACAATGGTGGAATGGCCAAGCGAGAAGAAGAACCCAACACCAACAGGCCGTTTCTTCTCTTGCATCAACTTGCGGGTGACATTATCAATAGCCGAAATGTGATCTGCATCGAACGCGTGACGCAGGCCAAACGTATACGCTGTAAGTGCCAGAAGCAGCATAGCAGGAGTTCGCCCGAATACGATGAGGGCAATGACCCAGGCCAGGACGTTATAGCCCACCAGGAACGCATACATCCCGACGACTCTCCGACGTACTTCATGCGAGCTTTCGCGAAACACCCGTGAGAGGGCTGAAATACCAAAGTTACTGCTCATTGATCCTCCTGTTACTGGGAACATACATGACTAGAAAGAGCATATCACCAGATTTTCTTATTTGCAAGTCTTTTGCAATAACAAGAAAAAGTCAATCTCATCATAAAGGGCGGTCAGGGAGGTATAGCATAGTTTTGTACGGAGGGGAAAATATGGAGGCAGAAAGCTACTGGCGAGGCACAATATAGAGGTGCGAGAAAGCCACCTCAGAGCCTTGTTCCTCCACATACAGACCAATCAGCCCTGATTGCAAAGGCGATTTTATGGGGTCGGTAGCGGGCCTGTCGTCAACGAGTTTTCGGTTGATAGAGAATGTAAAAGTATTATCGATTGCACTGATCGTAATTGTATTGCTTCGCCCAGGACCGGACAAGAGTTGAGGAGCAGGGCCAGATGCAATCGAGGTCCATTGGCCATCGTCGAAGCGCCAAAAAGCGTACTGTTCCCCACCTGTTGTGGTCACCTCAAAAAGATAATAGTGCGATTGATCAGAAGTAGAGCGAAAGACAACGCCATAGTAGTTCGCACTTTCAGTCGTAGCGCGAATTTCCGACATAGTCACAGTCAGGCGGAATTTGCTAAATCGATCGCCATTGTATAACGCAAGGGCCACTTCCTGAGATGAATTATTCAAGACATGGTAATACTGCTTTTGCGCATCGTAGAAGAATGTTCTACTTCTAGGCCATTTATCGTGCAATGTGAGCTGATCGATATGTGCCGGATCAGGCGTGGTAATGATGGAGTGTACACTGTTTGAGCCAACATTATGCACCTGTGGTCTGCTAACAAGATTAGTGACGTAGCTTGCAGCAAAGAGCAGGCACAAAATCAGAGCAGCAGCAACAACGAGACGACGGCGGACAAAGTTTGATAACCCCATAGGTTTGACCCGAACGAGCGGATCTAAAGCAACGATAACGGGCTGTGAATCGCCGGGTATAGAGTCAGCATTAGCGGCCAGGATAGCCGCGTATCTTCCACTCGACGTTGTGGACAACATCTTATCGGAAGTTGCGACAGCCTGAGCAAAAGCAGCACACAACTCTCCTGCCGTTTGAAAGCGCATCTCCGGTTCCTTAGCCAGAGCTTTATGTACAACGCGATCAAGGTCAGGAGAAATATCTGCACGGATTAAAGCGAGCGAAGGAGGAGGTTCATGCACGTGCAACAGAGCAAGAGCAAGCGTAGAATCAGCAATAAATGGGAGACGTTTTGCCAGCAGATAGAAAAGTGTAATACCAAGAGAATACACATCGGAACGACCATCGATAGTCCGTCCCAGCGCCTGTTCAGGCGAAATATAGTCAGGGGTTCCCATTAGCGCTTCAGGATTTCTGGACGCCGTTCGAGCCGCGTCATCGTCTGCAGCGATCACGCGTGCAATGCCAAAGTCAGAGAGCATGACGCGCCCATCGCTATCCAGCAAAATATTAGCAGGCTTGACATCGCAGTGAACGCAGTCATGAATATGGGCATAATCTAAAGCAGAAGAAATCTGTTCAAGGAACCATTGCGCTTCGGGCAAAGAGACAGGGCTGTGTCTGGAAATATATTCAGAGAGTGTACCATCGCGCATATAAGGCATAACGATATATGGAAGACCGTCTTGCTCACCATACGAGTAAATAGGCAAGATATTTGGATGATCTAACTTGCTAGCCGCCTCCGCCTCATGCAAGAAACGTCTATAGAAATCTCTCTGCATCTTTTTATCCATATCAGCGCGCGGCAGAAAGACTTTGACTGCGACCTTGCGTTCGGGATTATGCTGTTGGGCAAGGAATACGGCACTTGATCCTCCATAACCCAGCAACCGCTCTAACACACAAGGGCCCAGCACCTTGCCAACGAGATGTTTTCCCCTACTCATAATGAGGCTGGAAGCTCCTCTCTAATTCTCGGATGAGAGAACCAGTGCAGAACCTGACACACAACAGTTCAAAATAATGCATACAAAACCACTACAATTTTAAGCAACAATTACATGCACTGTCAACGCCAGGCGCGTCCGTAGTCAGAAAATTGAAAAATCCCGTAGAGGCATGCCTTGCGTGTGCCGAGTTGCTGGCGGGCCATCCGGCACACGCAAGGCATGCCGCTACGGGTCAACATATGCTAGATAGCAAATTTGCCATCGCGCATAATTACGCGACCATCGACCTCGATAGTGCAAGAGGTCGGAATAACGTCAACATGAATACCTGCATCCCAATCCGCGCCAGTGAACTGGGGATAGGGATTACCAAAGGCGACATGGAGGCCAGGCATTTTTTCGTCCTGCAAGAGATTCCCGCTCAGTTTCGTCAGGCTGGTCAGGGTACCGATCGCAAACTCGCCTGCGCGATTGCCATTGGGAACCGAGAAGAGGTAATCGCGCACCTCCTGGGCCAGGGCAGCATTTTCACAGCTCAGCTCGGTAACATAGCCACCCTTCACCTTAACGACAAGGGGTTGTTCCAGGACACCGTATTTCTCCGAGAAGTAATCGCCGAGCACATCGCAGACCAGTATCCCATCGACAGTAGCAGGCGCAGTGAAAACTTCGCCTTCGGGGAGATTGCCCCACTTGCCCTGCTCATGATAACGACCGTGACAGGGAATCCACTTCCAATCGGGATGGAACGTCGCGGTAACATCGCTCCCCTTAGCAGAGGTCACATGGATAGTTTTCGCATTATGCACAAGAGCATAGATCTGGTTCGTCAGGCTGAAGACCTCATCGTAGTCGGCACACATACCTTCAGCCATCAAGGCATCATCGATACCAATCATATGGCCATGTCGCACCTTCAACTCGTTCGCCAGGAAAGGAAGCAGTGGAATGCGGAAAGAGATCTCCCCGGGCTGAGCGGTTGCAATATAGTAAGTCACAGTGGGACGGGCATTGATAAGATCATTGCGCAATTCGTCAGAAAAGACCTTCAGAGGTCGCTCTCCATAGTGTTCGAGGAAGCGTACAGTGACATCGGCATGTTGAGCGAGGGCTGCATCTGCTACCTGGTGAGCAATGTTTTCGCGATAATAATCAGTAAGGATAAAGACGCGATCTTGTGCAGTAACCCCCATACAGCGGATGGCGTTCTCGGCTCCAAGCTGAACCCGCTCTTCAAAACTGAGAGATTGAATATCCAGCCCCTTGCGACTGGCAATAGAACCATGTATTGTTGTTGACATAATAGTAACTCCTTGATAGCATAACAGGTAATATGGCGGTGTATCAGATTGGCTAAAAAGAAAAGTCCTTCTGCAGCATGCACTTACAATACAGCACACCCTGTAATGGCTCATCAAAAACATTGAGCACCACGATATTTCCATATACGCTCAGGCGAGGATAATAGTAACATGACAGGGCCTCGTCCCATACTTTTGGCTGGTCAAAAGATACATTATCGGGCTGGTTTGGCTGTGGTAATCATACGTATCTCTCGTGCACACTACACAGTATCCTGACCACAAACCATATCACAACAATGCTATTAAAAGGGCCACAGAAAGGGTTTCAAAAATATGACTTACTCGCAACTTTACCGTTCTATCCATGCTCAACCAGCAGCACTGGGCGTATTGCTGGCCGATTGGGAAGGAGCAGAGAAGATTGCAGAGAGATTGGTAACAGCAAGGCGTATTCTACTGGCAGGCATAGGTACCAGTTTCCATGCCGCGATTGTGGGGGAATATTTGTTGCGGTTGGCAGGAGCTGATGCATGGGCGGTGCGTTCGTTTGAGTTTGTAACGTATCCGCGTCCGCTGCGGATAGACGACGCGATTATCGTAATCAGTCACAGAGGTAGTAAGTTGCAAAGTACGCGCGCTATAGAGCGTGCTACTGCCGTAGGGGCCTTCACGGTAGGAATTACAGGGAAATACACAAAGATGCAAGGAGCAGATGCGACCCTGGAAACAGTCGAGCAGGACCCATCTTCGACACACTCTATCAGCTATACAGGAGCATTGACGCGTCTGGGACAGATCGCGGCACGCCTGGCGAAGCTTAACGGGCTGGCAGAACAGGCGCGACGGCTGGAGCAAGGACTGTTACAAATACCAGTGCTGATGGAAAACATCCTGGCACGCGAAGACGAGATACGGCAGGTCGCACAGGAAGCTGTAAAACAGCAGCGACGCATCTACTTCGTAGGAGCAGGTCCCAATGCGGCCAGCGCACCTGAGGGCGCTCTCAAAGCTAAAGAAGCGGCCTATGTGACGGCAGAGGGTTTCGAGCTAGAACAGGCTATACATGGACCGCAAGTTGCCTTCGAAACAGAGGACCTATTGATTCCTCTTAGTGTCAGGGGTGCGGCGCAGGAGCGTATAAGAGATTTCTTACTGGCACTCAGTGAAATTGGGTCACGTACATGGTTACTCGGTGAAGCACCTGATGCGGAGACGGCGAAACTCTTCCAGCGAGCCAACTGGTCTCGTTTTGCATTAGCAGATAGCGTGGATGTGATAGAAGAACTTACACCATTACTCGCCGCAGTACCCGTACAATTACTGGCAGATTTCCTGGCGACAGCGCGTGGGACGGATGCTGATAGTTTCCGCAATGATCAGGAAGTGTATAGGCGGGCAGGAGAAAGATTTCAGATCTGACTAGATTTTCTTGCTCTCCGAGTAATGGCCGTTTTGTTGAGCTCGCGAGTGGTGATTTGAACGGGAGGTTTCGTCCAGCTCATCCCTTTTCGTTTCAGATAAAGCAGGCTGCAGAGGCACCCAGGTATTCATGACTTGTGCATCTATCTTCTTATGTCTGTAGAAGCGGCGACTTATCTCAATTATAGCCCACGCCAGAATAAGAGCAGCGACAAAAAACCCGATGTACGTTATCATGATTGGACTCATGGAAACATTATCCTTTCCACTCGCGCACAAAACCTTGCTGGTGTTCCCATTGTAGCCTGTCAAGCGGAAAAGCGTCAAGATGCCAGGGTGTTTCAAAAGTCGCCACATGGACCCGTAGAGGCAGGCCTTGCGTCTGCCGTAGGTGACCTGCAATGCACTCTGTCTGCCCATCCTACGGCAGACGCAAGGCCTGCCTCTACGAGAACCTCATACGATCGTTCAGACCATAGTGATAGTACCATTGGCATTGACACGTATCTTCACCGGAGCGATCGGAGAGGGAGCTGGTCCTCCCAGGACAGCGCCATTAGCAGGATTAAACACGGCATTATGAGCGGGGCAGATAATGGTTTTCGTCGCCGGATTGTAATTCACGAACACGCCTTCATGGGTACAGGCGCGGTCGTATGCCACAAAATTGCCATTTGGCAGGCGAATGAGCAGATCCTTATCACCATTAAAAACTACAGATGAATTGAGTGCCATGTTGGTCGAAGCAATGGAAGTTCCAGTTTGCGGAGCGGCAGGCGGATTCTGCTGTTTCTGATTACCATTACCTCCCTGCTGCTTATTCTGTTGGGGCGCAGTGGTGTTCCTGGCATTCCCGTTGGTTGCAGCAGGCTGCTGATGTGTTGCAGCAGTACTGGTTCCCCGCGGAATAAGATTCATCTTCACACCGATCACTGCCCCGGCAGCTACCACACCACCTGTAGCAAGCAAAGCAATTACTTTACGTCGATCCATGCCCGCTTTACGAGGACGTCGTGCAGAAGGACGAGCACGTCCACCAGATACTGGATCTGTCCAGGCAGGGGTTGCAGCAGGGGCAGAGTTCCATGGATCAGCCTCAAGATTACGCAAGACCTGAGATTCCTGAGAATCTGGCTGCCACCACTCATCTCTCCTCTGCTCAGTACTATTGGTTTCGGCAACAGGGATGATCGGCTCCAATTGTGGAGCCGGAGCCGCGGGTACAAACGGCTCTGGAGCAGGCGGTACAAGCGTAAGTGGTGCAGACGAGCGAGCATTGGCTGACGGCACTGATTGAACAGGTTCTTGCGGAGCCTTATGAGTAGATGGAGCTGTCTTAGCTGGTGCGGGATCAGGCCGAGCAGGTGCATGCACCGTCTCTAAACGTCCAGTGACAATGGGTGGCATAAACTGCCAGGAATCTTCAGCAGGCTGAGTGGATGGAGTTGTGGTGGCTGTATCGGCAGATGAGTTAACGGTTTTGAGCTTACTGGTAACAATGGGCGGCATGAACTGCCAGTTGCCACCAGCCTGGGCCTCCAAAGCATTATTAGCAGCAAGAGGTGAAGTCTCCGGTATTCTATCGAGTCGGCGCATACTGCCACTTGCACCAATAGAGGCTTGCGCAAAAGCTTCGGTCAGTTCGCTGGCTGACTGGAAGCGGCGCGCAGGATCACGGTCAAGAGCCTGGTTAACGACCGAGGCCAGGGCAACAGGGATATCGGGACAAAGGGCGCGCAATGATGAGATGGACTGCTGCACGTGCATCTTCGCCACTTCCATGGCATTTGTCCCGGTAAAAGGCGGTCTGCCGCTCAGCAACTCGAAAAGAATAATGCCTAGAGCATAAATGTCCGAGCGTTTATCAATCGACTGACCCTGCACCACCTCAGGCGCAATATACTCGGGAGCGGCCAGGAACGTATCGGCGATACTAAGTAGATGTCCATACGGCCTATCGTCCCGCTCAATACCGCGCATTTGCAATATATGCATCAATCCGAAGCCCGCCACCAGCATCTTCTGATCAGGGCTCAGCACAATATTAGAGGGCTTCAACGTTCCGTGAATGACCCCTTGACGATGTGCATATTCCAGGCCTTCTACCACTTGCTCCAGGATATCCAGCACGTAGGTATGATCGCAACGTCCCTGACGCTTCAAAAGATCGGCCAGCGAGCCATTCGTCATATAAGGCGTCACCAGATATGGATACCCCTGGTGCTCACCGTACTCATGTACAGGTAAAAGATGTGGATGTTGCAGAGCGGTGAGCGCGCCAGCTTCCTTGCGAAAACGCTGTATGAAGCGATTACGAGCATCGTTTGAAAACCGCTCAGGAATGATAAAGAGCGTCAGGCCACCATTCAAACCGGTGAGGACGCTTTGAGCAAGATACACAGCACTCAGGCGACCCTGGCCCATCAAGCGTTCCACGTGATAGTTTCCTAACGACTGTCCTATGATCCGATCTACTGACAATGTTTGCATACGACATCTCTCTCCGAAAAACTACAAGCCAGCAACGATAATGCCCGGTCTTCCGTCCTGGCACAATAGAAGCACTCTCTGGTCAAGGGTCTACAATGAGACGCTGCAGGCGCAGGCAGAGATGCAAGTATGAAACCAAAGGCATAACACGTCTTCCCCCGTTCTCAAGCATATAAGCATATATATGAACACGCAATAAGCGTGGGTGTTTTTGCTACACTTTCTCCTTACGACAGAGTCTACCCTTTGCATCAAGTTGCGTCAATGTGACATGCTCGGGGGTAGGACTTTTAGCAAAGCCTTAGTAGAGGTTCTCATACCGCCCCAGCGGTCGGGAGTGGGGAGCGAGGGAGAGAGCCCGACCGCTGCCTAGAGGGCATGTAGAGGGATAGAATGGGGATCGGGAGAGCTATTAAGTTTTGAACTTTTGTTCTACTCGCACATACTATCATAGCCTCCATAGTCTTGTCAAGACGTTACTGGAACAAATTCAGGGCGATTGCCAGAATCGCCCTGAGAACACATTACCTGTTCCTCTTACAAAACCCAAAATTCGCTATGAGGGCTGAGAGATAACGGGGATTTCCTACGAGTGGTACAATGGGCAACGGAATATTTCATCAGAGTTCCTTTCTGGAAACCCCTGGCTAAAGCCATGGGGAGGAAAGAAAGGGCGGACGCTGTGCTCCGCTCCGCTTGACGCCAGGTAGGACTTCTGGCGCTTTTCTTGCATTCTTCTACAGGTTTTGCTATACTATGTAGGTAAGAACAGGCTAACCGAAAGGCACTCCTCTCTCCGATGAGAAACTGTTTGTTGTAGGTGTTTCCCCCTACGCGCGTAGACTGTTCAACTTGCATCGCTCGGCATGAAGTCTAACGGCTTGTACGCTAGCTCAACCTGTGTACTCCTTGTGATGCGGGGCGCAAGGTGAGATCCCTTGGGGAGATGGTTGATCTCCTTCGTCACCCGTCCTAACGCCTATCAGGCTTGTCCTGGTTGGTAATGTCTCCACCCACGGTCCCCTGGCGCGAGGGAGGTGAGGGGCAAGCCCCTAGCTTTAGCTATGGGGTGTGGTGACAATGAAGCAGAATTGGAGTTATGTATTATGGCAGAGGTTAGAACGTTACGGGCGCTACGCTACGCGACTGACAAGGTGGGAGACCTGGCAGGGGTAATTACGCCGCCTTACGATGTGATCAGCCCGGAGGCACAGACAAGGTATTATGAGCGCAGCCCGTACAATATTATCCGTCTTGAGCTGGGCAAAGAGGAAGAGACAGATAACACGCTCAACAATGTTTATACAC
>WNFY01000871.1_pt1 | contig 37233 bp, 28 predicted proteins | sample 5400091 | NCBI WGS metagenome assembly WNFY01 (sample SAMN13153364, study PRJNA577476) | soil metagenome | isolation source: 60 cm soil or saprolite under grassland replicate 1 | place: USA:California | collected 2016-06-15 | reverse complement strand
ATTTACAACGTGTGCGTGCCCGAATGGAATCGGGTCGATCACTACATCGAAGGGTCGAAGCGTCTCGCTGTTCCATTCGGCGTCAATCCTGATGCCGTTGATTGGCAACCTGAGATATTTCTTTCGAATGATGAACGCTCCAGCGCTGAGGAGCGGTGGAAGGAGGCGCGGGAGCTGGTAACGCCGGTTGCTGGAGTAACAGCCGGAATTACCAAGCGGTTGCTCGTCAATCTCTCGGCGTCGGAGCCGAAGCGACGCTGGCCGGACGGAAAATTCGTCGCAACGCTGCAAGGCGTGCGTGCGCGTGCGCCCAACATGCCGATCATAGTCATCGGTCTTCCGGCCGAGTGGGACAGTGTGAACAAGGTTGCGAACGAGGTGCGGGCACTGCCGGTGAAGACTCCGCAACTTCGCGATGCATTCGCGCTGGTAGGCACCTCCGACATGGTGTTCACACCGGACACCAGCATCTCACACGCGGCGTCGGCATTCCGGAAGCCGTCGCTGGTGTTGCTGAAACGCGAGCACAGGCCGTACGCGCCGTGGAATACACCCGGTGAGATCATCGCCTGGAACGAGGAACAGATCCATCAGCTGCCGCACGAGCGGGTTTCCGAGGCGCTGGACAGGTTGTTGACTGCTTTCGGGGGTTAACCGTCGCTCACGCCGATCGTCTAACGTTGGTGTAGGCTTTGTGAGATCGCGCCTTTTCACCATTAGACGGCGGTACATAATGTCCGGGAATTTCTTGCTGCGTTCGACAATTGTCGCGGTGCTGGTCCCCATAATTTCCGGGCGTTCATACGCTCAGCATTCGCACACGCATTCTGATACAGCGTCTGCATTACATTCGACGGCCGGCTCGAGCGACATGAATGGAATGGATATGAGTGGTGCGAGCGACGACTGGAAGATGATTGCCATGTCGAAGCACATGGCCTACTCTAATCCGCGCCCACTTACTGTTGCCGACTCAGCCAAAGCCGCGCATGTGATCAACGAGCTGCGCCAGGCGATTGTGAAGTACCAGGACGTCAAGGTCGCCGAGGCGGATGGCTACAAGATGTTCGCGCCACAGATCAAGAATCAGCCGCAGTACCATTTCACGAGGGGATGGAACGCAATACGGAACCAATGGGGCTTCGATCCTGCGCGCCCAACGTCGCTTCTATATAAGAAGGATGCGGAGGGACAGTTTCATTTAATCGGCGCGATGTACACCGCGTCCAAACGCACATCCGAAGACGTGCTCAACGAGCGCGTTCCGCTCAGTGTCGCGCGCTGGCACCGTCACGTGAACTGGTGCATTCCCGCCCGCCGTGCAAAGGAGCATTGGTACGAGACCAGGAACGGGCGTCCGATCTTTGGTCCGCTTGGTGTAGTGACTCGGGAAGAGTGCGAGGTGGCAAATGGGCGGTTCATACCGCAGGCGTTCGGGTGGATGCTGCACGCCAACACCTTTGCGGGGAACGATCTCAGGTCCATATGGCACGACGACCACATGGACCATGATCACGCAATGATGGGGGATCCGAAGAACCCGGATTAAGGCACTGCGGACTAACTACTAACGCGACTAACTACCAACCGCCTGCACCTGCTCCCGCTTTGGCAGAGCCCAGCCGGGTCGAACGAAGTGGCAGGTGTATCCGTCTGGATAGTGCTCGAGATAATCCTGATGCTCGGGCTCCGCTTCCCAGAATGGGCTAACAGGAACGACTTCGGTCACCACTTTCCCTGGCCAGAGGCCTGAGGCGTCGACATCGGCAATCGTGTCGAGCGCGATCCGCTTCTGATCTTCGTTGGTGAAAAAGATCGCCGAACGGTAACTGGTACCGACGTCATTGCCCTGACGGTTGCGCGTCGTCGGGTCATGAATCTGAAAGAAGAACTCCAGCAACTGGCGATAGCTGATCTTCTGCGGATCGAAAATGATTTCGATTGCCTCGGCGTGAGTGCCGTGTTTGCGATACGTCGCATTGGGAACATCACCGCCGGTATACCCAACCCGTGTGGCGATCACGCCCGGGTAACGTCGTATAAGATCTTGCATGCCCCAAAAGCAGCCACCGGCGAGCACAGCGCGTTCGATCGAATCTGTCATGCTTTGATCCTCATTCGAAGCCTCAAACGGAAATATAGGCGGTGGGCATTAAGGGGCTGAGGGTTTGCGGACTAACTGCTACTGCGACTGCGGACCAACGGCATTGCGGACTGCTGACTAACTGCGGATTGGGGAACTAACTGCGTACTGCGGACTAACTAACGGTCCGTAGTGGTCCGGAGCTGTTGCGTGCGACGATAAATTGTTCGCATGCCTCCACAATTCATTTATGTAATGAAAGATCTGCGCAAGGTCGTCCCACCATCGCGGGAGATTTTGCGCGGCATCTGGCTCTCTTTTTATCCCGGCGCCAAGATCGGAGTACTCGGTGCTAACGGGGCTGGCAAGTCGTCGCTGCTCAAGATCATGGCAGGAGTCGATCACGATTTTCAGGGCGAAGCCTGGCCCCACGAAGGGACGCGCATTGGATTCCTGCCTCAGGAACCACAGCTCGATAGCTCCAGGAACGTTAGGGAAAACGTCGACCTCGCCGTCAAGCCAACTCGCGATCTCCTTAAGAAGTTCGAGGACATATCGAACAAGTTCGCCGAGCCGATGTCAGACGACGAGATGACGAAGCTGCTCGATCAACAGGCGAGAGTGCAGGCGCGGATCGACGCAATCAACGCCTGGGACATCGATCGCAAGATCGAGATCGCAATGGATGCGTTGCGGCTGCCGCCTGCTGATGCTGATGTGAGCAGGTTATCGGGCGGCGAGAAACGTCGGGTTGCCCTCTGCAGAACGTTGCTTGAGGAGCCCGACATGCTGCTACTCGATGAGCCAACGAACCATCTTGATGCGGAATCCGTTGCGTGGCTCGAGCGATATCTGGCGGAGTTTCCAGGGACGGTCGTTGCCGTAACGCACGATCGGTATTTCCTGGACAACGTCGCGGGATGGATTCTTGAGCTGGATCGAGGAGCAGGAATTCCTTACGAGGGGAACTACAGCTCCTGGCTCGAGCAGAAGCGCACCCGTCTGGCGCAGGAGGAGAAGCAGGCGTCCGCTCGGCAGCGAACTCTCGAGCGCGAGCTGGAGTGGGTTCGGATGTCACCGCGCGCCCGACAGACCAAGAGCAAGGCGCGCATCCAGAAGTATGAGGAGCTGGCTACGGCAGCGGAAGGCGAAAAGATCATGCAGAACGAGATCGTGATCCCGCCTCCTGCTCGACTCGGCAATGATGTCGTAATCGCAAATGCATTGAAGAAAGCCTACGGCGACAACGTGCTGTTCGACGATCTGTCGTTCTCACTGCCACGTGGGGGAATCGTCGGAATCATCGGGCCCAACGGCGCGGGCAAAACAACGCTGTTCAGAATGATTGCTGGAAAGGAGAAAGGGGATGGTGGATCGCTCACGATCGGAGACACCGTGCAGCTCGCCTATCTCGATCAGACGCGCGAGTTCAACGATGCAAACACTGTTTACAAGGAAGTGAGCGAGGGGAACGACATCATCCAGGTTGGAAAGCGCGAGATGCAAGCGCGCGCGTACCTGGCGCAGTTCAATTTCAAGGGACCCGATCAGCAAAAGAAAGTGGGCACTCTCTCAGGCGGAGAGCGAAACAGACTTCATCTCGCGAAGTTACTAAAGTCGGGTGGGAATTTGCTGCTTCTCGATGAGCCGACGAACGATCTCGATGTCGATACTCTACGAGCGCTGGAGGAAGCGCTCGTCGATTTCCCCGGTTGTGCCGTGGTGATCTCGCACGATCGGTGGTTTCTCGATCGTATCGCCACACACATTCTCGCTTTCGAGGGGAATTCGGAGACGGTGTGGTTCGAGGGGTCTTATCGCGACTACGCTGAGGACTTCAAGAGGCGCAAAGGTGCGGATGCGGACCGGCCGCATCGTATCGCTTATAAGAGGCTCGTAAGGAAGTAGCGCCGGAATTCCGATTGCGGTCGGCGCCCGCCGTCTTGCAGGGAAACCGTTGGCGACACAGCATATGTATCCCTCCCCGTTCCTGGAGTCATCATGCGGCCACTCAGCTGGATCGGCGTGCTTCTCATCATTGCCGGCATCGCCATCGTCGCGATGCGCGGAATACCATATACCAAGAGCCGGAACGAAGTCGAGGTCGGCCCTCTGAAAGTCACTTCGCAGGAACGTGGCTGGGTGCCGCCAATTGTCGGCGTTGCGGCAATCGTGATTGGCGGCGTGCTGGTTTTCGCGGGACGAAAGCCCTCGGTCTGAGATGCTGCTCGCAGCTTTGACCGCGATCTTGCTCGGTCAGGATTCTTCGCTCGTATACGACGGCCGAGCGAAACGGGTGCACGTCGATGTCCCGCGCATCGAGACCACGGTCACGATCGATGGAAACCTCGATGAGCCAGTATGGAAGCAAGCCGCTCGACTCACCGGATTTTCTCAGTATCAGCCAGTCGACGGCCGTCCAGCCGACGAGCCCACCGAAGTTCTGGTGTGGTACGCGCCGGACGCGATCTACTTCGGGATTCGCGCTCGTGAGATACATGGCAACGTCGTGCGCGCGACCCACGCCAACCGCGACAACATCGACAGCGAAGATCAGGTCCAGATTCTTCTCGACACCGACAACGCGCGACAGATCGCATTTCTGTTCGGTGTAAATCCCTACGGCGTGCAGCAGGACGGCACACGAAGCGCGCAGTTCGCGGGTGGAGCAGGCGGTCCCTCGGCTACCGGCGGAGGGTTTCGCAACATCAATCCGCTCGAGGGAACTGTCGACCTCAATCCTGATTACTTCTTCGAGTCAAAGGGCCATCTCGTCGAAGGGGGCGGATATGAGGTCGAGATCCGCATACCGTTCAAGAGTCTTCGCTACCAGGACGCGAAAGTACAAAGCTGGGGATTGCACATCCTGAGGCGGGTGCAACACACGGGCTTTCAGGACACGTGGGCGCCCGCCGTTCGTGCCAACGCAAATTTCCTGGCGCAATCGGGAACGCTGGATGGACTGCATGATTTGAGGCGCGGGCTCGTGCTCGAAGCCACACCCACAGTCGTTGCGCGTGCCGATCGCTCACCGACAATTGGCAACGGTCAGAGCTATCAGCGCAGAGGCGAGTTTGGAGGCGACGCGCGCTGGGGAATCAGGCAGAATCTCACACTAAACGGGACGATCAATCCCGATTTCTCCCAAGTGGAAGCTGATGTCGGCCAAGTGCTACTGAACGAGCGGTTCGCGCTGTTCTATCCGGAGAAGCGGCCGTTCTTCCTCGATGGGCTGGAGCTGTTCGATACCCCCAATCAACTGATCTACACCCGCCGCATCGTCGCACCTGTAGGCGGCGTCAAGCTCACCGGGAAACTCGCGGGGACAAACATTGCTTCGATGATTGTCGGCGACGATCGACAGTACTCGTGGGCAGGCAATCACTCGCCGTTGTTCGGAGTCTCGCGCCTGCGACACGACTTTGGGTCTGGCAACACACTCGGTGCCGTGCTCACGACTCGTGAAGACGGCTCCAATTATTCGCGCGTCGCCGCTGGCGATTTCCGTTTTTATCACTCGAAACTTTACTTCGCGCAGTTCCAGGCCGCAGGCTCGTGGACGGACAGTCTGCGCACTCACCGGAAGGGATCGATCCTTCAAGGGGACTGGGACCGAACTGGGCGTGCGTGGGGCTTCCACTACACTCTCAGATCTCTCGATCCCGGGTTCAGGGCTGCGGCAGGTTTTGTGAATCGCACCGGAATCATCGAAGCCCAAGTGTTCAACAGGCTGAGTTTTTACGGAGCCCAGGGGGCGCTGGTACAGACCTACGGATCCTTTTTCCGTTGGGACCGAATCTGGAACAATGCTGGCGCGGGCCACGGGTTAGCCGAGAGCACCGAATCGATCTTGCCGAGTGCGACGATTCGCGGTGGATGGCAATTGAGCGGCGCCGTAACGCACAACTACTTCGCTTTCGACCCATCGCTGTATTCCGGGCTGACAGTTCAGCGAACGCGCGGGATGGTGTTGATCGATACAGTTGCGTTCATCATTCCTCCGCCTGAGAAGAACGAATGGGGTGGCTCTTTCAGGGTGACGACACCGACGTACCGGTTTTTCAGCGGCACGGCGAGCGTCACCGAAAGTCAGGTGCCGATTTTTCGTGAAGCTGCGCCGGGCAGCAGCTCACGAATTGACGCGACACTCGATGTCCGGCCCACGACAGCCATTCGAAGCTCGCTTCAGTTCTCGCGACTGACTATCGCGCGCAAGTCGGATGGCTCGCGGTTCTCATCCGAGACGATTCCACGCGTCAAAGTGGAATACCAGGTTAGCCCGCCGATCTTCCTGCGACTGGTCGGTCAGTACGCGGCGCGGTCCCGCTCGCCACTCCAGGATCGAAACGGGAATCCCATTCTGGTGGATGGCGTGCTCGACACGGGCAGCACGGCAAACGAGTTCTCCACCGATTGGTTGTTCAGCTACCGCCCGGTGCCGGGCACACTCTTGTACCTGGGGTACGGATCGACGCTCGAGGAGCCACGGGAATTCAGGTTCCAGAATCTGCGACGGACAAGGGACGGCTTCTTTGGGAAGATCAGCTACCTGTTCCGGCTGTGAGTACGGGGAGGCGGGAGGCGGGAAGCGGGAACGCAGTCCCTGCTGACACACCACAGCCTGATATGACTTACAAACTTCTTTCGTTGATCATAGCCATCCTCACGGTTTGGGCGTTGCCAGTCCGCGCCCAACGGTTCGACTCATCGACTTCGCATACCGTGGCGCCAGGTGTCGTTCATCGGCGCGTGGTAGTGAATAGCGGACCATGGCACGTCAACGTCCTCGAGGTCGATCTGCGACAACCTGGTGTAACCATCCGTGCGGTGCGCGCACACGATTCCTTTGTTGGCAGAGAGACTCGTGATCGAAGGACAATTCTGGAAAGGACTTAGAATTACCGACTCGCCATACGACACCTTCGATAACGCTCACTCGCAGCTCGGTGTGGAATGGAACAATCGTCCCGTCATCGATCGTTTCGAATTTGAAGGACGCTTGATTGAGCCGCGTAGGCAGACAGTGAATCTCGATGCTCTCAACTTCTGGCCGAATAGCAATGCTCTCATTCTCTACACAGCGGCGTTCGGTGACTCGACGCCGCCGGACTCGACTGGCAGGCACCCGTTGCTGGTTTCGCTTCGGTCAGATGGTGAGCGGGGAGATACGCTTCTCTTTCAAGTCGTCGGGAAAATGCGACAGGGCTGGAGGCTCCCGCTGTCACCTGGGGCAGCCCTGCTGGCCGGCGGCCGTCGCCGGTCAGAACTTCGTGAGCTCGTCGCAGAAGTGGGCGTGCTGAAAATCGTGCCTCGTCTTATTCCCGATCGTGGAAGACTGCGCATGGTCATCGGAGGTTGGCCGCGGCTGATAGTGCACGGACGGAGTGTGGCAGCGCGAGCCGACAGTCTCGAGGGAACATTCCCCCGCTTCTCCAGCACCAGGCATCCTCGTACTGCAGTGGGATTTTCTCCCGACAGCAGCAAACTTTTTCTGATCACGGTAGATGGCCGCCGCGAATCAGACTCCGGAATGACGCTCGTCGAGCTTGCACAGCTGATGCTCGATCTAGGCGTTTATGAGGGAATGAATTTCGATGGTGGCGGCTCGACCACAATGGTGGTCGATGGACAAGTTGTAAACTCGCCATCAGACAAAATGGGTGAGCGGGCGGTGGGAAGCGGGCTCCTGGTGGTTGTTGATCTTCCGGCCAACTAAAGATTGACAGTCTTCATTCCGCCTTCCGCATAACGCTCTCCGGCGGCAACTCCTTTCGGCGCTACGAGATCGATGCGGCGCAAATCGTTCTCCGACAGAACGACGTTCAACGCTCCAATATTTTCTTCTACTCGCTCCGGATGTCTGGTGCCGGGAATTGGCACGATGTCGTCTCCCTGAGCCAGCACCCACGCCAGTGCCAGCTGCGCGGGTGTGCACTTGTGTTCTTTAGCCATCTCTTCGACTTTCGCAACAAGCTCCAGATTCTTCTTGAAGTTTTCGCCTTGAAAGCGCGGGTTGTGGCGCCTGAAATCATCCTCGGCCAGATCTTCGATGCGCTTGATTTGCCCAGTGAGAAATCCGCGGCCCAACGGACTGTAGGCGACGAAGCCGATATCGAGCAGTCGCAGTGCATCCAGGAGCCCTTCCTCGGGGTCGCGCGTCCACAGCGAATACTCCGTTTGCACCGCCGTGATCGGGTGCACCTTTTGAGCGCGCCGAATCGTGTTGACCGACGCCTCAGAGAGTCCCAGATAGCGCACCTTTCCCTCGCGCACCAACTCCGCCATCGCCCCAACGGTGTCCTCGATCGGCGTGTTTCGGTCGACGCGGTGCTGGTAGTACAAATCGATCGTGTCGATACCCAATCTCTTTAGCGAGGCTTCGCACGCCTGACGCACATACTCGGGGGTTCCGTTCACTCCAAGAAACGCGCGTGTCTTTGGATCGCGGACGTTTCCGAACTTGGTGGCGATGATGACCCCGTCTCGCTTTCCCTTGATCGCGCGCCCAACCAGCTCCTCGTTCGTGAATGGACCGTAGATGTCCGCTGTATCGAGGATATTGATGCCAAGCTCGAGCGCGCGATGAATCGTGGCAATTGACTGCTGCTCGTTGCTCGGCCCGTAGAAGTCGGACATGCCCATACAGCCAAGCCCAATTGTGGAGGACTGCAGACCTTGCGAGCCGAGGCGGCGCAACTTGATGGTGGTGGGACTCATATGAATTCCTGTAATTGGTGCGTACACGGAACGATCACCGAACAGATACGCCGAAACGCTTCGAGCGCAAGTTCGTATTGCTCGTTTAGCGGAGGTGACTCATGGAGCTGAGAACCTGGTTACTACGCGGCACGCTCGTGGGTCTCGTCGTGCTTGGCGTTGGCGGGCGCCTGCTGATGCGATTGATCGCTCACATGGAAAATCGGGCTATTCTTGTGTTCACGATCCAGGGGACTCTGACCGTTCTATTCGCGGGGACCGTCTTCGGTACATTAGGCGGACTGATCTACTACTTCCTGCGACGTTTTGTACGTCAGCCATGGGTGTGCACCTCAGCATTCATCGCGATATATGAGTTGATAATCTGGCTGGGGGTTCACACACTCCTGCCGCGGCCACAGCTCATGTTCATGGCGCTGGCGCTCGTCTATCTCGTGATCATCGATGTGATGGGGTGGCATCGCCCGGTTGTTAATAGGGAGTGGCTCGATCGCTTTGGCAACGTGATCGCGCTGGATGATGTGACAATCGATGTTCCGGCGGGGCATGCAACCGCGCTCGTAGGAGAGAGCGGATCGGGGAAGACGACGCTGCTGCGCTGCTTCAATCGCCTGGTCGAGCCGGAGCGTGGTCAGGTTGTGGTCGGCGACAATGATGTTAGAACGCAGTCGCCGGTATTGCTGCGTCGCGGAATCGGATACGTGCAGCAACATGGCGGGCTCCTTCCACACTGGCGAGTGCTGCGCAACGTCGCGCTCGTGCCGACGCTGCAGCAGATGCCCGATTCCGTAGCTGCAGCGAGACAAGCGCTCGAGCTCGTCGGTCTGCCGTCCGCGCACTTTGGCTCTCGGTTTCCTCACGAGCTGTCGGGTGGCCAGCGGCAACGCGTTGCGCTGGCGCGAAGCATTGCTGCTCGGCCCGGCGTCATTCTACTCGACGAGCCGTTCGGAGCGCTCGACGCAATTTCCCGGGCCGAGCTTCAGGAAAGCTTTGACCATCTTCGACGAGACCTCACGGTTACAACGCTGCTGGTGACGCACGACTTGGCTGAAGCAGGTCGGCTGGCGGAAGAAGTTGTCGTGATGAGGAAGGGGAGGATCGAACAGCGCGGAAAGATGCAGGAGCTGATTCGCGCACCGGCCACCGAATACGTCGCGCGCCTGATCGAGCGCGCGCGGGCAGGACTCGAGGCTCTCCGCTCGTGAGATTGGAATTGCGCAAATCGATTTTGTTCGCCGCGATAACTGCCGGGAGCGTAATGTCCGCCGCTCTTCACGGTCAGGAGCAGAAACGACCGGTAGTCGTCGCGTCCAAGCCCTTTGGTGAATCGTATCTGCTGGCAGAAATGTTTTCCCAGCTCCTTGAATTGCGTGGCTTCACAGTGGAGCGGAGGCCCGGGCTCGGCGCGACCGAAATCGCGTTCGGTGCTCTTCGTACCAGCGCAATCGATGCCTACCCCGAGTACACGGGAACCGGGTTGATCGCGATCCTCCACGATACGTTGCCCGACTCGGTCGCAGCAGACCCGCGCGCAGTATTCGCTCACGTGTCGCGTCGGTTTTGGGAGCTCTACCACGTGCGGTGGCTCCCGCCACTCGGCTTTCAGAACACCTATGCGATTGCAGTGACGCATGCGACGGCAAACCGCTACCACTTGCGCACACTGAGCGACCTCGCGCGCGAGAGTCCGCAGCTCACTGCTGGCTTCACTGCGGATTTCATCGGACGAAGCGATGGCTTGGTTGGCCTTTCCAGGGTTTATGGATTGAAGCCGAGAGCCGTCAGGCCGCTCGCACCAGCGGTGAAATACCAGGCGCTTGTGTCAGGCGCGGTCGATGTCATCGATGGTTATTCGACGGACGGCCTGCTTGCCCGCTACGACCTCGTCACACTCATCGACGACAAGCACTTCTTCCCGCCGTACGAAGCTACTGCTCTCGTTTCCAGTCGACTCGACAGTCAGGTTCCTGGTGCAATCGGCGCGCTCACGCTCCTGAGTGGTCGTCTCGATGAGAAGACGATGCGTCAGCTCAATCGGCGCGTTGAGGTTGATGGCGAAGATGTACGTCGCGTGGCGAGCGACGAGTTGTCCGCGCTCGGTCTCGTTGGTGCTGTCAGTCGCTCGGAAGCGGCGTCCTCAACTCGGAATTCGGGATTCTGGCGGTATCTGTGGGATCGGAGGTCGAACCTTGCCGCGCTCACGTTACGGCATCTGATGCTCGTCGCCCTCGCCCTCTTCGCCGCCGTGATCGTCGCTGTTCCGCTTGGACTCGGACTCGAGCGCGCCCGAAAAATTGCGGAGCCGACGATTGGCGCGCTCGGAGTCCTTCAGACCATTCCAAGTATCGCGCTGCTCGCGTTCATGATCCCGCTTCTTGGTGTCGGTGTCGTGCCGGCGCTAGTGGCGCTCTGGCTGTACGCTCTATATCCGATCGCTCGCGGAACTTATACCGGAGTGCGTGATGCGGATCCTGACGCCGTCGCTGCCGCCGAAGCGCTTGGCACCACGCCAGCGCAACGTTTGATGTGGGTGCGTCTTCCCCTCGCCGCACCGGTAATCATGGCCGGGATTCGTACCGCCGCGGTTATTACCGTGGGGGCGGCAACTCTCGCCGCGTTTATCGGAGCTGGAGGTCTGGGAGAGCCAATAGTTGCCGGTCTGGCTCTCGCCGATACCCGGATGATTCTTTCCGGTGCCTTGCCGGCCGCGGCACTCGCTCTCGCCGTCGACGGTTTTCTTGCGATTGTGGAGCAGCTCGTAACTCCGGCCCACCGGCGCAGAAGATTCTGGCGGGCGGGAGCGGGAAGCGGGAGGCGGGAAGCGGGAGGCGGGGCGAACTGAAAGTCCGGATGCCATAATTAGTCCCCGAAATTGCACCCCGCCCGGACTCGATGAGTTCACCACCAGCCGGCGATGGGGGATAGGCGAGATCACACGATGGGGGAATCAGATGCCGTCACCCGAATGGCTCGACCTCGGCCCGGTTGAGAGGTTCAAGTCTAGCCCGATAACTCCGGCCAGGATCGGTACGACCAAGCTGGCGATCACTTACGTCAACGGAGAATTTGGTGCCCTGTCGGGCGTCTGCAATCACGCAGGGGGTCCCGTCGGCGAAGGTCGGGTCGAAGGAGAGTACGTTGTCTGTCCATGGCACCAGTGGAGGTATCACTGTCGCACCGGAAAGGGTGAGCCTGGCTTCGAGGCCGACGCGCTCCCGACCTACGACATAAGAATCGAGGGAGATCGTCTCTTCGTTTCGGCCGAGCCAGTGTCCAAGCGAATGCGAGGGCCGCACCCACCGCATTGGCTGGCGAGGAAAATCGAGCGCGTACCGGGCAACATCAGACTCGCTGGCATCTCGACGACGAACATGGACGTAATGAATCCGCGCTACTCAACCTCAGATGCGCTGCTCGACGTCGCAATGCGGCATGCCGTGGAACTGGGCGTGGAGACCAAACTCATTCGTCTGGCTGCTCTGAATTTCCGTCCGTGTGCCGGTTACTACTCGAAGAGCGCGCACGCATGCACCTGGCCCTGCTCGATCACGCAGATGGACTCGACGGACCGGATGGATGTCGTCTACGAAGCGGTCGTTCACTGGGCCGACGTAATCCTGGTCGCGACGCCGATACGCTGGGGGAACGCCAGCTCGCTCTATTATCGGATGGTCGAGCGCATGAACTGTATCCAGAACCAGATCACGATCGCGAATCGCATTCTGATGCGGAACAAGGTGTCGATTTTCATCATCACCGGCGGCCAGGATAATATCCAGGCGGTGGCGGGTCAGATGCTTGGCTTCTTCGGCGAGATTGGCTGCAACTTTCCGCAGTTTCCTTACATCGCGCACTCGCGCGGATGGACCGCCGAGGACATGGAGCGGAACATCGAAGTCGTGAAGCACAGTAGGGAGCTGCGTGACGGTGCGAGAGCGCTGGTGAATCGCGCCGTCGATATGGCGCAGCTGCTACTCGATCACGAAGAAGCACCGCACACGATGGAGCGCGGAGGACGTAAGGCGCATCACCTCGTGATGGAGGACATCGGTGTGGATGCCGGAGAAATTTCGGGCTTGCCCATGGTCAACGATGTGTTGATGAGGACGCCGTCGGCCTAGTTTCGAGCGATGACCTCGCGCGCGATCGATGTAGCCGACTTGAGAAACTCGCGAACCTGCGGTTCTTGCGTCGCGGGAGCGCCGAGTCGGGATCCTGGAAGAATGGCACCGATCCAGCCGTTCGTGTGCCAGGTCCCGTTTCCGGACAGTGGTCGCGATCGAACTTCTGCCGCGGTCGGCGTGGGACTCATATTGACGTAGAAGTAAGGCTCGCTGTAATCGGTGTCGCCGGGCTCGAGTCCTACACCGATTGCGCGATCGGGCGACAGCTCGATGAGCGTGCCGATATCGAAATGATGTGGCCAGCAACGCACTTCGCTGGCGCCGGACGTCGAGCGTACCAGATCGCTCAGAACTACCGCGCCGTTGCTAAACCATTTTGACATCTCCTCGAACTGAGCTCGCTCGCTGATGTCGAAGGCACCGCCGCTCGCCAAGGGGTGGTAAGGAATCTCGTAGTGGCGCCTGAGCGTATAGCGCTCGGGATCCGCGCCCTGAGGCTCGATCTGGGAGCGGAGCCACTCGGTGGTCTCGGCGATGGTGCAGCGGTTCAATCGGGACTCCGCGATCGTGGTGCGTGGCTCGGGAACTACCAGCAGCGCAAGCTCGGCGAAACGGACACCAACGCGGAATGGCTTCTTTGCTGGAATGAGACGTGAAAACAAACCGGCGAACTCAGGAAGCCACTCGAGACTCGTGTGGCTGTCATCCAGTTCCGGCGGAAGGAACGAAATACCGGCGGCGGTAGCGAACTGTGCTGCGTAGTGCAGCTGCAGGCGTGCGTCCGAAAGTTTGGACGCTAATTCGGGCCGGACGGACTGCCACGTCCGAATGCCGAGACGTCGCGTCTCCGCCGTATGTTGAGGGGTGAGCTCCACTGGATGGTCGGTTCGGGAATCTTCACCAGCATACGAGAGTTTGGCCGCTGTCACAAGCGAATGGTGCGACATCGGATGACCATCCGTTTCTCGTGCCATTCCCGTTAGGCGGCGTCGGCTATTGGCTGGCCACGGACGGTGGCTGCGCGAATTCTTCCGTAGCCGAAGTAGATCGTCAGTCCAATCGCCAACCAGACGAACAATCGGATCCAGGTCGGCAGCGGGAGACCGGACATCAGGTAAAGGCAGATCAGGGTTCCGACTACGGGAACCCAGGGCATGCCCGGAGTCCTGAATGGCCGCGGAGTTTCCGGTGAAGTCTTGCGCAGGATCAGCACACCCGTGCACACGATCGAGAACGCGAGAAGGGTTCCCATGCTCACGAGCTGACCGAGGACTCCAATGGGAAACAAACCGGAAGCGATGGCTACGACGCAGCCAGTGATTGCAGTCGTCACGTGCGGCGTGCGGTAGCGAGGATGGAGCTTGGCGAAGAGCGATGGCAGTAATCCGTCGCGGCTCATCGAATAAAAAATCCGGGACTGCGCCAGCATGTTCACGAGAATGACGCTGGATATTCCGCAAATCGCTCCGATGTTGATAATTGGGGCGAGCCATTTGAGTCCCGTTGCTTGGACCGCCAAGGCGATGGGTGAAGGAACGCCGAGTCTGGGGTAGGGCACCAGTCCGGTCATTACGAGTCCGACGGCGATGTAGATGACAGTGCAGATCGCCAGGGACACGAGAATTCCGATCGGGATGTCCCGTCCGGGATTTCTTGCTTCCTGCGAAGCGGTCGAGACAGCGTCGAACCCAATGTAGGCGAAGAAAATCACTCCGGCGCCGCGCAGGATTCCGCTCCAGCCAAACGACCCGAATGTGCCGGTGTTCGGGGGAATGAAGGGATGGAGATTCGCCGGGTTGATGTATTGCACGCCAATCGCGACGAAGAGAACGAGCACTGCAACCTTGATGATTACGATCGTCGTGTTCACCCGAGCCGATTCTCGAATGCCGATCACGAGCAGCCATGTAAGCGCGAGGCAGATCAGGATCGCCGGAAGATTGAACAGGGCGGTAACGTGAGTTCCATCTGGAAGGCATACGTGAGTTCCGGGTGCGCCGGTGAGGCGGGGCGGGAACGTGATTCCCATTTCGCTCAAAAGGGTGACGGCATAAGCGGACCATCCGACTGCCACAGTCGAAGAGCTGAGCGAATACTCGAGGACGAGATCCCAGCCGATGATCCAGGCGATCAATTCGCCCAGGGTCGCGTAGGCATAGGTGTATGCACTACCCGCAACAGGGATCATGCTCGCCAGCTCGGCGTAGCAGAGACCGGCAAATGCGCAGGCAAATCCGGCGAGGACCATCGAGAGAGTTAGCGCCGGGCCGGCGTTCTGGGAGGCGACATTGCCGGTGAGGACGAAGATTCCAGCTCCGATGACGGCTCCGATTCCGAGGGTAACGAGAGCCAGCGGTCCAAGCTCGCGACGCAGGGTTCCCGAGTCAGCCTCGGCCAGCAGTAATCCGAGGTCCTTCCGAACGAAGAGCGACATAGCGCCTCCAGATTTGGATGCGTAATTGTATACAAATCTCGGCCCTAGCATAACGCTGGCCAGGGACGAGGCGCAAGGAGCTACGCTGGCCGGATGGCTTTTCTCGGCTTTACGGAAGGGGAAGCTACGCCCGGTGGATGGCTTTTCTCGGCAGAAGGCAGCGGGGGAACGGGTCAATCCGGCGTTATATTGGCGGCACTGTGCCGAGACGAGCTGCAACGACTTCGCGAACCCAAAGGGGGCAGGGCCGACGCATCCCCGGCGCCACCGAGCGCGCGAACCACCTCTACGATTCGCTGAGAAATCTGATCGTCCGCGGACAACTGGCTCCCGGAGCGCGAGTCGTAGAAACGGAAGTTGCCGAACGTTTTGGAGTCAGTCGCACTCCGGTTCGCGCTGCGTTTCAGCGGCTCGAGCGGGAGGGATACGTAATTGCCTCGGCAACGCACCAGGCGCGGATGACCGTTGCGCCACTCACGCGAGAGGATGTTGGAGAACTGCTCGAAATCGTGGGAGAGCTGGAAGGACTGGCCGCCCGGAGTGCAGCACGTCTAAGCGAGACAGAACGTGAAAAACTAGCGAAGGATCTCGCGACCCTCAACTCGGATTTTAGACGCGCTGCGTCAGCCAAGGGCGCTCAGCCCGGGAAATTGTATGAGCTGGACGAGAGATTTCATCGGCGTTATGTCGAGGCTGGCGCAGGACCTCGACTACGATCTCTCCATGAGGCAGTGAAGCCGCAGGCGGAACGCTATATCAGGATGTACATCGCGCTTTTGCTCGATACGGTTCCAACCGCTGGCACCGAGCACGACGCGATCGTCGAAGCGATACGTACGGCGAACGCAACCGCCGCACAGCGCGCCGTTCAGACTAATTGGCGACACGCCGCTGATCGATTGGTGCGGGCGATCGAGGTAATGGGAGAGCAGGGTAACTGGTAACAACACTCCGAAGGAGGTTTGCTGTGGCCGAAAAGAAAAAAACTGCCAAGAAGGCCGATACGAAGACCGATAAGCAGAAGACTGACAAGAAAATCATTGCAGTCGTCGGAGCCACCGGTGCTCAGGGTGGCGGGCTGGTCCGCGCCATTCTGAACGACAAACATGGTTCCTTTGCTGCGCGCGCGATAACGAGAAACCCCAATTCTGAGAAAGCGAAAGCGCTCGCGGATGCGGGCGCGGAAGTCGTCGCTGGCGATGTCGACGACATAAAGAGTCTTAGAAAAGCGTTTGATGGCGCACACGGCGCGTTTTGCGTCACGTTTTTCTGGGAGCATCTCAAGCCCGAGAAGGAACTGTCCCACGCGCGAAACATGGCGCAAGCGGCGAAGGATGCCGGTGTCCACCATGTTATCTGGTCGACGCTCGAGGACACCAGGAAATCTGTTCCGCTTTCTGACGATCGCATGCCCACGCTGATGGGCAAATACAAAGTCCCGCACTTCGACGCGAAGGGTGAAGCAGACGAAATCTTCAGACAGCTCGGCGTGCCGACGACCTTTCTGCTCGCGTCGTTTTACTGGGAGAATTTCATTTACTTCGGTATGGGCCCCAAGAAAGGCCCGGACGGCAAACTGACGATCAGTCTGCCGATGGGGACAAAAAAGCTGGCGGGCATCGCGGCCGAGGATATTGGAAAAGCCGCCTACGCAATATTCGAGAAGGGCGACGAGATGATCGGCAAGACAGTAGGCCTCGCCGGCGGTCATTTGACTGGCGCTCAGATGGCGAAATCGATGACGAAGGCACTTGGGCGGGAGGTCGTGTACAACCCGGTCACGCCAGCCGCGTTCAGATCGTTTGGATTCCCCGGGGCTGACGACCTCGGGAACATGTTTCAGTTTTACACCGAGTTCGAGCAGGATTGCTGCGATGCTCGCGGTATCAGCGAGACGAAGACTCTAAATCCGGAGCTTCTAAACTTTGACCGTTGGCTCAGCCAGAATAAGGAAAGGATCCCACTTGGCTAGGGAAGCCGCTCTGGCGCTTTTATCGATTTTCGTTCGATCGGCTGTGCTGCGCCGGAGCCGATAGCTCGCGTGCCTTCTCCCTCGGTGAAAAGGCGCGTGAGAAATCGTTGGCCTTCACCGATCCGCTCCACTTCGAGGGCAGTTGCCTCGAGTCCCTGCTCGATCCGCTGCAGACGGTCGGCGAGCTCGCGCGGGAATGAGGTGACCACGGCTGCGCTTCGGCGCCAGATTCTGCGTGCGAAAGCAACCGATATCGGGAACAGCACGACGATCAAGAATATTCCACCGAGCGCGTATACTTCTTCGGGTGGTCCCGGCTGGGGGGGCGGCGGCGGCTGTTCTACAACGGCTCCAGGAATTGCCGCAGCCTGGGCCAGCTGCGCCGCGTTCCCGGCCAACATCTGGTCCACACTCGAAATCCTCGAATCGATATCCTTCATGCGGGCCTCGAGCGCCGTTCGTTCGGGCGCACCAGCTGCCATGTTCTTGAGCTGATTGGAAATGTCTTGCCGAATGCTCTCGAGATCGTTGAGCTGATTTGTAAGCTCGCGGCGCTGCGCCCTGAAGCCCTCGTAGATCGCACTGGGGCTCGATGCGCTGCGCGCGCCAGGCGCTGGAGTCGCCGCTATCGCTGGAGTAGAAGCTTTCGTGCCTTGAACCTGGATCAATCGGTCCTCGTGGTACGCTGCGACGGTAATGTAGACGGACTGATTTAATCTACGGATTAAGGCACGGAAATTCTTCATTCCGCTGCGAACAGATTGACCTCCGGATAGGTTTCCCGCATCACGATCGTTGGAAGTTGAAGCGGTGAAGGAATTAAGACTGGAGACCGAGCGGCTCATTTTGCGTAGGTATCGCTTGAGTGACTTCGAAGATCACTACAAGCTGTGTGCTGATCCCGATGTCATGAGATACGTCATTGGCGGGAAACCGATGTCGCGATTCGAGGCATGGCGACACATGGCGTTTCTCGTGGGTCATTGGGAGCTACTCGGCTACGGATACTTTGTCGCCGAAGAGAAAGCGTCGGGCCAGTTTGTGGGCAGAATCGGGTTTACGAATCCTGAAGGATGGCCAGGTTTCGAAGTTGGCTGGACAATCGCACCGCAATTTCAGGGAAGGGGGTTCGCAACCGAGGGCGGAAGATTTCTGTTGCAGTATGCGTTCAATGAGATGGGCAGGGACCATGTGATCAGCGTGATTCACCCTGAAAACAAACCCTCGATCAGAGTCGCGGAGCGGCTCGGTGAAAAGCTCGAAGGAAGGACAGAGGTAGGAGGAATGCCGGCGCTAATCTACGGAATAGACCGGCCGTGAGACCGTTACCGTTCGTCTGGCCTTATGCTCTTGTGTTCTGGGGAGTCTACATCTGGGCGTTCACACCAGAGTGGAGAGTCGTACAGCAAGGTTTCGAAGGGGCCAAACGCGAAGGCTCTCGGGACAGCGGATCCGTGAGAGTGATCGCCGCTGGAATGTGGATCGCGCTTTTCCTGGCGTTCGCGCTGGCATTCGTGCGCGCGTGGTCGTTTCCGCGGAGAGCACAGCTGCCAATGTTTGCGGTAGGAGTATCGCTGATTCTGCTCGGCAGTCTGCTACGGCGTTACTGCTGGCGCACGCTCGGCGAGTATTTCACTGGTGATGTTCGTGCGCGTGCTGAGCAGCCCGTGATCAGCTCAGGGCCGTATCGTCTGGTGCGGCATCCGTCGTATACCGCTGGTATGATGATGTTCATTGGAATTGGACTCGCACTCGGCAGCTGGTTCAGCCTGGCTCTGCTCACGATTACGACGATCGCAACCTACAGCTATCGAGTGGTGGTCGAAGAACGCGCGTTGCTGGACACTATCGGCGAGCCGTACCGATCATACATGAAGGAGCGAAAGCGCTTCATTCCTTACATCGTGTAATGTTTTGACGGCGGGATGCTTGCAGCCTAACGGCAGTTGTTGCACTAGTGAGTCTTATCGAGGAGAATACTGATGAGATATCCTTCGATTGCATTGCTGATACTCGCTGCCTCCGCGGCTCCGCTTCAGGCACAAGTGAGTCGTGGGGCGCCGCCGCCGCCGAATCCGGCTCCCGCAGGCGCGCGAACCATTCCGAGGACAGCTGCCTCTACACTTCCGCCAATAAAGCTCGAGGATCAGTGGACTACTGCGCTGGTGCGGCGTGACACGCGCACGTTCGATCGGTTGCTGGCGCCAGGCTTCGTGTATACAGAGAACGCCTCCGTCATGAACCGCGATGATGTGATCAAGAGTGTGACAGGTTCTGATCGCGTCGAGTGGGCGCGGAATGAAGGGATGAGACTACATGATTTTGGAGACGTGCAGGTCATCACCGGCGTACTTCACCTCAGGGGAAAGGGGAAGCAAGGCTCATTCGATCGGCGCTACCAGTTCACCGATACCTGGCAGCGGCGTAACGGACGCTGGCAGATCATCGCGGCGCACGATTATCTGATTTCGAAATGATCTGCCGAGCAGACCTGAGGTAAGAGCATGAGGCGAGTCTGGTGCGAGCACGCCGCGGTTCTATTAGTGAGCGCTGCCGTGAGTTGTACAGGTGGGAAGACGAGCGCAACTTCCGATAGTGCCGATACCTCCGGTCCGCAGGCAACGTCCTCTGCTGCAATGGGTACGGCGTCCGTTTCGGGTGCGCGCATCGCCGTTGCCCACGCCGGACCCGCGGGCGAATGGCAGATGCCGGCGGGTGACTACGCGAGCTCCCGCTATAGTGAGCTCTCCTCGATCACTCCGCAAAATGCGGCGAACCTCAAAGTAGCGTGGGCGTTCTCGACTGGCGTGCTGCGCGGGCACGAAGGACAGCCGCTTGTTGTTGGGAACACGATGTACGTCGTCACTCCATATCCCAACGTCTCGTATGCGATTGACCTGGCGCAAACGGGACAGCCTCTCAAGTGGAAGTTCCGTCCGGACAATGCGCAGCAGGCGATCGGAAGAGCCTGCTGCGACGTGGTGAATCGCGGCGCTGCGTACGCCGACGGAAAGATTTTCTACAACCTGCTCGATGGTCACACTATTGCCGTCGATGCCGCGACCGGAAGCCAGCTGTGGCGCACCAAGATGGGCGATCTGTCCCGCGGCGAGACGATCACGATGGCGCCGATAGTGGTGAAAGGAAAAGTCATCGTCGGTTCGAGCGGCGGCGAGATGGGCGTGCGCGGCTGGATCGCGGCGCTCGATGCAGCGACCGGTAAGGAAATCTGGCGAGCCTACAACATTGGGCCCGACAAGGATGTGAAAGTCGGCCCGAAGTTCAAGCCGTTTTACGCCCACGATCGTGGGATAAACCTCGGCGTATCGAGTTGGCCGAGTGACACGTGGAAAACTGGCGGTGGCGCGGTGTGGGGATGGATCTCCTACGATCCGGCGCTCAATCTGATTTATCATGGCACGAGCAATCCCGGACCGTGGAACGAGAATCAGCGCGTCGGTGACAACAAGTGGACGGCTGCGATCCTGGCCCGCGATGCAGACACGGGCGAGATGGTGTGGGCGTTTCAGGTGACACCGCACGACATGTGGGACTATGACGCGGTAAACGAGAACATCCTGGTCGATCTGCCGATCAAAGGACAGCTGCGAAAAGTTCTCGTCCACTTCGATCGCAATGGCTTCGGTTACACAATCGACCGCGCGACTGGCGAAGTTCTCCTGGCGGAGCCGTTTGTGCCGATGAACTGGTCGACTGGAATCGACCTGGCAACCGGTCGTCCCAAAGTCGTCGAAACCAAGAAAACAGCGCAGGACAAGAACGTGAAGGACATCTGTCCGAGTCTCGAAGGTGGAAAGAATCAGCAGCCAGCGGCGTTCTCGCCGCAGACGGGACTCTTCTACGTTCCGACTAATAATCTCTGCATGGATTTTCAGTCGCGCGCGGTCACGTACATCGCTGGGACTCCGTTTATCGGAGCAAACGCGCCGGAGAAAGGAGGTCCAGGCGGATATCGCGGTGAATTCATCGCCTGGGATGCGACGACTGGCAAGAAAGTCTGGGGAATCAAGGAGCCGTATCCAGTTTGGGGCGGGGCGCTGGCGACGGCAGGCGGCGTCGTGTTTTACGGTACGCTCGATGGCTGGTTCAAGGCGGTCGATGCGCGAACCGGCAAAGTTCTGTGGCAGTTCAAGGTGGGATCCGGAGTGGTGGGAAATCCCGTTACCTATACTGGCCCTGACGGGAAACAGTATGTCGCGATTTATGCAGGGATTGGTGGTGACATGGGGCTTCTCATTGCTGGCGATGTCGCGGCGAATCTGCCGTACGATGTGCGTGAACGGGGCACGACGCTGCCAGATATCAGCAGATGGACGAGCTGGGGAGGAGAGCTGTTCGTGTTTTCTCTGTAGAGCGTTATTGCGGACTGCGGACCAACGGCATTTCGGACTGCTGACTAACTACGGATTGGGACACTAACTGCGAACTGCCGACTAACTGCGGACTACGAACTAACTGCCAAGGGCTAAATGTTGATCGGACGTTGGATGGACGGCTACTTCCTTGTTAGCAGCACCTTTATCGCGCTCGCGTGTCGTGGCGACGTGAGCAGTGCTCGTGATACATCGGTTGCGTCGGCATCTTCTACGTCTTCACAGCAGAATGTCAGCTATCTCGCGGTAGCGGGCGATAGTCTGCACTTCATTCAGCACGATGAGAATCTTCCGGCTGGATTCCCCATCAGCATCAAACCGGTCGTCGTCAAAAATCCTTATGAGGGTGACAAAAAGGCCATCAGCACCGGTGCACAACTTTTTGTCGGGTATAACTGCCTTGATTGTCACGGTGCCGATGGCTCCGGGGCGATGGGGCCGAGTTTTCAGGACGGACGCTGGCACTTCGGCGGCTCTCCGGGCGAAGTATTCGAATCGATATATCAGGGAAGACCCGATGGGATGCCCGCCTGGGGCGGACGCATCTCCAACGATCAGATCTGGATGCTGACCGCGTACGTGCGATCGTTGTCGTCCAAGGATCTGAGCACCGAGAATTTCACCGGTAAGACTGTAGAGCGTACCGGTCACTGAGGATCAGAATGCAAGCGAAAGTTCGAAGCCACATAACACTGGCCGTCCTTCTCATCGCTCTCGAACCAACGAGGCTGCACGGTCAGCGTCCGGGCGGGTCGTTCACAATCGAACAGGTCAAGAGCTACCCGTTTCCGAACGAGCTGGTGGCAGCATCGTCAGGCTCTCGCATCGCCTGGGCCTTGAACGAACGTGGGCTCAGGAATGTCTGGGTTGCCGAAGGCCCGGAGTTTACCGCACATCGCGTTACCAATTACACCGCCGATGATGGACAGGAGCTAACGAGCATTTCCATCTCTTCGGATGGCAAGTACGTCGTGTACGTGCGTGGCGGCGATCATGGTGGTAACTGGGACGAGAGCGTTCCCGTCAATCCGATAGAGAGCCCGACGGGATTCAAGGTCGAAGTGTGGTCGGTCCCCTTCGCCGGTGGATCTCCGAAAGCATTGGCCGAGGGCGATGAGCCCGCGATTTCTCCACGAGGAGATCGCGTTGCCTTTACGAAGAATCACGAGATCTGGACCAGCCCGATCGACGGAGCCTCTGCGGCGAAGAAATTTTTCACTGTGCGGGGAAACCTTGGTGACCTGGCCTGGTCGCCCGATGGATCGCGCCTCGCATTCGTCGCCGATCGCGGCGATCACGCCTGGGTCGGAATTTTCGTCAGTGACTCAGCGCCGATAGTGTGGCTCTCACCGTCGAGTGCGCGCGATTTCTCACCGCGCTGGTCGCCCGACGGAAGACGGATCGCATTCGTGCGCGTCCCGGGAAGAGGTGGAGCACCCGACTCGATCCTCAAGCAGCGGAATGTCCCGTGGGCGATCTGGACTGCCGATGCAACGACAGGAACTGGGCAACGGCTATGGGAATCACCGAAAACGTTGCGTGGATCCTATCCGGAGACTCACGGCGAGGCGAATCTGCACTGGGCAGCGAACGGACGGATCGTATTTCTATCCGATGTCGATGGCTGGCCGCATCTCTACTCCGTCGGCGAGAGCGGCGGGACACCACTGCCGCTCACGCCGGGTAATTACATGGCGGAGTACATCCACCTGAGTCCTGATGGACACTGGCTCGTTTTTGCGGCGAACACGGGAGCAGACATCAACGACGACGACCGTCGACACGTTGTAAAGGTGCCGGTCGATCGCGCCAATCCTCAGGTGATGACATCAGGCAACGGCCTCGAGTGGAACCCGTTCGTGACGGGTGATGGGCAATCGATCGTGTTCATCGGTGCAACCGCGCAACGCCCTCCCGTCCCGGCCGTCATGCCAATCGCTGGTGGAAATCCAAGATTGATCGGCGCCGATCGGATCCCTGCTGACTTTCCGACGGCGCAGCTGGTGACGCCTCGCAAAGTGGTCTTCAAATCAAGCGACGGCCTGACCATTCACGGTCAGCTGTTCGAGAAACCGGGACAACCCGGGAAGAAACCCGCAGTCATCTTCGTCCACGGCGGACCGCCACGACAAATGCTACTGGGGTGGCACTACTCCGATTATTACTCGAACGAGTACGCCGAGAATCAGTATCTGGCCAATCTCGGCTTGGTGGTGCTGTCGGTGAATTACCGCCTTGGAATCGGATACGGCCACGAGTTCCATCACCCGCCCAACTCAGGTACGCGGGGAGCGGCCGAGTATCTCGATGTGAAAGCCGGCGCCGACTATCTGCGATCACTGCCACAGGTCGATCCGTCGCGAATCGGAATTTATGGCGGCTCCTATGGAGGCTTTCTCACCGCGATGGCGCTGGCGAAAAATTCCGACCTGTTCGCTGCCGGCGTCGACATTCACGGTGTTCACGACTGGACGACAGACGCCCCTCGCGCGAAGCGGGTTGGGTACGAGCAAGCGCCCGACTACGATCGGGCCATTGAAACAGCTTTTCAGTCGTCGCCAGTCGCGTACGTGAGAGGATGGAAATCTCCGGTGCTACTCATCCACGGCGACGATGACCGCAACGTCCAGGTTGCTCAGACGGTGGACCTGGTCCGGAGGCTCGACGCAGCCGGCGTTCCTTACGAAGAGCTGATCGTACCCGACGATACGCATCACTTCATGCGTCACGCTAATTCGGTGAAAGTAGACAACGCGGTGGCTGACTTCTTGACCCGAAAACTGGGTGTTGGCGAGCGGAGCGGAGGGAAGCGGGAAGCGGGAAGCGGAAGAGGGAAGAGGGAAGAGGGAAGAGGGAAGAGGGAAGAGGGAAGAGGGAAGAGGGAAGGACAATGAGGGATAGCGTATGATCAGCAGAATCTGGCACGGCTGGACGAAAGTGGAGGACGCGGCCAAATACGAATCGCTCCTCCGAGCGGACGTTCTACCCGGGATCCATCGAATCAGAGGCTACAACGGCGCCTATCTAATGAAACGCGAAGCGGCCAATCAGGAAATCGAGTTCGTCACCATTACCCAGTTCGTCGACATAAACGCGGTGAAGGCGTTCGCCGGCACCGACTACGAGCGCGCGGTGATCGCGCCTGGAGCGGGAAAGCTTCTTACCCACTATGACAAGCGCTCGGCACACTACGAGACGCTGCTCACACCATCTGATGTGAGAGCACTGGCGGCGCGCATTAGTGGAAGACACCGAGTAGTCTAGGTCGCTACTGGGAAGCGGGTGCCGGCGGCACTCCTCCAAATGCATTGATGATCGCGAGGCCCATGTTGGCCATCGTGAGCTGAGGCTCGTTGTCGAGGATCCAGCGCTGATCCTTGTTCTCTTTAGTCATCACACAAGCCACCACACGGTTGCGAAGGTACCAGAGCGTGCACTCGGTTCGTACTGCGTCCGTCTCGCCATCCTTGTGAGCAGCGCGCGCGCCACCGGCGTAGCGCTGAAGCATGAAGTCGGTGCCGTTGTGCTCGAGGATGTCCAACATCGTGGAGTCCGCGGTGGCATTCACTGCTTTACGCTGCGCCATTAGCTCGAACAGATGCGCCATCTCGTTGGGCGTCGTTACTCCAAATCCGTATTTCACGGAGCTGTCCATCGCGACGCTCGAGTTGCGAAGGAAACTCTTTGAGTGGACTCGGGTGTGCTGTAGACCGAGCGAGTCCATTTTGGCCCAAACGCGCCTGATGATGATCCGGTCGAGCAACAAGTTGGTTGCGGTGTTGTCGCTGATTGTGGACATGAGCCACGCGGCGTCGTGAATGGTCAACACCGTGCCGTTGTGCAGGAACTGCACGATTCCCGAGCCGGGAACCTGATCGATCTTGAGCACAGTGAGCGGATCGTCGAGTGATAGCTGGCCCTTCGCCACCAGGTCGTACACTGTCACCAGAATCGCCACCTTGATCAAACTGGCAGTCGGGAATGTCTCGTCGCCGCGTCTGCTTATTCGCGCGCCTGTCTCGAGATCGATGACGCTGTAGCCGACTGTCCCGTGATGCGCGTCTGCGATCGAGTCCAGCTTCTTGCGCAAAGCCGCGGTGTCGGCATGCACGATCTGCAGTCGCCCAACACCGGACTGACCAGCGCGACTAGCAGCGCACGCGATCACGCCGGCAAGAAGGACTGCAGCCGAGCTGAGAATCATGCGCAACGTGCGTTGATTACTCATGACCGAAGGGAGAGCGGGGTGGGGGAAGAGGGGCGCTAGTTCTGGTTGGATGCTGCCGTAGCCGTACCGACCGATCCTTCCGGGTCCAGCGTCTTCAGGACATCTCGCCAGGCGAACTTCTTTCCACTTCCTCTGACCCAGTAGTCCATCCACGCCATCTCAGCAACTGACTTTACAAGCTGATTCCGGGGATCGGGAATTCCGTGAGTGTTGCCCGGATAGACGTACAGCTCGGTCGGAACGCCGAGACGCTTGAGCGCCATGAACAGCTCTTCCGACTGCGGACGCGGAACGCGCGGATCTCCTTCCACGACGTGAATCATCGTTGGAGTCTTCGCGTTCTTGATGTACTTGAGCGGCGATTGATTCCAGTAGGCGTCGAAGTCGTCGTACGGCAGCTTGTTTCCGAGGTAAAACTGGCGGTTTCTCTGTATGTCGCTCTCGGCGTACATCGAGATCCAGTTCGAGGTGCCTGCGCCAGTACTGATCGCCTTGAAGCGATTGGTATGGGTAAGAATCCAGTTCGACCAGTGACCGCCGGCACTCCAGCCGAGGACTCCCATCTTGGTGCTGTCGACGATGCCCTGTGAGATCAGGTAGTCGACTCCGGTCATAATGTCTTCGTAGCCTTTCTGGAAATAGTTGCCGACGATATCGGTCTTGTGCTTCTCGCCGTAGTTGCTTGAGCCGCGGTAGTTCGGCAAGAGCACAGCATAGCCCGCTCCGGCGTATGTCTGAGCGCCATAGCCGCCATTGAATCCAAGCACGTCGGCAGCCGCAGGTCCGCCGTGAATCGCGACGATCAGCGGGTAGCGAGTTCCGACCTGGTATCCGACGGGTTTGATAAGAATTCCACCGACAGTCTTTCCATCGGAAGATTTCCAGCTGATCTCCTCTTCGTCGCCCAGCGCGAAGTTGCGGACCTGCGGATTGGCGTCGGTCAGCTGTCGCCAGCTCGCGCGAACGGGGACCTGATCGACGGAGGTAACTGTGAACAGCGTCGGAGGGGTCCGCGGATCGGCGTAGTTCAGCAGCAGTAGTTTCGAGTCATCGTTCTGATTGACGTTGAGCGCGGCGCGCACATTCGACACCTGTCGAACCATGTTCTTGTCTGTGTCGAGTGCCATCAGCTGGGTCGATGCCTTGATTCCCCCATTGAAGTAGATGGTCTTCCCATCCTTCGACCAGAAACCGATGGATACATCGCCGTCGAAGTTCCCGCCCAGCTTTCTGAACATGCCGCCCCGATTGTCGACGCGACGGAGATAGACCCGATCGTTGGTCATACTGTATTGAGTCAGATCGTCCGGGGCTGAAAACGCGATCCATTTGCTGTCTGGTGAGAACTCGAGGTCGCTCTCAGCGACTTCGCTGTTATTCGTCAGTCGCTCGATGTTGCCCGCCGCTGTCTCGAGGAGATAGAGGTCGGAGTAAAGATCCTGCTCGGTGATGTTTCGCATGTAGCGGTTTGCCGACGCGCCGTGATAGCCGATCCAGCGCCCGTCGTCGGAGATGTTGAAATCAGTGACCGTGATGGTAGTGTCGCGCGTAAGTCTTGTTGCTTTCTTCGTATCGACATCGAGTGCCCACAGACTCGACAAGGGAGTCGCCATGTTCCGAATGGCGACGTTGAACTTCTTCTCCACGCGGAGCTTCTCGTCCTTGTCGAGAGTGTCAGCGGTGACGAAGTAGATGCGTCTGCTATCGGGCGACCATTTCCAGAGCCCGACCCCAGCCTGCTGGTGAGTCAGCTGAATTGGCTTTGCTGAATCGATTCCGGCAGCTGGTAGCGCGTAAAGCTGCTCCTCGTCCGTCTTTCCGCTGCGGTAAACCAGCCACTTCCCGTCCCTACTGAAGTCGAGCGTCGAGACGCCCTCTTTGGCGTCGGTGATCTTGCGAGCCTCCCCACCGTCGGGACGCATGATGTAGATCTGGTTCTGGCTCGCTGAGGTTCCGCTGGCCGTGCTCGTTCCTGCTGCTGCGGGTGTAGATGGCGCGTCTCTGTTGGAGAGAAAGGCGAAGAACTTTCCATCACGGGACCAGCGGGGCGATGTCTCGTTCTTGTCCTTCGTGAACGTCATCTGCTTCGTTAAGGGCACGCCGTCCTTTACTGAGACCAGATAAATGTCCGTCTGACGCTTGCCCTGATTCCAATCGGGTGCGGAGAGCGTGTAGAGAAGCCACTTGCCATCCGGACTCGGTGTCGGAGATCCGACGTCACGCTGGAGCTGTCTGTCCAGAAAGGTGATTGGCCGAACCGTGTTTGAAGAAGCAGTCGTCTGCCCGAATGCTACCGCGGGGATTAGCGAGGCGATCAGGAAGGGATAGTTGCGCATGGCCGTGACGATGGAAAAGTGCGACGAAGAATTTCAGTTCGCAAAGAGTTAGTCATCTGCCGGTAATATAGAGACTGAGTACTGCCAGCACTTCAAAAACTCATTGGTGCGTACGCTTTTTGCCCTAGTCACCTGTAAAGCGACAATCGCCGCCTCGATTATCGGAGCGGTTTTTTCTGACCAACTGGTTGGGGAGGATAGCTACAATGTTGATGAGTGGATCGGGTTCCAGGCTAACGACGCTCGCCATTGCGACGCTGGCGATCGTTGCGTGCTCCAAGAAAGAGAACTACGGCGCGGATACGACTGCTGCGTCTAGCACCGCCGCCGCTGATACGTCGGCGATGGCGGTTGGCGCGCCGGCGCCTTCTGGAAACTGGACGGACGCCAACATCGTGGCGCTGCTCGACGAAGCGAACATGGCTGATAGTTCGGCAGGAGCAGTGGCATCGACCAAGGGGACCGCTTCCGCAGTACGTGACTTCGGCAGGCGGATGATGCGCGACCATCACCAGCTTCGTGCACAGGGTCAGGCGCTGGCGAAGAAGCTGAAGATCACGCTGGCTCCCCCGTCAGACGATCCGGTTACGCCGGCTGGGCAGAAGGAGATGGATACGCTGAACTCGACGGCAAAGGGCAAGGACTTCGACAAGGCCTACATCGACGCTGAGGTCGACGTACATAAGGCGGTTCTCGACATCGCCACGAAAGCGGCTGGTCAGACGCAAAACGCCGAGCTGAAGAACCTGATTCAGAAAGCCGCGCCGGTAATCAAGGGTCACCTCGACAAGGCCGAATCGATTCAGAAAACTCTGAAATAGGCTTTTGCTCAAAGGCGCGAGGACTCTGAAGCTAACGCTCGGCGGGCTCGTTCTGATCGTTACTTCGGTGCTGGTGTCCCTGCCGTCGCCGAAGTAGCAGCCCGTCGTGGAGCGTTCTTCACGTACTTGTCGAGCCAGTTGATGTACTCCCACAGCAGGTGACGCTGTGTCTCGACTGCAGTATATCCGTGCGGCTCGAGCGGAAGCTGGACGTAGCGGACGTTGCCACCATTTCCCTTGATTGCCGCGAAGAGACGCTCTGACTGGATCGGAAAAGTTCCCGAGTTGTCGTCGCGCTGGCCGTGAATGAGCAGCACCGGCTCGTTGATCTTGTTCGCGTAATTGAACGGCGACATCGCGTTGTATACTTCGGGCGCTTCCCAGTAGGTGCGCGGTTCTGCCTGAAATCCGAATGGCGTCAAAGTGCGATTGTAGGCGCCGCTCTCCGCAATTCCCGCGCGGAAAATGTCGGAATGCGCCAGCAAATTGACCGTCATGAATGCGCCGTATGAATGACCGCCGATTCCGATGCGGTCGCGGTCGGCGACGCCTATTTCCACGATCTTGTCGACCGCGGCCTGCGCACTGGCGACAAGCTGCTCGATGTAGCTGTCATTCGGCTCTTTACCGTTGACTCCAACGATCGGCATCGTCGGTCCGTCGAGTACCCCGTAGCCGTGCATTAGCAGCATCAAGTAATTCTGACGTCCGGGCCGCTTGAACTGATAAGGAGATCCGGAGAGCTGTGACGCAGCATCGGCAGACTGAAACTCGCGTGGATACGCCCAGAAGAAAAACGGGAGGCGACCTTGGCTTTTCTCGTATCCAGGAGGCAAATAGAGTGTTGCGGATAGCTTTACTCCGTCCGGCCGGGTGTAGGTGATGAGCTCGCTCTTCACGTCGGCGAAATACGGTGCGGGATCCCCGAGCTTCGTGATCTGAGTCAGCGACTTGTTGCGGAGATCGCGTACGAAAATGTTGGGCGGCTCGGTTGGAGACTCGTGCTGAGTAACGATGCGATTTGCGTCGCGGTCAACTACCTGAAGAACCTGCTCGTAGTACGGAGCAGTCGATTGCCAAAGCCTTTCCGTCTTGGCTGTCGTAAGATCGAAACGGTCGATGAAGGGCCGATCACCTTCGGGTGACGCCCCGCTTCCGCGCAAATAGAGATATCTGCCATCACTCGAGCGCAGCGGAACGAATCGATCGGTCGTTGAATCCAGCACAACCACCCATGTTCCGGGGTCGGAATAACGATCTTCGGCGCTGCGGTCCCAAACCAGTTTTGGAGTACCGCCGTTCGGAGCCGAGGGGTCGATCATCCAGACGCGCTGCTTTGCGCCGCGTGAGAGTCGATCGAGGAGAAAAGCACTGTTCGGCGACACCCAGGTGATGCCGCCGTAGCGGTATTCGGTCTGGACGAACGGAGTTGGCGCTCCCGTGAACGGCGCTGAGAGAAGCGAGACCTGATCGCGCTTCGGAACGGCGGTGCGTGGATTTCCTTTGTCCAGCGCTTCGACCATCACTAGCGTCGCCGGAACATCCGGCCGCCAATTCACGATCCTGATTCCGGGCAGAACCGCGTCGCGAGCGCTCGGCGCTTCTTCTGCGACGTGAGAGTTCCGGATCTCGCGAACAACCTTTCCGCTCAGGTTCCAGATCTCGGTGCGTGAAGGGAAAGCACCGAGAGGCACCTGGTACGAGTATGGACGCTGCGCGGTCTCGACGAGCAGATAGTTTCCATCGGGCGACGGGCTCACGCGCGTGTGAATACCTGTCTGTCCGATAGGAGTGACTTTCCCGTCAAGCCCGACCAGCACGATCTGATCGGTGAAGTAATAGTCGAATAGCGCTTCGTCAGTCGGACTCTGGAGCAGATACTCGTAGGTGCGCGCTGGAGCCGAGCGCCCGTACGATTCCTGGACGACGACGCCAGTTGGAACATCAGCCAGCTTTGGCGGCGCGCCTCGATTGGTCGGCCAGATTCTGCAAATGAGTGGCGCCTTTCCGTTCACCCAGCTGCATCCCGTATCGTCCACGATATTTCCGCGAGCGACGGTAAGATTGAGCGTCGGAGGAGTAAGTCGTCGGGCTGCCCCGCTCGTAACGTCCGCGACCCATGCCGAAGTGCCGGCAGGCGTGGTCGCGGTGAAGGCGAGATTCTTACCGTCGCGGGACCAATCGAGATCACGGATCCTTCCCGACAATCCTGACCCGCTGATGCGACGTGAGCGCCCCGTCGCGGGGTCAAGAATCTCAACCGACATTGTGCCGTCGGAGATTGTCGTGTACGCAAGCTGATTCCCGCTGGTCGACCATGCGGTCGAGCCAATGCGTCCGCCAGCGGGAACCTGAAGCATCCGCTCGACTTTGCCGTCGACGCTGCTAACCGTTCCCGAGCGTATGCCGATGTTGTCGACACGAGAATCGGGATTTGCTCTGATCTTGCTTCCTGCGAGGTAGTACGCGGAGTCTGCCATCTCGCGGATCGTGACTGTGCGCGGATCGCTCACCGTGACCAAAATCCACTGTCGATTAGGACTGATCGACGTGATGGGATTCGCGGGCGCCTCGAGGATCTTCACCAGATCGGCAGGTGGCGATTGGTAGGTCTGTTGGGACCAAACCGGGACGCGTGGCGCGAGCAACAGACACGTGCTCAACAGGATGCGACGGTACGAGAGGAGTATCATGACTCGGACGGGAGGAAGGACGGGGTCAATATCGGCAGGAGAGCTCACAGGCTCACCGCTGTATAAATACTGGCCAAGCACTGGCAGCGTTGATCGACTATCTGAAGTGCTCTCCGGCATCTGGTGAATGCGTCCAGTGCGATTCGAGCCATCTGACAGTAGCGCTGCTGATCGCGGAGCTGAGCGCAATCGTGGCGGTGACATCGCTTGTCCAGTGCTGGTCTTCGTAAATCCGATCCCAGGCAACCAGGGCGATGACACTCCCTGCAAGCGCGGTGATGGTCGTAGAGTGTGTCTGCATGGAAATCGCCTCGGCAATAGCCGTGATGTGCGCGACGTGCGCGGACGGGAACGAATGCCAATCGCCATTCGCGGTCAGAGGATGAAAGCGATGCGAATTACCCTCGACGTGCGGTCGCTCGCGGCCGATCAACGGTTTGAGCCCTGATTCAACGAGATCGGATGCGACGTAGGCTGCGGCGGTGTTGAGGATTCCATCCGCCAGCGATTCGTGGCGCGTGAGAAGTGCAATGACGTAAGTACCCGCAATCACAGGAACGAGACGCTGTGCCGTGCCGAGGGCATTTGCCGATTTGGCGAGCCGATCGAGCGAACGACTATGTTGGTGAAGGGTCCATTCCCGCAGCTCGGGGTCGAGCGCGTAGGAAGCTCCGATTCCGACGGGCACGATCCACGCACGTGCACGTATGTGGCTGTTGACAGGCTGCGGCAGGGAATCTTTCTGCGCGGCTCCGGTGTTAGAGACGAGAAGGAGCACGCAGATCGCTAATCCAACGACATTGGCGCGCATGAATCAGAGTAGAGAATGTGCAGTTCGGCGGCAAGGAGCGTTCGCACGTCGGTTTGCTTCGGTGGTGGTCGCACTCTCGGTTGCCGCATGTACTGAGCGCGGGATTACCAATCCGAATCCAATGCCGACACCCGCCAACACTCATCCTGGCTTCGATACGAGCATCTACCCAGGCGACGCTGCAATGAGTGCCTGGCTCAAACCGTCGTCACCGTATGAATGGGTCGGCTACTATTTGGCGGCTCCGTGTCACCGCGACCCCTCGTGGATGGGCAAGCGCGCGACACTCACAGCGATAGGGTGGGGACTCGCGGTTCTTTTTGTCGGGCAACAGACGTTCGACGGAGTGCCGGACATTCAGCTTCCGCTGGTGTTCGATCGCGTTGCACCGACCGGAGTCGATTCGCTACCTCGGGCTCGCGCCGGCATCATGGTACCTCCGACTGAAGCGGAGCTTCAATCCGGGGCAGTGACCTGCTCGCGTACTCTGCTGACGACGGAACAGGGCAGTGCCGACGCAATCGACGCGGTGACGAAGACTGCATCGGAAGGATTTCCACTCGGCACCGTGATCTATCTGGACATCGAGCACATGGATGCAATTCCAGCATCGATGGACGCGTATTATCGCGCGTGGGTGCAGCAGCTTCTCGCCGACGGCAGGTTCAGGCCAGGCATCTACGTGCACAAGGCGAACGCCGCCGCGATTTATGAAGGAGTTCGTCGAGCCTACACTGACATGAACGCGTCAGGCTCGGCGATGTTCTGGATTACGAGCTCCACTGGCTTCTCGATCGACAAGTCGCCGCAAGAGGTGGGATTTGTCTGGGCGAGCGTGTGGCAGGGAATGTACGAGGTCACGCAGACGTGGAACGGCGCGGCGATCAACATCGATGTCGACGTGGCGGCAATGGCCTCGCCCTCGAGTCCATAACTACATTATCCCGGTCTCTTCACTCCCCACACAATGCCGCACCAGTTCTCGCGCGCCGTTCTCGCGATCGCCTTCGTCGCGCTTCTTCCCGCCACCGTTTTCCCGCAGGCAACACCTACCGCCAAGACTACACCGGCGGTGTTCGACGCCGATTCGGCACGACTCGCCGAATTGCCGTGGCGCTCGATTGGACCGGCGGTTACCAGCGGGCGAGTCGTCGACTTCGCCGTTCCCGAAGGTCCCAAATCGCAAATCGGTGAGCGACTCGGCGAGCTGTTCTATGTCGCGTCGGCATCCGGAGGAGTTTGGAAGACGCCGAATGGCGGAACGACCTGGGAGCCGATCTTCGATCATCAGGGGGCGGCATCGATTGGTGACATCGCTGTAGCGCCGAGCAATCCGGACATCATCTGGGTTGGAACGGGCGAGGCGAACAACCAGCGCAGCTCATCGTGGGGCGATGGCGTCTATAAGTCGGAAAATGGTGGGAAGACGTGGACGAACATGGGTCTCAAAAAGTCGGAGCACATCGGACGCATCATCGTGCATCCGACGAATCCCGAGATCGTTTTCGTCGCAGCGGCGGGCCCACTGTGGGGAGCAGGTGGTGATCGCGGCCTTTTCCGAACCACCGATGGCGGACGCACCTGGAAGAACGTCAAGAACATCGACACGCACACTGGGTTCACGGACGTAATCTTCGATCCCGCCAACCCCGACGTGATTTACGCTGCGTCGTTCCAACGCGAGCGACGCCCGTACACCTACGTAGGTGGCGGGCCCGGCAGTGGAATCTGGAAGAGCATCGACGGCGGTGACGCCTGGACGAAGCTCACCGAGGGACTGCCAAAGGGAGATGTGGGACGAATCGGATTGGATGTGAGTAGATCGAGTCCGAACATCGTCTACGCGACGATCGAGACGAAGGTGACCGGGAACGGTGCCGCACAGGGAAATACTGAAGCGAGCGTCTATCGCTCCGATGATCGGGGCGCGAGCTGGCAGAAAATGGGGACGGGATTCTCATATCCGTGGTACATGGGACAGATCCGCGTCGATCCCACCAATCCCGATCGCGTTTATTTCATGGGTGTGCCGCTGCAGGTTTCGACTGATGGCGGACGCACATTCCGCAACACCGCCGGTGCAGCGCACTCGGATCACCACGCGATGTGGATCGACCCAACTGATCCTGACCATCTGATCATTGGTTGCGATGGCGGTGTTTACATCAGTCACGATCGTGGCCGCACTGTCGACTTCGTTCCCAATCTTCCGATCTCACAGTACTACGCGATCGCGACCGACATGCGGCAGCCGTTCTACTATGTGTACGGTGGATTGCAGGACAACAGCAGCTGGGGCGGTCCAAGTCAAACGAGAAATCGGCAGGGAATCACCAATGCCGACTGGATTCGGACCACCGGCGGAGATGGGTTCTACGCGCAGATCGATCCCGTCGATCCCAACACCGTCTACGGAGAATCGCAGGGTGGGGACATCGTGCGCTACGACGTTCGCACTGGCGAGCAAAAAACCATAAAGCCGCTGCCAGAGTTCGGAGCCAAGCCGTATCGCTGGAACTGGAGCTCACCGATGCTCATCTCGCCGTACGATCACAACACGCTCTATTTCGGCGCGAATTATTTGTTCAAGAGCACCAACCGTGGCGATTCGTGGGTGCGGCTCCGTCCGGACATGACGCGTCAGCTCAATCGGGATAGCTTGCCGGTTATGGGAAAGATCTGGCCGCGAGATGCAATCGCTCGGCACCAGGGAACGGCGGACTATGGCAACATCAGCACTATCGACGAATCGCCGCTCAGGCAGGGAATCCTCTACGTCGGAACCGACGACGGCGTGATCTCGATATCGCGCGACGGCGGAGCGACGTGGAACAGAGTCACCAAGTTTCCCGGTGTTCCTGATCAGACCTACGTAAGTCGGGTGGTCGCGTCGCGATTCACTGAGGCGACGGTATATGCAACGCTCGACAATCATCGCAACAACGACTTCAAGCCATACGTGCTGAAGAGCATCGATTACGGCGTGCACTGGACTCCGATTACTGGCAATCTTCCGGCAAATGGATCTGTCCAGGTGATACGTGAGGACTATGCGGAGCCAAACCTGCTGTTCGTCGGCACTGAATTCGGAGTGTTCTACACGGCGACTGGCGGCAATTCGTGGACGCAGCTCAAATACAATATTCCAACTGTTGCAGTGCATGACATCGTGGTTCATCCGCGTGAGCACGATCTCGTGATTGGTACGCACGGCCGAGGGATCTACATCATCGACGATATCACGCCACTCGAGAGACTCAGCGAGGCAAATCGCGTCGGTACCTATCTCTTTCCGGTAAAGGCGGCGACGGAATACAACCCGAACAGCTCCATCCCAGGTGGAATCCGTGGCGCTGGAGCACTCGGCGATCGCGAATACTCAGCGCCGAATCCGCCATTCGGTGCGGCGATCACCTACTTCCTGCGCGACTCACTCCCCAAGGGCGGAGATGTCACGCTTGGCATCTACGATGCTGGCGGCAAACGCGTGCGCGAGCTGACGCCAAACAAGAAACGCGGCATGCATCGCGTGACCTGGGACCTTCGCAACGCTCCTCCCTACACGGTGCGTCGTCCGGCGAATCAGGTTGGCGAGCCGCAGTTCAGGCAGCGTGAGCCGTTGGGACCCTTCGTTCTTCCCGGTCGCTACACCGCGCGCCTGACTGTGAAGGCTGGAGCAGGTTCGCCGAGCATTCAGGAAGTTCCGATCGAAGTGCGGTCAGACCCGCTAGTGCCAATGAGCGAAGCAGATTACCGAGTGCTCTACGACATGCGCGTCAGCACTGGTCGATTGCAGGCGACAGTGCAGGCTGCCGTCCGAACGACGGAACAACTGAAGGACGAGCTGGCCGACGTAAAGGCGGCGCTCAAGAGCAGCACTGCTCCCGATAGCTTGTCGAAGCAGGCGGACGCGATCGACAGCGAGGTTTCTGATGTTCTGAAAAAGCTTCGCGGGGATCCGGAAGCAGCGCCTGTCAGCGATGACAAGAGAGTCGAAGATCCGTCTATTCAGGAGCGCGTGAACAACGTCGCCGAGCAAATCGGGAACGTCACGTCGCCGCCGACGGAGCTGCAGCACGCGACGCTGACTCTCGCGTCATCGGATCTGCAGCGCGAAGTCGGAAGAATCAACGCGCTGTTGCAGCGTCGCATTCCCGCGCTCAACGCAGCGCTCGATGCAGCAAAGATCCCGTGGACGATCGGACGGCCGGTCGAATTCATGAAATGAGTTTTTTGTCCTGAGAGTCATCCAGTAGCGATGCCGGAACCCGCGAAGGACCACTTTACAAGACTCTTCGAGCACCTCGAATGGGCTGACGCAAGAGTTCTCGCGAGCTTGCGCGCCGCGCATAACCCGCAGCTGAGGAATCTGGAACTGTACTCGCACATTCTCGGCTCGGAGCACGTGTGGTTGGCTAGAATCAACGGCACTGCTCCGCGTTTCGCAGTGTGGCCGGCGCTCACGCTCGACGAATGCGAGAGGTTGTCGAGGGACAATGTCGGCGCGTACAACGATCTCGTCTCGGGTTTGACCCCGTCGCTCTTCCAGAAACCAATCACCTACAAAAACAGCGCGGGCGATCAATTCACTTCGACGATCGAAGACATACTGACGCACGT
>WNFY01000426.1_pt1 | contig 37305 bp, 29 predicted proteins | sample 5400091 | NCBI WGS metagenome assembly WNFY01 (sample SAMN13153364, study PRJNA577476) | soil metagenome | isolation source: 60 cm soil or saprolite under grassland replicate 1 | place: USA:California | collected 2016-06-15 | reverse complement strand
GCGGGCGAGCGTCGCGATCTCGCGCGGCGTCAGCCCGAAGTCTCCCGCCCCGCCGCTCCGCACGCTCGTCATGATAGTCGGCGCCCGGTCGGCGCGGCGGGGTTCCGCTCGCATCCTCGGTTAGAGTGCTTGCCTCGTGGGCGGTCCGCAGACTCCGATACACCCGCACGGGACGCCGCCGCGCGGCCGCTATCTCGCCCTCATGTCGCTCGGCGCCCTCGGCATCGTCTACGGCGACATCGGGACGAGCCCGCTCTATGCGTTACGCGAGTGTTTTTTCGGCGCGCACGGCATCGAGCCGACGCGAGCCAACGTGATGGGCGTTCTCTCTCTCGTCCTCTGGTCGCTGATCATCGTCGTCACTCTCAAGTACCACGTGTACGTCTTGCGGCTCGACAACCGGGGGGAGGGCGGGATTCTCGCGCTGATGAGTCTCGTCCAGCCGGAGAGCCGCAAGAAGACGGGTCTGCGACGTCTCATCATGCCACTCGGACTCTTCGGAGCCGCGCTGCTCTACGGCGACGGCATCATCACTCCGGCGATCTCGGTCCTCTCCGCGGTCGAAGGCCTGGACGTCGCGACCCCGTACTTCTCGAAGTTCGTCATTCCCATCACGATCGTCATCCTCCTCGGTCTGTTTTTCTTTCAACGGCGCGGGACGGCGAAGATCGGCGCCATTTTCGGTCCCGTCATGTTTTTCTGGTTCGGCACCCTCGCGACGCTCGGCATCTCCGGAATCCTCCGCGACCCGTCCGTGCTGGCCGCCGTCAATCCCGCTCATGCGTACCATTTTTTCCTCCGCAACGGATTCCGGGGCTTTCTCGTGCTCGGGGCCGTGTTCCTCGTCGCGACGGGCGGTGAAGCGCTCTACGCAGACATGGGCCACTTCGGCGAACGGCCGATTCAGGTGGACTGGTTCAGTTTCGTCGGTCCGTCCCTGCTCCTCAACTATTTCGGACAGGGGGCCCTCCTCATCCACGACCCTGCGGCCGCGCACAACCCTTTCTACCGGCTGGCCCCCTCGTGGGCTCTCTACCCCCTTGTGATCCTCGCCACGGCGGCGACCGTCATCGCGTCGCAGGCCGTCATCTCCGGCGCGTTCTCGCTCACCCGACAGGCCATCCAGCTCGGGTATCTCCCCCGGATGAAGATCGAGCACACCTCCGCTCGCGAGATCGGGCAGATTTACGTCCCCGGCGTCAACTGGGCGTTGATGATCGCGTGCATCGCTCTCGTCCTGGGCTTCGAGACTTCCAGCAACCTCGCCTCGGCCTACGGAGTCGCGGTGACGACGACGATGGTAATCACGACCCTCCTCGCGTACGTGGCTTCCCGAGAGTGCCTCGGGTGGAACCCGTGGGTCGCGGCGGCCGTCACGGCGGGTTTCCTCGTCGCCGATCTCGCGTTCTTCGGCGCCAACATGGTGAAGGTTGCGCACGGCGGCTGGTTCCCTCTCGTCGTCGCCGTGGCGGTCTTTACAGTGATGACCACGTGGAGGCGCGGCCGGAAGATCCTTCACGATCGCATCCAGGAGAGCACGCTCTCCGACGAGAATTTCCTCGCGTCGATCGCGCGCCGGCCGCCGCCGCGCGTCGCGGGCACCGCAGTCGTCATGGACCGCGCGGTCGATGGAATCCCGCTCCCTCTGCTCCACAACCTGAAGCACAACAAGGTCCTTCACGAGAAAGTCGTCCTCCTCACGATCACGACCGAGGAGGTTCCTCACGTCACCGACGACGAACAGGTCGAGCTCCGGGAGCTGGGGCAGGGCCTCTATCGGGTGATTGCGCGGTACGGGTTCCTGGAAAACGCCGACGTCCCGGAGCTTCTGCGCGGCCTCGATTTTCCCGGAGTGAGCTTCAATCCGGACTCGACGACGTTCTTCCTGGGCCGCGAGACGCTGCTCGCGACGAAGAGACCCGGCATGGCGATCTGGCGTGAGAGGCTCTTCGCCTGGATGACCCGCAATGCCCAGGGCGCGCCGATCTTTTTCCGCCTGCCTCCGAACCGCGTCGTCGAGGTCGGAGCCCAGATCGAGCTGTGAGCGAGTCGTCCAAAGCTCCCGCTTCTTTCGAGAGCGCGACCGCGCGATATGCGGTTGCGCCGCGCGGGCGGCGGCTCCTGCTGCTCTCCGTGTCCGCGCTCGGGATCGTCTACGGAGACATCGGAACGAGCCCGCTCTACGCGCTGCGCGTCTGTTTCTCCGGCCGGCACGCCGTGCCTCTGCAGCCGGAGAACGTTTTCGGAGTGCTCTCTGTCATCTTCTGGACGCTCCTCCTCGTCGTCGGCCTGAAGTACCACGCCTGGATCCTGCGGCTCGACAACCGCGGGGAGGGCGGAATCCTCGCGCTCATGGGTCTCATCCCTCCGGAGAGCGGAGGAGGCCCGTCGGCGCGCCGCGGCGTTTTTTTGCTGGGCGTCATCGGAGTCGCTCTCTTCTACGGCGACGGGATCATGACTCCCGCAATCTCGGTTCTCTCGGCGGTCGAAGGGCTCGAGCTCGTCTCTCCCGCGACCGAGACTCTCGTCGCCCCCGTCTCCGTCGGTCTCCTCGTCTTCCTGTTCATCACCCAGCGGCGCGGCACGACGCGGATCGGCCGGATCTTCGGCCCCCTGATGCTCCTCTGGTTTGTCACGATCGCCGTCCTCGGCGTCGCGGCGATCGCGAAACGTCCGGAAGTTCTGGGCGCGATCGATCCCCGCCACGCGATCGGGTTCTTTTCCGCGAACGGTCTCGCCGGGTTCCTGGTGTTGGGCGTCGTCTTCCTGGTCGCGGCCGGCGGAGAGGCGCTGTACGCGGACATGGGCCGCTTCGGAAAGAAGCCGATGCGGATCGGCTGGATCGCTCTCGTCCTGCCCGCTCTCGTCCTGAACTACTTCGGGCAGGGTGCCCTCCTGTTGGGCAACGCCGGATCCGCCCGCAATCCGTTTTATCTCCTCGCGCCCCCGTGGGCGATCGTTCCCCTGGTCGTGCTCGCGACGATCGCCGCGTTGATTGCCGCGCAGGCCGTCATCTCCGGCGCCTTTTCTCTCACGCGCCAGGCCGTCCAGCTCGGTTACCTGCCGCGCGTCCGGATCGTCCACACCTCCCGCGCGGAAATGGGTCAGATCTCCATTTCCGGGGTGAGCTGGGTGGGGATGCTCGGGACCGCGGGAGTGATCGTTCTGTTTCAGACGTCCACCCATCTCGCCGACGCGTACGGGGTTGCGATCGCCATGGCGATGGCGGTGACGACGCTGCTCGCCTACGGTGTCTCGAAGGACGTGCTCGCCTGGAGCTCCGCCCGAGCCCTCCTCGCGACCGGGTTCTTTCTCGCGATCGATGTCGTTTTCGTTGCCGCGAACCTCGTGAAGGTTCCGCAAGGCGGGTGGGTGTCGCTCGCGGTCGCGGCGGCGACGTTCACCGCGATGACGACGTGGCGCCGCGGCCGGCGGATCCTCGCGAAACGGCTCGAGGCGGACACGCTGCCGCTCGACGTGTTCTTGGACGGCGTGGCTCGAAAGCCGCGGCTGCGCGTGCCCGGCACGGCGGTATTCATGGATCGGGTGAGCTCCGGAACCCCTCCGGCATTGCTCCAGAACCTCCGCCACAACAAGGCAATGCACGAGCGGGTTGTGTTCCTGACGGTTGCGACCGAGACGGTGCCTTTCGTCTCGCGCCGGAAGCGCGTGGAAGTCGAGACGCTGAAGGAGGGTTTTTACCGGATCACGCTCCGTTACGGTTTCATGCAGGATCCGGACGTTCCGCGAGCCCTCGAGGGCGCTCAGGTCGGTGGGCGCAAGTTCGACCTGATGGATACGACGTTCTTCCTCGGACGGGAGACCCTGATTGCGCACGGGACGCTCGGGATGGCAGTCTGGCGCGAGAAGCTGTTCGCCCTGATGTCCCGCAACGCGACGAGCGCGATGGCATTCTTCCGGCTTCCGCCGAACCGCGTGATCGAGCTGGGTGCACAGATCGAGATATAGGAAATGCGGGGTCAGGTCTTCACTGATCGCATGGGTCGTGGATACGGATTACCGGCCTTGCCATCTTCGCGAAGCGAAGTGGCAAGTGGAGACCTGACCCCTCCTGTGGAGACCTGACCCTGGATGTGGCAAGTGGAGACCTGACCCTGGATGTGGCAAGTGGAGACCTGACCCCATTAGACTCTCGTCATGGCCCGCGAATTCCAGGTCGACGAGCGTCTCCCGCACGCCTCGACCATTCCCTCGTGGTGTTACACGGACCCAACGACCCTCCCCGTCGAGCGGCAGAGGATTTTCGCTCGAACGTGGCAGCTCGTCGGACGCGAGGACCAGGCGGCAGCGCCCGGCTCGTACTTCACCGCCTCCGTCGCCGGCGAGCCGCTCCTCGTCGTCCGCGGCAGTGACGGCCGGCTCCGCGCGCTCTCGAACGTCTGCCGTCACCGCGCCGGCCCGGTCGCGAAGGGCGAAGGTTCGTGCTCCGCCTTCCGCTGCGGGTATCACGGTTGGAGCTATGCCCTCGACGGACGGCTCGTCAACACGCCGGAGTGGGACGGCGTCGAAGCGTTCGAGAAGGAATCGGTGCGCCTTCCGGAATTTCGGGTCGAGACCTGGCTCGGACTGGTCTTCGTCAATTTGGACGACGAAGCCCCTTCCCTCGCCGAGACTCTCGAGGATCTTCCCGAGGTGCTGGCGGCTCGCGACTGGAACGGCGTGCGCCTCGCCGAACGGAAGGACTGGTACCTCGACTGCAACTGGAAGGTCTACGTCGACAACTACCTCGAGGGCTACCACATCCCGATCGTCCACCCCGGCCTGATGAAGGAGCTCGACTACACGCGCTACGAGACCGAGACGCGGCGCTCGTATTCGCTCCAGCGCTCGCCGATCAAGAAGGCAGATGGACGCCTCCGGGGAGACCCGAGCGACGAGGACAACGACGCCGTCTACTACTGGATCTTTCCGAACCTGATGCTGAACGTCTACCCGGACAATTTCTCGACCAACGTGATCGTGCCGGTCTCGTCCGACCGCACGTTGACCGCCTTCGAGTGGTTCTTCCGGGATCCGGACGTGCCCGCCGTGCGCGAGACCATCCGCCAGACGGTCGAGTTCTCCGACGAGATCCAGCGCGAGGACGTCGCGATCTGCGAGGCGGTCCAGAAGGGCCTCCAATCGAGGACCTACGACCGGGGACGCTACTCCGTGCGGCGGGAGAGCGGCGTTCACCACTTCCACCGGCTGTACGAGGAGTCCATGCGGGAGCGGCCGGCGGCGGCCGTTAGCCCGAACGAGTAAATGGCGAAGGTCCGGCTCGCGGCGGCATCCGAAGTCCCCGAAGGCGTTCTGACGATGCGCGAGCACGAGGGAAGACAGGTCCTGCTCACCCGGGTCGAAGGTCGGGTCTACGCGATGAACGACACCTGCACGCACCGCGGCGCGCCGCTTCACACCGGAGAGCTCGGAACCGCGGGAAGTCCGTACCTGCTGACGTGCCCCTTCCACGCGGCGCAGTTCGACGTCACGACCGGCAAGGTCTACCCGGACACCCCCTGGGCGACGGATACCGAGAGCTACCCCGTCGAAGTGATCGGCGAGGACGTGTTCGTCGAGCTGTAACTACACGCTCTGGCACTGCCCTTGCGTTTCCGTCGCGCGGAGGAGCTTGCCATGAACCAGAAGTCCAGATCATTCGCGACCGCGCTCGCGATCTCCGTCGTCGTGCTCGTCGCCGTTTCGGGCGGCGCGGCGCTCGGACAGACGCCGGTCAGGTCGGGATTCAACGTTTTCTCCCCCGATCAGGACGTCGAGATCGGGAGACAGTCCGCCGCCGAGGCCGAGCGCCTGCTGCCGGTCTTGAGAGACCCTTCGATCGCGGGATACATCGACCGCATCGGGCGGCGTCTCGCCGCGGCCGCGCAAGGACCCAGGTTCCCCTACACGTTCAAGGTCATCAACGCGTCCGACATCAACGCGTTCGCGCTGCCGGGAGGTCCGGTGTACGTGACGAGAGGGATCCTCGATGCCGTTCGCAACGAAGGAGAGCTCGCGGGCGTGATGGCGCACGAGATCTCGCACGTCGCCCTGCGGCACGGCACGAACCAGGTTTCCAAGGCCTATCTCGCCAAGGCGGGCATCGGTCTTCTGGGCGGGATCTTCGGCGGCGGCGGGACGGCGACGGGCTCGATCATGCAGGCGGTCGGCGGCCTAGGGTTGAATGCGCTCTTTCTCCGGTTCAGCCGTACTGCGGAGTCGCAGGCGGACATCATGGGCACGCAGATCATGGCGCGGGCCGGCTACGACCCGATGGCGATGGCTTCCATGCTCTCGATGCTCCGCGAGAAGGCGGGACGGGAGCCGGGCCGGGTCGCGCAGTTCTTCAGCGATCATCCTTCGCCGGCGAACCGCGAAGCGCGCGTGCGCCAGGAAGCTCGAGCCATCGGCGCGGTTCGGACGTCTCCGCCGATCGGAGGTCTCGAGAGCGTCCAGGCGCAACTGCGCAGGATGCCACGCGCCGGGAGCATGTCGCAGATCTCACGAGCCGCCGCGCAGGGCTCCGGCTCTCCGTCGACCGGTCCGGTGACGGGCCCCGGAGAAATCGGGCAGATCGAGCGGCCGTCCGCGCGCTTCCGGACGTTCCGGCAGCGAAACGACTTCTTCCAGATCCAGTACCCGGAAAACTGGAGGGTGGCGGAGCCGGCGAACGGCTACGGGGTGACGATCCTGCCGCAGGGCGGCGCCGTCCGCGCGTCCAATGGCCAGCAGGTCCTCGTCTACGGCGTCGTCGTCAATCACTACGATCCGTTCGAGGGATCGATCGGAGGGGTCTCCTCGAACCGGCGCGGACCGGTCTCCGGCGACACGTCGCTCGAGCAGGCGACCAACGATCTCGTGAACCAGATCCGGGAGGGCAATCCGCACCTCGCCGTCATCCCGAACTCGACGCGGCGCCAGACGATCGACCAGGGACGGGCGCTCTCCGTGGTTCTCGGGGGTCGCTCCCCGGTGACCGGCACGGACGAGCGGGTCACGGTCTTCACGCGGGAGCTGCCGGACGGGCACGTGCTGTACGCGCTCTTCGTCGCGCCGGCGCAGGACTACGCGGCGCTGTCGCAGACTTTCCAGAGCATGGTGGCGAGCCTGCGGGTCAACGACCGGGCTGCGCACAGCGAGAACGCGCGCTGACGACGGGAGCGCTCTTCAGTATTTGAGACGAACGACGGAGGGTGGTCCGCCGGCTCGGGGGACCACGACGAAGAGGTCGTCGTACTGCGACGCGGGGATTTCCACCTTCCCGGGGTCGCCCAGCGCGGCGAGGATCTGCGGGACGGTGTTCGAGTGTCCGACGACGAGAACCACGCCCCGTGGCTCCTCCTTCCGGAGGCGATCAACCAGAATCTCCTTCGGCGCGTAAATGCGGATCTCGAGCCCCGCGGCCTTCGCGAGAGGCTCGGCGGTCTGGCGCGCCCGCACGGTGTCCGTCGCGTAGATCGCCGTGATCCCCGCGGCTTTCAGCATCCCCGCGAGCCGGTTCGCCCGCGCGATTCCGGCCTCGGAGAGGGCGACACCCGAGTCGTTCGAGTCCGTGGCCTTCTCGGCGTGTCGAACCAGAAAGATCGCCTGCTGACCGCTGGCGACGCCGGCGAGCGCGGCGATCCAGACTGTGACAACGAGTCGCTTCACGGAGAAGGCCAAAGTAGCACGGCGTTACCTGCCCTTGCGATAGATTCCCCGCCGATGTTGGGAGGAAGGATGCGCAGAAATCGGTTCGTTTTTCTCTCGGCGGTGACGATCGCGCTTTGTTCTCGGGCGATCTCTTCCGCCGCAGCGCCTAAGAAAGGGGGAGCCCCGATCCGCGCCCAGGCGCCGACGGTCGCCGAGGCGAAAGCCTTCGTCGACGAAGCGGAAGGAAAGCTCCTGGAGCTGTCGGTCGAGGCGAGTCGCGCGAGCTGGGTGCAGTCCACTTACATCACCGACGACACCGAAGTGCTCGCGGCCAAGGCGAGCGAACGGGCGATCAACGCCGGTGTCGAGTACGCGAAGAAGGCGACGCGCTACGACAAGCTGAAGCTGCCGGACGACGTCGCCCGCAAGATGCTGCTCTTGAAGAACGGCCTGACGCTGGCCGCACCGTCGAACCCGAAAGAGAGCGAAGAGGTCACGCGGATCGCCGCCGCGATGGAGGGAGCCTACGGAAAGGGCAAGTACTGCCCGCAGGGCAAGGACAAGTGTCTCGACATCCAGGACATCACGAAGATCATGGCGGAGAGCCGCGACGCTGCCCGGCTTCTCGACGTCTGGCGCGGCTGGCACACGATCGCAGTGCCGTTGCGCCCGCAGTACCAGCGGTTCGTGGAGCTCGCGAACAAGGGAGCACGCGAGCTCGGCTTCGCGGACACGGGCGCGATGTGGCGCTCCAAGTACGACATGCCGCCCGACGCTTTCGCGAAGGAGGTCGACCGTCTCTGGGAGCAGCTGAAGCCGCTCTACGTCTCTCTCCACGCGTACGTCCGCTGGAAGCTCCGCGAGAAGTACGGCGAGACGATCCCGGCGAACGGCCCGATTCCGGCGCACCTGCTCGGCAACATCTGGGCGCAGGACTGGTCGAACGTCTATGACCTGGTGAAACCGGCGCAGGCCGATCCCGGGTACGACCTGACGAAGATCCTGGAAGCGAAGAAGACCGACGCGAAAGAGATGGTCCGCTTCGGCGAGCGCTTCTTCACGTCTCTGGGGTTCGACCCGCTGCCCCCGCCGTTCTGGGAGCGCTCGCTCTTGACTAAGCCGCGGGACCGGGAGGTCGTCTGCCACGCGAGCGCATGGGACATCGATAACGTCAACGACCTGCGCATCAAGATGTGCATCGAGCCGACGGCCGAGGACTTCACCACCATCCATCACGAGCTCGGCCACAACTTCTATCAGCGCGCCTACAACACCAAGCCGGGCCTCTTCCGCGACAGCGCGAACGACGGCTTCCACGAGGCGGTCGGCGACACGATCGCCCTTTCGATCACTCCGGAATACCTCGTCAAGATCGGCCTCCTGGACAAGGCGCCCGATCCCTCGAAAGACATCGGATTGCTCCTCCACAAGGCGCTCGAGAAGCTCGCGTTCCTCCCCTTCGGTCTGCTCGTCGATCAGTGGCGGTGGAAAGTGTTCGCCGGCGAACTCACGCCGGCCGAGTACAACCACGCGTGGTGGGAGCTGCGGGCGAAGTACCAGGGCATCGACGCGGCCGTGCCGCGCAGCGAAATGGACTTCGACCCGGGCGCGAAGTATCACGTGGCGGCGAACGTCCCGTACACGCGGTACTTCCTCGCCGCGATCCTCCAGTTCCAGTTCCACCGCGCGCTCTCGCACGCCGCCGGCTGCACGGGTCCTCTCCACCGATGCTCGATCTACGGGAACATGGAGGCGGGCAAGAAGCTCGACACGATGCTCCAGATGGGGCTTTCGCGGCCGTGGCAGGACGCGCTCGAAGCGATCAGCGGAAAGCGCGAGATGGATGCGACCGCGATCCGCGACTACTTCGCGCCGCTGCAGAAGTGGCTGGACGAGCAGAACAGAGGCAGACCGACTGGGTGGTGATTGGGGTCAGGTCTCCACTTGCCACATTGGGGGTCAGGTCTCCACTTGCCACATTCGTTCAGGTAATTTGACAGCAGGGACACTTCTGGACGAACGCCGGCTCACCACATCGTCAGCCCGAGCTCCTTGCGGAAGTGGGCGTCGGCGTTGTTGTGCCGCTTCCAGTAGTCGAGCTGGAGACTGGCCGTCGCGACCGCTTTCGTCGTCAGCAGCGGGCTGCCGTCGAAGGCCCCCGGCTGGGTCTCCGTCCAGCCCACGATCTTGTACGGGAAATTTTTCTGGAAGCGGATCGTGAGCCGGCGCGGAATTACGGCGTACTTGAGCTCGTAGACGTTCTCGCCCCCCTCGGAGCGCAGGCTCGCGAGGGCTTCCTCCGGTCGAACCGCTTTGTGCCACAGGCGCGCGTACTGGAGGCCCGGCACGACCTGCACGCGGCCGACCGGCAGGGTGTCCGGGGCGAGCCGGATCCGCGTCCACAGCTCGTCCTCGAGCCAGGCCGGCCCGAAGTCGAACTCCCGATCTCCCTCCGCCTCGAAGTAGGAGCGCAGCGCCCCCTCGTACCTGCCGTTCTTGAAATTGAGCTGGGTGAATGTCTGGCCGCACCACTCCTGTGACGATGACGTGACCTTCAACGTGCGGGTGCGCGAGTAGTCCACGGGACTGAACGTCGACGTCATGAGCGAGTACGGATAGACGCCCGTGAAGAACTTCCGGACCGAATTCAGTTTCAGGACGGTGATGCCCTTCGCGGGGTCCCCCTCCTCCAGCTTGACCTGCTTGTCCGGGAGGAACGGCTCGGTGACGAAGATCAGCATCGCCTCGCCCTTGTGCATCTCGCCGTAGCGCGCCTGATCGAGCTCGTAGCGGGTGAGCTCGGCCTTTCCCTGATACCAGTAGCCGCCGAACTGATCCCCGGGAGAGACCGATCTCGTCACAGCGCCTTCCGGGACGAGGCCGAGCAAAACCGCCAGCAATAGTGGATACATGGCTTCCTCCGGACCCTTTCCGGGTCAGGTCTCCCAACACTTTAAGTGTTGCGATATGCCAAATGGAGACCTGACCCGGTCATTTCAAACCGTGCGACCGGGCGGCGCGTCCAAGAGGCTGACGGGGGGAGCCGGGCCGCCATCCCGGTCCGGGCACGGTGATCTGCTTAACTTCGCCGTTCAAAAGGAGGTCCGGCTGGGCGAGACGGAATCCCCGACGCCCCCCGCGGTGAGGGAGGACGAGCTTCTCGAAGGCTGTCGCGCCGGAGACCTGGAGGCGTTCGAAAGGCTCTACCGGACAAACGGACCTCGCATGAAGTCGATCGCATTGAACCTGCTCGGAAACGTCGGCGACGCCGAGGACGCCCTGCAGGAGACCTTTCTGAAGATCTTCCGCGGCGCGAAGACGTTCCGCGGCGGATCGGCGTTCTCGACCTGGACGTACCGCGTCCTCGTAAACACCTGCTACGACTCGCTGCGCCGCCGCAAGAGCCGTCCCGTCGCGGGACCGCTCGACGCCGCGGGCGCCGGGGTCACCGCCGCGGCCGATCCGGTCGCCGACCATCCGTTGCGCCTGGCGCTCGAGAAGTCGGTCGCTCGCCTCGATTCCCGGCGTCGCGCGGTCTTTCTCCTTTTCGCCGTCCACGGCTTCACCCACGGCGAGATCGCTCGAATCCTCGGAATCCCGGAGGGGACTTCCAAAACGTTGCTCTTCGAGGCGAAGAAGAAGCTCCAGCGGTGGCTCGGCGCGCGTCCCCCCGCCGAGGGGGTCGCATCGTGAGCGCCGCCTGCCGCCGTCTCGACGCCGCGCTCGAGAGCCTCGACTCGAAGGCGATCGGGCAAGCGCGCCCGCACGCGGACTCCTGCACGCGGTGCCGCGAGCGGCTCCGCGTCTTCCAGGAGATCTCCACGGCCGCGTCCGGGCTGAAGAAGAGCTGGGACAGCCCGGAGCTCTGGCCGAAGATCCGCGAGTCCCTCGCCCGGGAGGCATTCGCGCCGACCGCGTCTTCGCGGCCCGTGCCGCGCAACGCTCCCGCCTGGCCGGCATGGCTCCCGATCGCCGCGATCGCGGCGCTCTTCATCGTTTCCTTCGTCGGACTTCAGGTCTTCCGGCCGAGCCTGGGCGACCGTCAGATCTTCGGTGTCCGCTCTCTCCCGAAGGATCCGCTCCTGACCGACGCGGCCCTGAAGGCCGTCGAGGAGAGCGAGACCCAGTACATCCGCTCGATCGAGAAGCTCTCGAAGATCGCGCAGCCGCGCCTGGAAGCCGCGGACACGCCGCTCCTCGTTTCCTATCGCGAAAAACTCCAGTTGCTCGACGGCGCAATCGCGGAGCTCTCCGGGCAGATCGAGCAGAACCGCTACAACACCCACCTCCGCCGCCAGCTGCTCGGGATCTACGCCGAGAAGCAGCAGACGCTGCGGGACGTGATGAAAGGGGCAACGTCATGAGACTCCATGGGACACGCAACACCGGACCGGGGAGACGAACCGGTCGAGCCGCTCTCACACTACTGTTCGCCCTGCTCGCGGTCCGGGTCCTCGGGGACTCGCCGGAAGACTCTTCGCGCGACCAGTTCCAGCGGACCTTCCAGAAGACGGTCGCGTTGAAGCCGGGGCAGAAGCTGCGGATCGAGCACTCGAACGGAACGATCAAGGTCCATACGCAGAGGGAGCCGCAGGTGTCGATCTCGGCGACGATCCGCGTCTCGTCCTCCGACGTCGAAGGCGCGCGGCGCTTCTCCGAGGGTATCCAGATTTCCATCGAGGAGTCGCCGGCGGGCGTCTCGGTCGCGACGCGGTACCCCGAGAAGAAGTGGAGCTTTCTCGGGCGCGGATTCGTGTCCTACTCCGTCGACTACGACATCGTGATGCCGGAAACTGCGCTCCTGGACGCACGCAACAAGTTCGGCAACGTCGACGTCTCGGGACTGAAGGCGGCCGCGGACATCAAGAACTCAAACGGCTCGATCGAGTTCCGCGACGGCCGCGGCGCGCAGCGGCTGGAGAACTCGTTCGGGAAGATCGATCTGGCCCGCAACGAGGGGAACGCCACGATCGTCAACAGCAATGGAAGCGTCACGGTCGCCGACCTCGGCGGCGAGCTCGATCTCGTCAATCGCTTCGGAACGGTCTCCGCCTCGAGGCTGAACGGCCGCAGCCGGATCTCCAACAGCAACGGCAGCGTCGAGCTGCACGACACGAACGCGACCGCCGACGTCACCTCCTCTTTCGGCGGAGTGACCGCGAAGAACGTGCAGGGCGATCTGTCGGTCAAGAGCAACAACGGCTCGATCGAGGCGTCGAACGTGCAGGGCGACGCCGATCTGGCCGCCTCGTTCGGGGGGATCCAGTTTTCTGACGTCCGGCGAAAAGTCAGCTGCACGGGGACCAACTCGCGGGTCACCGGAGTCCGCGCCGGCGGGACGGTCCTGGTCCGAAACACGTTCGGGGCCGTCGAGATCTCGGATGCCGCCGGGGTGGACATCGAGAACTCGAACGGCAAGATCTCGGTCCGCGCGATTCGCGGCGGCGCGATGCTGACGACGAGCTTCGGCGCGATCGAGGCATCCGACGTTCGCGGCAAGGTCACCGCGGTCAACTCGAACGCCGCCGTCACCCTGACCGACATCGGCAGCTCCGCGGATGTCCGCACGCGGTTCGGCAAGGTCTCGTTGACCCGGATCAAGGGCTGGGCGAAGGTCTCTTCCGACAACGGCGGGGTCTCGCTTTCCGAGATCGGCGGACCTGCCGATGTCCGAACGAGCTTCGGGCTCCTGGACGCCGCGCGCGTCTCGGGAAACCTGACCGCGGAGAACTCGAACGGAGCCATCCAGGCGTCGGATATCCGCGGTTCCGTGAACGCGCGGACGTCGTTCGGGTCCGTGAAGGTGGACGGCGTCCGCGAGAACGTGGACGTCACGAACCAGAACGGTTCGATCGAGGTCGCGGGATTGCCGTCCGGATGCACGCGGCTGACGCTCAAGACGTCCTTCGCGCCCATCCGCGTATATCTGCCGGAAGGCGCCGGGTACACCGTCTCGGCGCAGACGTCGTTCGGGAAGATCAACACCGAGATGCCCGTCGGCGTCTCCGGTCCGATCGGCGGCGAGTCCCTGAACGGCAAGATCGGGAACGGCCGGTGCGAGCTGAAGGTCAACAACAGCAACGGCAACATCGATTTGCTGAAAGGCCAGCCGAAGAAGTCCTGAAGTGGGGTCAGGTCTCCACTTGCCACATACGGGGTCAGGTCTCCACTTGCCACATTGAGGGTCAGGTCTCCACTTGCCACTTTGCGATTGCAGATCGCTCTCACACGGTGACCAGCTGAGCGATTCGTGAAGACCTGACTCCGATCTGACCCCGTGGCACAATCGCCGGTCTATGCCCGGCGAGCCGTCCGAAAAGCCGACCGCACCGCACGCCGGCGGGGAAGAGGAGCTGGTCCGGCTCGATCCGGACCACCCGGGCTTCCGCGACCCGGTCTACCGGCAGCGCCGCAACGCGACCGCGCGGCTGGCGCTCGACTACCGGCCGGGCGAGCCGCCGCCGACGGTAGATTACACGGACGCCGAGCACTCCGTGTGGCGCACGGTGTGGGAGCACCTGGCGCCGCTCCACTCGACGAACGCCGTTTCAGAATGGCGCGAGGGCGCAGCGGAGCTCGACCTCGATCAGAGGAACATTCCGCAGCTCGTCGAAGTCAACGAGGATCTGAAGGCGAGCCCCGGCATCGAGATGCTCCCGGTCGCCGGACTCATCTCCGCTCGCGGTTTCCTCTGCTCGCTCGGAAGCGGAGTCTTTCTCTCGACCCAGTACATCCGCCACCACTCGATGCCGCTCTATACGCCGGAGCCCGACGTCGTGCACGAGCTCGTGGGCCACGCCACGAGCTTCTTCCGGCCGGAGATCGTCCAGTTGACGCGCCTTTTCGGCGAAGCGGCGTTGAACGCCGATGAAGAGACTCTCCGCCAGCTCGAGCGCGTGTACTGGTACACGCTCGAGTTCGGCGTCGCGCGCGAGAACGGCGACGCGAAAGCCTACGGCGCCGGATTGCTGTCCTCGTTCGGCGAGCTCGGACGCTTCGCGTCGCAGGCGGAATTGAAGCCGTTCGACCTCGCGGAAATCGCGCGGACCCCGTACGACCCGACCAATTACCAGAGAGTGCTCTTCGTCGCGCCGAGCTTCGCGGAGATGGAGAAGCGCGTCGGTGGCTGGCTGGAGGAAGTGATCGGCCGCGCCCGCGATCGCAAGCCCTGATCGCGGAGTGGGAATCGACCTCGTCCGCTTCGCGTGCCCGGTCGTCGGGTCGGCGTTCTTCGAGCGGGTCATGTTCCTCCTCGATCACCTGGGGCACGGCCTCGGCGCCGCGGCGCTCGGGCTCACGGTCGTCCTCTTCGGCCTCGTCACCCGCGACCGCCGCGTCCTCCGGGCGGGCCTGGTCGTTCTCCTCGCCGTGGTGGTGGCCGGACTCCTCGCGAACGGTTTGAAGCTCCTCGTCCAATTGCCCCGCCCGGGCCACCGCGTTTTTTCCTACAGCTTCCCTTCGGGTCACGCGACGACCGCCTTCGCCGTCGCCGCCGTGCTCGGCGCCGCTTTTCCGCCGGCGGCACCGCTTCTCTATCTCGGAGCGCTCGCCACGGGGCTCGCGCGCGTCTACTACCGTGACCACTTCGTGATCGACGTCGCCGGCGGCGCGGTGCTGGGGACGGCGTGCGGTCTCGTGCTCGCGCGATGGCTGCTCGGCCGCGTGGAGCGGAAGACGAGACCGCTCGTCCGATGGACGTGGGCCGTGGCAGTGGTGGTCGGGATCCCGGCGATCGCGTGGTTCGCTGTCTACGAGCACGAGCTCGGAAAGCACCTCCGGCGAAGTTCGCTCCCCGACGAGCCGCCGGGAGGGACGATCACGATCCCATTCGGCACCGAATCCGCGCGGGCGTCGCTCGAGAGCGGCTGGTCAGACGATGAACGGTGGAATGGAAAGATCCCCTTCGTATGGGCGGAGGGGTTGACGTCGACTCTGCGCATCCCGCCGCTCGCCCGAGAGGATCATCACCTCCGCCTGAGGGCGAACCCGTTCGTCCGGGGAGGGGGTCTTTCCTGTCAGGTAGTCGCGGTGGACTTCAACGGGATACGGATCGGGCGCGTCCTGCTCGACCGCGGCTGGAACGACTACGAGCTCGAGATCCCGGCGCGTGTGATTCATTCCTCCGACAACGGGCTGACGTTCCACTTCCGCTCTGCCACGGCAGCGGGCCGGCGAGATCCCCGCCGGCTCGCCGTGGCGTTTCAGTCAATGGAATTCCGGACCGCTCCTCTCGCTCACTGAAGCAGCCGCCGAACGCGCGCATGTCTTTCGAGGTCTCGTACAGCAGCTCGCCCGTCGCGACGGAGACGACCGAGTAGCGGGTCACCAGCGGTGATACGCCGGGTGCCCCTCCTTGACAGCGACGAAGGTGCCGCGGCAGGTGGCCGTCACTTTGCCGTTCGCTTTGAGGGTCGCTTCGACGACGGCGCGGTCGTCGGTCGACTCGACGACGCGGGCGCGCAGGTGGAGCGGCGCGTCCATCGGGGTCGGCCGCTTGAGCGTGACGTGGAACTCCGCGGTCACCGTGCACGGCGGCTCGTCCGCGCCGGATTTCTTCATCAGGTGAAACGCCGCCGTCCAGTTGCTATGACAGTCGAGGAGCGCTCCGGCGATCCCGCCGTTCAGGATCCCGTCGAACGCCTGGTGGTGAGGCTCCGGCCGCCACTCCGCGACCACCTCGTCCCCCTCCACACGGCTCTTGATTCGGAGGCCCTTCTCGTTGGCCGGCCCGCACCCGAAGCATCGGTTTTTGGGTGCGTAAGTGTCCTGAAGGCTTTCCATTACTGTCGACACGGTCGGATAGACTAAACCGATTCTCCAGGGAAGGTCCGCGGCCGCGTTTCCGCGTTTCATCCTCGCCGCCGCCCTGCTCGTCTCCCTTCGACAGTCCGCGTTCGGAGCGGCCACGATCTTCGTCCGATCCACAGCTTCCGGCGCGAACAACGGGACGAGCTGGGTCAACGCGTACACGAGCCTGCAAAGCGCGCTCACCGCCGCGGCGTCGGGCGACGAGATCTGGGTCGCGGCCGGGACCTACAAGCCGACCGCCACCGCGGATCGCACGATCAGCTTCGCTTTGAAAAACGGCGTGGGCGTCTACGGCGGTTTCGCGGGAACCGAGACGATGCGCAGCCAGCGCAACCCGACCGCGAACATCACGATCCTCTCCGGCGACATCGGGACCGTGGGAGTCGGCGCCGACAACAGCTACCACGTCGTGACCTCCGACAGCACGGTCACGTCCACGGGGATTCTCGACGGGTTCACGGTGACCGCCGGCCAGGCCGACGGCGGCGCGGACCCCACGGACCGAGGCGGAGGCGTCTACATCAACCTGGGGAGCCCGGCGTTCGTCCGATGCATCTTCTCCAATAACTACGCCGGCAACCGAGGCGGCGGCGTGCGGGTCGCGGCGGGCAGCCCGTCGTTCACGAACTGCACCTTCCAGGGCAATTTCGCCCAGTCGGCCGGAGACGGCTTTCCGGGGGGCGGCGGACTCTCCGCGGCGTCCGTCGGGAGCATTCAGGTCACAGGGTGCGTCTTCCGCAGCAACAGCGTCGGCAACACGACCGGGGGCGGCGGCATCGACGTGACCGACAACACGACGGTGGTGAACTCTGTCGTCGCTCAGAACTCGCCGAACGGCGCGAACTTCTCGAGCACGGGGAACACGTTCATCAACAGCACGGTCGCGAACAACGGCAACTACGGAATCGTGTTTTTCTCGACGAGCAACGCGATCACCAACTCGATCGTCTGGAACAACCCCACGGGCGCGCTCTTCCTCGGTATAAGCGCCTCCGTTTCGATCTCGTACTCCGACATCCAGGGCGGCTTTGGCGGCACGGGCAACGTCAGCGGCAACCCGCTCTTCGCCGGCGCGCCCACCGACCTGCGGCTGGGCTCGGGATCTCCCGCCGTGGACTCTGGCAACAACGCCGCCGTCCCGGGCGGCGTGACGACGGACGTGGCCGGATTTCCGCGGTTCTTCGACGACCCGGCGGCGCCGAACGTCGGAGCCGGCACGCCTCCCATCGTCGACATGGGCGCGAATGAGCGCGTCCCGCTCACCGTGTCCGCTCCGTCTCCCGCGAGCCAGACGGTCTGTGCGGGAGCGAGCGCGAGCTTCTCGGTGACGGCGTCCGGGGCGCCGACTCTCTCCTACCTGTGGCGGAGGAATACGGTGAACCTTTTGGACGGCGGCCCGATCTCCGGCTCGGCGACGGCGATGCTCACGATCAATCCGACCGTGACCGGCGACGCCGGAAGTTATGACGTCGTGGTGACGGACGGGTTCGGGCAGACGCAGGCTTCGACCGCTGCGACGCTGACGGTCAACTCCACTCCCGCGCCGGTCGCGAGCAACAACGGCCCGATCTGCGTCGGGCAAACGCTGCAGCTCATGGCCTCGACCGTCTCGGGAGCGTCCTACTCCTGGACGGGACCCAACACCTTCATGTCGAGCCTGCAGAACCCGTCGATTTCTTCGGCGACTCTCGCCGCTTCGGGCACCTACAGCGTGATCGCCACCGCCGCCGGCTGCGTTTCACCGGCTGCGATGACCAATGCCGTCGTCAATACCGCTCCGTCTTCCACGATCACAGCGCCTTCTTCGGTCTGCTCGAACTCGGGCGGGCACGGCGCTTCGGTCCCCGACGCGGGAATCGGCGCGACGTATACGTGGTCGATTACGAACGGCTCGATCACCGGCGGCGCCGGAACGCGGAGCATCACGTTCACGGCGGGAGCGTCGGGATCCGTGACGTTGAACGTGACCGTACAGCACGGCGGCTGCAGCTCGATGGGCTCGGTGATGGTACCGATCGACACGATGTGCGCCGCGTCGTTCTTCACGGTGACTCCGTGCCGCGTCGCCGACACGCGCGACCCCGTGGGTCCCTATGGCGGGCCGGCGCTATCGACCGGCGTCGAGCGCGTTTTCGTGGTCGCGGGTCAGTGTCAGATTCCCTCGACCGCAAGAGCCGTGTCGTACAACGTGACGGTGACGCAGCCTGGCGCGCCGGGGCACGTGATCCTCTATCCCGGCGGATCGCCGGTGCCGCCCGTGTCTGCGATCAATTTCGCGGCAGGCCAGACGCGGGCGAACAATGCGATCGTTCCGCTCGGCGCCGGCGGAACTCTCGCCGTCGTGAGCGCCGCCCCGACGCACTTCATCCTCGACGTCAACGGGTATTTCGAGTAAGTCCGCGTCGGGAAGATCTCCGCGGCTCGGATATGCTGCGCCGCTGATCCGAGGAGCAGACGGATGCGGAAGTCACTCTTTCTCTTCGCGATGGCCTGGGCGACGATTCTCGCCGCCGCCGATCGCCGCCCGATCACCGAGACCGACCTCTTGAAATTCCAGTGGGTCGCGGACCCCCAGATCTCGCCCGACGGGCGCGAGGTGGCTTACGTCCTCGTCACGGTCAACGAGAAGGAGGACCGTTACGACACGAGCCTCTGGAGCGTCGCGACGTCCGGCTCCGCCTCGCCGCGGCGATTGACTGCCGGGCCGCGCGATTCCTCGCCCCGCTGGTCGCCTGATGCCCGGAACATCGCGTTCACGCGCGCGCCGGGGGAAAAGGACAAGCCGCAGATCTACCTGCTCCCGCTTTCAGGCGGCGAGGCGCGGAGGCTGACCGACGTTCCCAGGGGGGCCGGCACGCCGCTCTGGTCACCCGACGGGAAGACGATCGCCTTCACGAGCAACACGAACGACGAGGACCTCGCGGACAGGAAAACCGCCCGAGGCAAGGACCCGAAGGAGGTCGAGGTCGAGAAGGACAAGAAGGAGTCGGAGGAGAGAAACAAGCCGCGCGTCGTGACGCGCGCGATCTATCGCTTCAACAACCAGGGCTGGCTCGACCCGCAGCACCATTCACACGTCTGGACGGTCGCTGTCACCGACGGGACCGAGCCGGTCGAGGCGAAACGGCTGACGTCCGGCCGCTACGACGAGGGCGACCTCGTCTGGAGCCGCGACAATTCCAGGATCTACTTCACGTCGGACCGCGTCGACGAGCCCTATTACGTCGACCCGGACGCCAACCTCTACTTCGTGCCGGCCGCGGGCGGAGAGATCCAGACGGTCGTCGACATCAACGGGCCGATCAACGACCCGGCCCCTTCGCCCGACGGCTCGCGCTTCGCCTTCACCGGCTTTATCAACCCGGCGCAGCGGCAGTCCTCCACGGAAACGGACCTCTTCGTCTTCACGCGGGGGGCCGCGGCCAACCTGACCGCCGACTACGACTACGAGATGGGAAGCAATCTCGCCGGGGACCAGCGGCCGCCGCGGGGAAGCCTGCCGAATGCGATCGTCTGGACTGCCGACGGGCGGTCCGTGATCCTGACGACGACGGAGAAGGCGCGCTCGAACCTCGTCAAGGTAGACGTCGCGAGCCGTAAGATGGAGCCGCTCACGACCGGAAATCACGACGTCATGGCGTACACCGCGACGCCGGACGCGTCGAAGTTCGCGGTCGAGATCGGCGACGCGACGCACATCGGGGACATCTACCTCCTGGACACGCGCACGAAGAAGCTGACCCAGCTGACGCACGTCAACGACGTTCTTTTCTCGCAGCTCGACGTCTCCCCGCCCGAAGAGATCTGGTACGACAGCTTCGACGGCAAGAAGATCAACGCTTGGATCCAGAAGCCGCCCGGCTTCCATCCCGCTACGAAGTACCCGATGATCGTCGAGATCCACGGCGGGCCACACACGGCGTACGGCCACATCCTGTATCACGAGATGCTCTGGCTGGCCGCGAAAGGCTACGTCATCCTCTATACAAACCCGCGCGGGTCGACGTCCTACGGTCAGGACTTCGCGAACGTCATCCAGTACCGTTATCCCGGCGACGACTACAAAGACATCATGGCGGGAGTCGACGTGGTCCTGAAGCGCGGATACGTCGACGAGAAACGGATGGGCGTCACCGGCGGGAGCGGCGGCGGGCTCCTGACCAACTGGACCGTCACGCAGACCGATCGCTTCGCCGCCGCGGTCTCGCAGCGCTCGGTCGCCGACTGGATCTCGTTCTGGTACTCGGCGGACTTCACGCTCTTCACGCCGTCCTGGTTCCGCAAGAATCCGTACGAAGACCCGGAGGAATTCCTTTCCCGCTCGCCCGTGCGTTACACCGAGAAGATCAAGACGCCGATGATGTTCATCGAAGGGGAGGAAGACTGGCGCACGCCGACCTGGCAGGGAGGCGGCGCGATGTTCCGCGCGTTGAAAGCGCAGAAGAAAGTCGCGGTCATGGTGACCTTTCCGAGCGAGAACCACGAGCTGTCGCGTTCGGGGAAGCCGTCCCACCGCGTCGCGCGGCTGCAGCACATCGCGAACTGGTTCGACAAGTACCTCATGGGAAAGAAGGTCGATCTGTATGACCTCCAGTAACAAGGCCTCGATGGCCGATTCCGCCCGGGCCGAGCGGGCTGCCCACGAGAGAATCCTCGCGCGGCTGCGCGACCACGCGATCGAGTTGCGCCGCCTCTTCGCCGGGCTCGACGAGGAGTCGCTCTCGCGCCATACGGTGCCCGGGAAGTGGTCCCTGAAGGAGCTCCTCTGCCACATCTCGCGCGTCCAGCGGGTCTTCGACGCGCGGCTCGACGCCCTGCTGTCGGAGGAGAACCCGGTGATCGCGAAATACGGGCCGGAGGGGGACATCCTCTTCGAGGAGATGGCCGACCACACGGCGGTCGAGACTCTCGACGAGTTTCTCGCCGAGCGCGAGCAACTGCTCACGCGGCTCGAAAAACTCTCACCCGAGGACTGGCATCGCCCCGGCCGGCATCCGGAGTTCGCCGACTACGACGTGAACCTCCAGATGGACTACCTCGCGCATCACGAGGCGCACCACGTCTACCAGATGTTTCAGCGCCGCACGCCTTTCGGAAAAGTTCCGGCCGAAGGCTGAAAGGAGCCGAAATGGCCGTCAAACCGATCCCCGAGGGACTCCACACCGTGACTCCGTACCTGGTCGTCTCCGGGGTCGCTCGCCTGATCGACTTTCTGAAACAGGCGTTCGACGCGACCGAGATGCATCGCTCGACGCGACCCGACGGGACGATCATGCACGCGCAGGTCCGGATCGGGGATTCGCCGATCATGATGGGCGAAGTTTGGGGGGAGTTCCCGGCGAAAACCGCTTCGCTCTACCTCTACGTAGAAGACTGTGACGCGCTCTACAAGCGGGCTCTCGCCGCGGGCGCGGTGTCGATCATGGAGCCGATGGACATGTTTTACGGCGACCGCAATGGCGGCGTGAGAGATTTCGCGGGCAACGAGTGGTGGATCGCGACGCACATCGAGGACGTTCCTCCCGCCGAGCTCGAACGCCGCGCGGAGGAGGCGATGAAGCGGCGCCAGCGCGGCTGAAGGGGGGCCTGAACTTCAGACTTCGACGGATTCGGTAGTCGAGGAAGGCTTCGGAACGGGAAGACCGCCCCTCCTGAGTCCGGCGACGTGGAGAGCGATCGCCTCGCGAATGAGATGCGCCGCTTCTTCCCTGGTTTCGAGGAACTCCTCACAGAATCTGATTGTCACGGACGTTCCTCTACCAGCTTCTCGATCGCCGAGCGCATCTCCGCGTAGTCGCGCCGCGCCTGCGGGTCCGGTGAATCCTTCGCGAACACGCCGCCGGGATGGACGTGCCGGACGACGCCGTGGCGGTCGATCAGGAGCGACGCCGACGTCCAGCCGGTGCCGGAAGCGCGGTCGAGCCACAACCGCTTCAAAGTCGCCCAGTCGTCGTCGATCGCGACGGGAAACCGGAACCCGTACGTCTCGACCGTCTTGCGGACGTCTTCGGTGGAGGTCGCGCGCGGCCGCGGCTTCGGCGTGTAGAAGCCGACGACGACGAGCCCTTTTGGACCGAACTCGCGATCGAACGCGTTCAACGCGGGCGCCGTCGCGCTGCAGAACGGGCACTCCGGGTCGGTGAAGAACCGGATCAGGACGACCTTTCCTCGCAGGCCCGCGAGAGTGAGCGGTCCGCCCTGGACCCAGCGCTCGTTCGCCCACTCGGGCGATCGAGTCCCCACGATCGTCGACGCGGCGAGGAGGAGAGCGAGAACCACGTCCGGATTCTAGCGGCGATGCCGGAGGAGCCACTCGTAGAGCTCGTGCGTCCGGTACGCCTCGGTCCACGCGTCGTGTCCTTCGACCGGAAAGATCGTGAGCTTCACTTCGCCGGTGCCGCCGCACGCCCGGAGCTCCGCCACGAGCTTCTTCGCCCGGCCCTCCGGAACCCGCTCGTCGCCCGCGTTGTGGAAGACCCACGCGGGCACGTCCTTCATGCGGCAGAGTTCGGCCGGGATCGCCGTGAACGCCACGGGCGCCACCGCGGCGATCCGGTCGGGATGGCGGATGGCGAGCTCGAGCGCCGCCGTCGCGCCGGAGGAGAGGCCGGTGACGTACACGTGGCCGCGATCCACGCGATACGTTTCGGCGACGTCGTCCAGCAGCGCGGCCAGTCCGTCCGGAGTCCATCTTCGCGTGTGAGTCTCCTGGGGCGAGACCACGACGAACGGAAAATCGGGAAGCGCTTCGAGGATGTGCGGCAGGCCCTCGCGCAGGACGAGAGTCCGGTCGTCGCCGCGCTCCCCCGCGCCGTGGAGGAAAAGGATGAGCGGCCAGGCAGGGCGATCCGCGTACGCGGCGGGCAGATGGAGCAGGTATCGCTGGCCCGCGCCGGTCCGTTCGGTTTGCCGCCGCGCCGCCGGGGACGGAACGCAGGCCGCGGTCGCCGAACACGTGGTCGCCGACGCGAGAGCGGTCGAGAGAAGAAGCGCCGCCGCGCGCGAATCTGTCATGATCCGCGGCCGATCATGCCCGAACCGAGAGGAACGATCACGATCCGCCCGAACGGCCCGTACCGAGTCGAAGGGGACGTCCCGCTCGAGGCACCCGACGGCACGCCCTACGAACCGAAGCCCGCCTACTCGCTCTGCCGCTGCGGGAAGTCCGCCAACAAGCCCTATTGCGACGCGACGCACAAGGAGTGCGGATTCATCGGAACGGAGATGGCGGACCCGGCGGTCGCGGCCGGATCGGCCGGTCCCGAGGACGTCGAAGCCGCGTCGGTGATCCGTGTCGTCCGGGACGGGCCCTACGAGGTCGTCGGCGCCCCGGCGCTGACGTTTTCGGACGGGAGAGTCTGCGAGACGCGCGCGTTCTACCGTCTCTGCCGCTGCGGCGCTTCGAAGAGCAAGCCGTTCTGCGACGACTCGCATCTTGAGGTCGGCTTCCGAAACGGCTAGGGTCAGCGCTGAATGACTGAATTCGGGTCAGGCCTGAATTCAGCGATTCAGCGTTGACCCCAGCGCAGCGGCCGGAAGAACTCCCGGATGTCGTGGGCGAGCAGCTCCGGCTCCTCGAGCGCCGCGAAGTGCCCGCCGCGCGGCAGGACGGTCCAGCGCCGGACGTCGTAGACGCGCTCGCCCCACTCGCGCGGCGGCTGGTCGATGTCGCCAGGAAAGATCGCGACCGCGGTGGGAACGCGCACGCGATCGTCCGGGCCGAGCGGCCGCGGCGCGCGATCGCGTTCGAAGTACAGACGGTTCGCCGAGTTGATCGTCTCGGTCGCCCAGTAGATCGTGAGCTGCGTCAGGATTTCGTCTCTCGTGAACCGCTTCCCGATTTCTCCGCCGCAGTCGCTCCAGCTCCGGTACTTCTCGACGATCCACGCGGCGAGCCCGGCGGGCGAGTCGTTCAGGCCGTACCCGAGCGTCTGCGGCTTCGTTGCCTGGAGGTGGTCGTACGCGCCCTCCTTCTCCATCCAGGTCCGCTCTTCGTCGAAGAATTTCCGCTCGGCGTCGGTGAAATAACGTGCGCCCGGCCCGATGTAGGGGCGGTAGACGTCCGAGACGTGGATGCCGATGATCCGCTCCGCGAAGTCGAGAGCGATGAGCGATACGACTCCCGCGCCGACGTCGCCGCCGCGCGCCGCGAACCGCTCGTAGCCGAGCGTCTCCGACATCAGCTTCGCGAAGAGCTCGGCCATCCGGGTCTTGTGCATTCCCGGCTCGCGCGGCCGCTGCGAAAATCCGCAGCCCGGCAGCGAAGGCACGACGGCGTCGAAGGAGTCTCGCGGGTCACCGCCGTGCGCCGCGGGGTCCGCGAGCAGCGGGACGAGCTTCGACATCTCGAAGAACGTGCTCGGCCAGCCGTGGAGAAGAAGGAGCGGCATCGGATCCGGCCCGCGCCCGCGCTCATGGAGGAAGTGGAGGTCGAGCCCCTCGACCTCGGCGACGAAGTGGGAGAAGGCGTTCAGCTTCCGCTCCTGGGCGCGCCAGTCGAATCCGTCGCGCCAGTAGTCGAGGAGCGCGCGCAGCTCGTCGAGGTTCGTCCCGTATTCCCAGCCGCTGCCGGCGATCTCGTCGGGCCACCGGGTGCGGGCCATGCGCTCCCGCAGGTCGGCGAGCGTTTTCTCCGGGATGGCGATGCAGAACGGCCGGACCGTTTCGATGTGGCGGCCTAGCCCCCAATGTGGCAAGTGGAGACCTGACCCCTTTTAAAAAAGCTGCTCTGCTGCGTTTTCAGGAACCAGGCCGTGCAGCGACGCGCCCAGCAGCCGCACCGGCCGCTTTCCGGCCTCGGTCTTCTCGACCAGCGCGACCGCCCGCGCGACGATTTCCTCCTCCGAACGGGTCGCCGGCTGGCGCGTCTCGCTGCGCGTGATCGTCTCGAAGTTCGAATAGCGCAGCTTCAGGACCACGGTCCGCGCGAGAAGATTCTTGCGCGAAAGCACCCCGGCCGCGTCCCGTGCGAGCGTGCCGACTTCGCGCCGGATCTGCTCGAGGTCCACCAGGTCGCGCGCGAACGTCTGCTCGCAGCCGATGGACTTGCGCTCGTGATTCGGCGTCACCGGTCGGTCGTCCTCCCCGAACGAGAGGCGGCGCAGCGACTCCGCCCAACTTCCCACGGTGCGGCGGAGAACTTCGTCGGCCGCGGCCCGCACGTCCACGAGCCGCTCGATCCCGGCGGCGCGAAGCCGTCGGGCGGTGACGGGACCAACGCCCCACAGCGCGTCGACCGGCAGCTCCGCGAGGAACCGCTCGATCCGGTCGGGAGAAATGACCGTCAGCCCGTCCGGCTTCTTCCAGGCCGACGCCGTCTTCGCGAGGAACTTGTTCGGCGCCACGCCGGCGGAGGCCGTCAGTCCGGTCTCGTCCCGGATCCGGCGCTTGATCCGACGCGCGACCTCGACCGCGAGCGCTTCCCCCCACGAGTTCTCGGTGACGTCGAGATACGCCTCGTCGAGCGACAGCGGCTCGACGAGCGGCGTGACGTCGCGGAAGATCGTGAAGACCTGGCGGGATACCTCGCCGTATTTTGAGAAATCGGGGCGCACGATGACGAGCTCCGGGCACAGCCGCACCGCCCGCGACATCGGGAGCGCGGAATGGACCCCGAACTTCCGCGCCTCGTAGCTCGCCGCGGCGACGACCCCCCGACTCTCCGGGCTGCCTCCGACGGCGATGGGCCGGCCGCGCAGCGAAGGATCGTCTCTCTGCTCGACCGACGCGTAGAACGCGTCCATGTCCACGTGGAGGATCTTGCGGAGGCCGGTCACTTGGTCGCGCCGAAAGGTGGATTCGATTCCAGCCAGTTCGTCACGACCGCAAGGTGACGTTCCGGCTCCGGGACGGAGATCTCGCGAACGGCATAGATCGCGTTTCCATCGGACGAGATGTCGTACCCGAACGGCGCATCCTCTCTCCCGCCGGGAAGGAAGTCGCCGGAAAAGAGAACGCGGGGAGTGCCGGCAGCGAGACCGGGCTCCGTCCGGATGTCGACGGACAGGAACCGGTTTCCTTGCCGGTAGAGGAGCTCGTGCCCTCCGCGCGCCCACACCGGTTCGGCTCCTCCCTCGCTCGAGATCTTGATTCTGCCGCCGTCTCCTGGAAAAGGCCGTATGTAGACTTCCTTCCGGCCGGACTCGTCCGAGACGTAAGCGATCCACTTGCCGTCGGGCGAAAACGCGGCGGCCGACTCGACGTACGGACTCTCGAACCAGCGGCGAGCCTGCCGATTCCCATACGGTGAGACGAGCCAGATATCCCGGTCGGGCTGCGGCCCGGCGGCGAGCCGGCCGACCATGATGTAGGCAATCGTGTGTCCGTCGGGCGACCAGGAGTTGGGAAACTCCGCCGCCAACCTCGTCTCCGTCGGCGCGCTGGTGAGTCGCAGTGGTCGGCCGCTTCCATCGGCGTTCTTCACATAGAGAGTGGGAGCTCCGATCGCGAAGCCCGCGTAGGCGAGCCGGCGGCCATCGGGAGACCAGACCGGATTGAAGAAGCGGCCCGGCTCGGATGTCAGGGGAGTGAGCACGTTGCGCTCGAGGTCGTACAGAACGAGCTTGCACGACTCGCCGTCGCACTTCATGAGCGCGAGAGTCCTTCCGTCCGGCGACAAGCGCGGGTGGCTGTAAAGAGCGGCGGGCAGCGGCAGTGGCTTTTCGATGCCCTGCCGGTCGAGCCGCAATACGACGGACTTGCGCTCGACGACCGGCGGGCCATCCGCGTATACGAGCGTGCCGTCGGTCGTGATCCCGAAGCTCGCGGCGCCGTCTGCCGAGTCGATCGTGATGCGCTCCGCGAGAGGAGCCGGGGCGCTGGTCACCGAAAGTCGCGTCAGATCGAACGCCACTCGAAACATCGAACCGCCCCGGACGAAGAAGAGCTGTCCCGCCGCGTAACGCGCGAAGGGACTTCCCTCGAGCACGACAGTGCGGCGGCCGCTCTTCGGGTCCAGGACGACGATCTGCGAGTTCCCGAAGTCTTGAAAGTCCTGCCCAAGAACCATCGTCACGAGGATCCCGCGTCCCTGCGGAAGGATCTGCGGCCAAAGATGAGAGTGCTCTCCGCGAGAGGAATCGAGAGCCGATACGGGTTGCAAGCCGCCGCCGGATTCGGAAATACGGGAGAGCGGGCCGTTCGCGGTGAGCGTGAAGACAATGTTCCCGTCGGTGCCCCACGCGGCTCCCGCGGTCACTGGCGTCACGAGGGATATCCGGATCGGCGAGCCCCCCGCGAGCGGAACTTTCTTGAGCTCGGTGTTCGTGAAGAAGCCGAGCCACTCTCCGTCGGGCGAGAAGAACGGGCTGTAACCTCCTTCCGTCCCGGCGATCGGTTCCGCGCCGGGAGTGTTGAGATCACGTCGGTACAACCGGGCAATGCCCTGGCTCGTCGCCCGGAAGATCACCGTGCGCCCATCGGGCGAGACGGCGATCGCCGGTCGACTTGCGAAGTTGAGCTCGGTCCCGGCGGGGAGAGTGAGACTGGCTCTCACAGGCCGAGAGGTTCTCGCGGCTGGGCGGCCCATAAGGCGCCCGACGGAAAGCGCCCCCACGACTCCCAGCAAGATGCCGCCCCCGACCCAGAGAAACGGTCGAGGCCGTCCGCGCGGCACACCGGCGGCAGCTCGCTCGATTTCCTCGCCCGGCGCGGCGGCTGCCTCCTCGATCTCGAGGCGGGCATCGCCGATGTCGCGGAGGCGCCGGCGGCGGTCCTTCTCGAGGCAGCGGCGCAGGAGCTTTCGGACCGCGGCAGGAGTTTGCGCGGGAAGCGCGCTCCAGTCCGGCTCGGATCTCAGGATCGACGCGAGGGTGTCGGACACGCTCTCGCCCGGGAAAGCCCGCTTCCCCGTGAGGCACTCGTACAGCACGCAGCCGAACGAGAAGATGTCCGTGCGTTTGTCGAGCGCTCTTCCCCGGGCCTGCTCGGGGCTCATGTAGGCGGCGGTGCCGAGAATGAAACCCGTGCCGGTCACGGGAGAGGTCATCGTCGGTGAGAGGGAAGGATCCGCGGACAGGGAGCCGTCGAGCGTGCGCGCGAGCCCGAGGTCGAGGATCTTGACGGAACCGTCCGGTCGAAGCATCACGTTGGCCGGCTTCAAGTCCCGATGGATGACTCCCGCTTCGTGCGCGGCCTCGAGCCCGGAGGCAATCTGCGCGGCGACCGGGAGCGCCTCTTCGGCCGGAAGGGGTCCCGCGGCGAGGTGGTGCGCAAGGGACTCTCCCTCGACGCACTCCATGACGAGAAAGCGCGAGCCTTCGCTCTCCTCGAGACCGTAGATCGCGGCGATGTTCGGATGGTTCAGCGACGCGAGGATCCTCGCCTCGCGCTCCAGCCGAGCGAGCCTCTCCGGGTTCGCCGCGAGATCCTGCGGGAGGGCCTTGATCGCAACGTCGCGCCGCAGCCGCGTGTCGCGCGCGCGGTAGACCTCGCCCATCCCTCCCGCGCCGAGAGGAGACAGGATCTCGTACGAGCCCCGTTTCGTTCCGGGAGCGAGCGTCATGGAAGGGATCGCCGGAAGAACCCTACTTCGGACAGGGAGCGCCGGCGTCGACCCACACTTTGAACTTCGCCGCGAACTCGGCGTGAGGTACGGAAACTGGATCGCGGCCGACGCCGGGAGACCAACCCCAGAGAACGAGCTTGTCATGGCTGACGTGGTCGAGCAGCGCCGGCAGGTCCTTGCCGCCATTGGCCTTCTCGTTCTTGAGCGTGCGACAGAGGTCGCCGCTCGAAAGCCCGATGAAGACCATCTTGGTCTGCGGAGGCGGCAGATGCCAGTTCGGCGCTCCGGGCGGCATATGGGAACCATAGGCCGCCGGAGGGTTGGAGGTGAAATGGCAGGTCGCGCAGGCAAACCCCGGAGCCCCTTTTCCGTCGGGCCCCCGTACGACGTTCTGGGCGTGCGAGCGCCCCTCGTTGAACTGAAGCGGCGCGTCACCGGGAATGTGGCAATTCTGGCAACGGGGGTGCTGGAGCACGGCGCGCACGGTCTCGAAGGCCGCGAGGCCCTCCTGCTCGGAGACGGCAGCGGCCGGCGAAGGTATCGCCGGGAACCGGGCACCGCTCACGAGAAGTGCTGCGCCTCCCAACGCGATCAGGAGGACATTTCGAAGACCGGAATCGCGGTCGGTTTTCATGGCCTCGTTTCCTTCCGCCGGATGGGGCACCGGGCTACGCCAGCCGGAGAGGCAACCGCCGGAGCCGCTTCCCCGTTGCGGCGAAAACGGCGTTGGCGACCGCCGGCGCGATCGGCGGCACGGCGGTCTCGCCGATACCTCCGGGCTTCTCGGCGCTCGGGACGATGTGCGTTTCGACTCGCGGCATCTCGTGGAGCCTCAGCAGCGGGTAGTCGTGAAAATTCGACTGTTGGACGCGTCCCTCTTTGAAGCGGACCTCTCCGTAGAGCGCCGCCGACAGGCCGAAGACGACACCGGACTCCATCTGCGCGGCCACGCCGGCCGGATTGACGCAGATCCCGCAGTCCACGGCGCAGACGACGCGGTGTACGCGAATCCGGCCGTTCTCGACCGACACTTCCGCCACCTGCGCCACGAAGCTGCCGAACGACTCGTGAACCGCGATACCGCGGAAGCGCGCCTTCGGGAGGGTTGTTCCCCAACTGCCTTTCTCGGCGGCCAGGTTGAGGACGCCCAGGTGCCGCGGATGGTCCTTGAGCAGCCGACGCCGATACTCCAGCGGGTCGAGCCGTGCGGCACTCGCGAGCTCGTCCACGAAGCTCTCCATGACGAAGCCGGTATGCGAATGGCCGACCGAACGCCACCAGAGGACCGGGATGCCCGGCTTGGGGGAATGCAGGCCGACCCAGTGATTCGGGATCCCTTTCAGGTAGGGGGAATCGGCGGCGCCCTCGACGGACGTTCCATCCACCCCCTCTTTGATCATCATTTTCGCGAACGGTGTCCCCTCGAGGATCGACTGCCCGACGATCGTCTGGCGCCAGGCGATCGGCATCCCATCGCCGCCGAGGCCCGCGTTCAACCGGTGCATCCACATCGGCCGGTAGTAGCCGCCGCGCATGTCGTCCTCGCGAGTCCAGACGACTTTCACCGGCATCCCGGCCGCCTTCGCGACATGTGCCGCTTCGACCACGAAGTGATCCGAGGGCGTGGCACGCCGGCCGAAACCGCCGCCGAGAAACGTCGTGTGGATCTTGACCTGCTCGGGCTTCAAGCCGAAGACGCGAGCCGCGGCGCCCTGATCCCCCGTCTGGAACTGCGTCCCCGTCCATATCTCGCAGCCGTCGCTTCCCGGCTTGACCGTGCAGTTCAACGGCTCCATCGTGGCGTGCGCGAGGTACGGCAGCTCGTATTCCGCTTCGATCTTCGTCTCGGCCCTGCGCATCGCGGCCTCGACGTCGCCGGCGGCTGCGGCCTTCAGGCCCGGCGACCGGCTCAGTTCGCGGAACTCTTCCCGCATTTTCTCGGTGTCGAGCTCCGAGCCCGGCCCGAGATCCCACTCGATCTCGAGCGCGTCACGGCCGATTTTGGCGGCCCAGAAATTCTCGGCCACCACGGCGACCCCCGACGGCACCTCCACGACGGCCTTGACGCCCGGCGCGGTCCTGGCCTTCTCCGCCCGAAAGCTCTTTACTTTCCCGCCGAAGACCGGAGGGCGCGCCACGACCGCCGTCATGAGTCCGGGGAAGCGCACGTCCAAACCGAACTCCGCCCGGCCCGTCACCTTCTCGCGCGAATCCAGACGCCTTGTCGGCTTGCCGATCCGCTTCCACTCCTGAGACGACTTCAGCTTCACCCGTGTCGGCGGGGTCGAGCTCTGTGCCGCCGCCGCGAGCTTGCCGAAGGAAAGTTTCCTGCCGCCGCAAACGACGAACCCGTTCTCCGCGCGGCAGCTCTTCGGGTCCACCTTCCACTGCGCCGCCGCCGCCCGAATCAACATCTCGCGCGCCAGCGCGCCCACCTGACGGTAACGGTCGAACTCCGACCAGGTCGTCGTCGAGCCGCCCGTCATTTGAATTCCGAACGCCGTGTGCACGTAGGCGGGAGCCGCCGGCGCGTGCTCCACGCGGATCTTCGACCAGTCACACTCCAGCTCCTCGGCGATCAGAATGGGGAGCGTCGTCCAGATGCCCTGGCCCATCTCGGAATGGGCGAGCAACACGGTCACGCTTTCGTCCGCCCCGATGCGCAGGAAGGCATTTGGCGAGGGGAGCTTCGCTGGCGCAGGCGCCGCGGTCTCTTGCGCCAGCGCGAGAATGGAACGGCCCGGCAGGTAGAACCCGATGACGAGACTCGCGGCTCCACCAGCCGAGACCTTGAAGAGCTGGCGACGACTGAAGTCTTTGAATATGTCCATGGCTCAGGCTCCAGCGATTTCCGAGGCCCGCCGCACGGCCGCCCGGATGCGCTGGTAGGTCCCGCACCGGCAGAGGTTGCCGCACAAGGCCGCGTCGATCTCAGCGTCGCTCGGTTTTGGTTTGACTTTCAAGAGCGCAACCGCGGCCATGATCTGGCCGGGCTGGCAGTAGCCGCACTGCACCACGTCCGTCTCGATCCAGGCCCGCTGAACCGGGTGCAGCTCACCTGACGAGATCCCCTCGATCGTCGTCACCGACCGGCCCGCGACGGCTCCGACGGGCAGGACGCAGGAACGCACCGCCTGGCCGTCGATGTGAACGGTGCAGGCGCCGCACTGGGCCATGCCGCAGCCGTATTTGGTGCCGGTCAGCCCGAGAAAGTCTCGGAGCACCCACAAGAGCGGCGTCTCTCCGGGCGCCATCACGTCGTGTTCCTGGCCGTTGACCCTGAGCTTCATGAATCACCTCAGAGGGTAGAAGTGATCGATCGCCATCATAGGCCGGATCGGACACCGTTCGAACGTCCCGGCGGCATCTCGAGGTGCAGCACTTGTCATGCCCGGCGTCGCTCCGCCGAGTCGGGCGCGGACCGCGAAGATTCTTCCGTTTAATCCCGACGCGGGGGTGTGCGCCGGCCTCAGTACGCGGCGAGCAGCCGCGCGGCGCGCTCGACCTCGCCCTCGCTCGGCAGAAAGAACTCCTCGAGCGGGGGAGAGTAGGGCACCGGCGTGTCGAGGGCGCCCACGATCCGCACGGGCGCGTCGAGGTACTCGAACGCCTCCTCCTGCACGACGGCGGCGAGGCTTTCGCCGATCCCGCCGGCGCGCGAGTCCTCGTGCACGATCAGGACGCGGCCGCACCGGCGCGCGAGCGAGAGCAGCGCGGCGCGATCGAGCGGAACCAGGCTGCGCAGGTCGAGGACTGCCGCCTGGATTCGATCTTTCGCCAGCTTCTCCGCGACGCGCAGGGCCACGTGGACGTACGCGCCGTAAGACACGATCGCGACGTCGGACCCTTCGCGCCGCAGCGCTGCCTTTCCGAGGGGAAGCGGAGCGGGCGGCTCGTCGGGCAGAAGCTGCCGGACGCGCGGGTCGCGGTAGAGCGCGATGTGCTCGTAGTAGAGGACGGGGTCGGGGTCGGCAACCGCGGACGCGAGGAGCGCGCGCGCGTCGGCGGGCGTGGACGGCACGGCGATCTTCAGGCCCGGCGTCCGGTAGAACCACGGCTCGGTGTTCTGGCTGTGGTACGGACCCGCGTGACGCAGCCCTCCCCACGGCATCCGCACGACCATCGGGACCGACCCGCCCCACCGGTAGCGGATCTTCGCGGCGTTGTTGACGAGCTGGTTGAAACCGGTCGCGACGAAGTCGTTGAACTGGATCTCGCCGATCGGGCGCTGGCCGGCGAGCGCCGCGCCGACGCAGACCCCGAGGACCCCGGCCTCGGAGAGGGGCGAGTTCAGGATCCGGTTTCCGAACTCGGAGAGCAGCGGCTTCAACAGCAGGAAGGCGTTGCCGTATTTGCCGCCGACGTCCTCGCCGTAGACGAAGACGCGGGGATCGGCGGCGAGCGCGTCGCGCACGCCGAGCATCACCGCTTCCAAGAAGGTCTTCCCCTTCGGATCGAAGGGCGGGCCCGGCTCGGGGCGCAGCAGAACGTCCGGAACCAACCGCCCGCGCGCCTGCGGCTCCAGGACCTCGATCCGGCGGCGCGGCGGCTCGTCCGCGAAGACGCCTCGCCCTGCGGATTCCGACGTCGGCCACGGGGCGTCGATCACCTTCCGCGCCTCTTCTTCGACGAGCGCCTCGGCCTCGGACTTGAACCGATCGAGGTCGCCCTCCGCCAGGATCCCCTCGGCTTCCAACCGCGCCGCGTACGTCGGAATGGGGTCGCGCTTCGACCAGAACTCGTAGAGCCGGCGGTCTGCATAGCCGGAGTCGGAGAGAGGCGGGTAGTCCCAGGAAATCGGCGGCTCCTTGCCGAGGTAGAGCATGTCGTCGTGGTGCGCGTGGCCGCAGATGCGCATGCAGACGAGCTCGATCAGCGCCGGGCCCTTCCCTGCGCGCGCCCGCTCGACCGCCCACGCGAACGCGGCCGCAACGCGATCCGGGTCGGTGCCGTCGAGCGTGATCCCGGGGATGCCGTATCCCGCGGCCTTCTCGGCGAAGACGCGCACGGCCGACTGATCGGCGACCGGCGTCGCGAGCGCGGTCTGGTTGTTCTGAACGCAGAAGACCGCGGGGAGCTTTCGCGCGGCGCAGAGGTTGATCGCCTCGTGCCATTCGCCGAGAGACGTGCCTCCCTCGCCGATGTAGGACACGCCGACCCGGCCCGAGCCGTCGCGGGCGAACGCCATCGCCATGCCGGCGATCGTCAACGTCGAGATCGAGAGCGGCGCCGTGGGAGGCAGGATTCCCCAGCCGAAGTCGCCGACGTGGAGGTCCTTGCCCTCCATCGGCGGCCCGGCTTTTCCCATCTGCGCGGAAAGCGTCTGCCGCACCGTCTCGGACTCCGGCCGCATCGCGAGCGTCGCGCCGAGGTCCCGGATGAGCGGCGCGACGACGTCGCCGCGCCACGAGCCGTCGGCCGTGCGGTACGCCTCGCCGCGGCGAAGGCGAATGGCCGACGCGTAGATCGCCTCCTGTCCGAGCGACCGGAACCCTTTCCCCTGGAACGGCGCGCCTCCGTACCGGACTTCGCCGCCCGAGAAGAACGCCTTCAACCGGTTGTCGGTCGCGCGCGTCAGGACCATGCCGCGAAGGATCTCGATCCGCTCCTCGGAAGTGAGCGACGCCTCGATCGCCTCGCGCCGCAGAAACCCGTCGCACGCCTCGAGAAGCTCCGTCTTGGCCTGCTGCATCCTCGTTTCGACGGTCACCCCGGGAACCGTGTCCCCGAGCGTCTCCGCGGGAAGGTGATCGATGGCGCGGAGGAGGGCCTCGGACACCGGGCGCCGCAGCGCTTCGATGGCGGTCTCGTCTCGGCCCGGATCGGAGGCGGAGACCGAGCGAAAGGCCTCGAACGCGGGGGCGAGCGCGAACGGAAACCGCTCCGCGACGAACGCCCCGAACCGCGCGGCGAGGGGAAGGCGCGTCTGGACGGGTGACCGGGACTCGACGATGCGTTCCATCGGAGGATATTAAGGGGTCAGGTCTCCACTTGCCACATTGAGGGTCAGGTCTCCACTTGCCACATTTGGCGTGCGGCCTCGTTTCAGTCCGCGCGCGGGTAGCGCTCCAGCAGTCCTTCTTCCTTCATGACCTTCTCGATCGCTTCGACGTCGCGGGGAACGAAATCGGAGAGAACTTCCGCCCCCTTCGCCGTGATGATGATGACGTCCTCCAGGCGCACGTAGACCTTTTCCTCCGGCACGCGCAGCGCGGGCTCGATCGTGAACACCATTCCGGGCTTCAAGGGCCCGACGTGCGGGCCGTCGTCGTGAGTGGCCATGCCGACCCAGTGGCCCAGAGAGGCGTCCGGCTTTCCGGCAGACTCCCGGTAGTCCTTCACGAAGCTCTCCGCCGCCTTCCGGTAGATCTCTTTGGAGAATTTCGCGGTCGCGAGAGCCCGGTCCATCTCCTTCAATGCTTCCTTCATGACGGTCGCGGCGTCGACGCCGGGGCGAATGGGCTTCAGGATCGCCTCGTAACAGGCGCGGTAGAAGCCGTACAGCTCGCGCTGCCACGGGGCGAACGTTCCGTTGACCGGCCACATCCGCGTCACGTCGCTCATGTAGTAGCCGACGTCCGGCGCGTAATCCATCAGCAGAAAGTCGCCGTCCTCCATCTTCCGCTTGCCGGCGTTGTAGTGCGGCCACCAGGCGTTCTGTCCGCTCGCGATCAACGAGTAGTACGCGTCGCCTTGCGCGCCGTTGCGGTAGAAGACGAATTTCGCGACCGCGTCGAGCTCGCGCTCGTACTGGCCGGGCCGGGTCGAGCGCATTGCCTCGAGGAGGGCCAGCCCGGAAAGACGCGTCGCGCGGCGGATCATCTCGATCTCGCGCGGGCTCTTGATCAGGCGCAGCCTGTCGAGAGTCGGAGAAAGGTCCGTGACCGCGAGGTTCGGGAAGCGCTCCTGCAGCCGGCGGACGAAGGCGCCGGCCCGCGAAGAGCTCCCGTCCCAGGGGTCGGAGCCGAGCTCCGCGACCCGGCGGAGCGCGAGGTCGCGGCTCTCGGCGATCCCCTCCGGCGGAAAGAGCGGCGTGTAGACGGCGAGAGGCGCGCGCCGCTGGAGGATTCGCGCGAGGTGCTCCCCCAGGAGCTCCGGCCCGAAGACCGTGTCGAGGCCCGAGGCCTTCTCGACCTCGACCGCGTCTTCCACGGAGAGGACCTTCCCTTCGCCGACCTCCCGCCGCTCGTTGCGGTGCGGCAGATAAAGGGTCGTCTTCCGCTCGGCCGGATCGAGGAGGAGGTACGCGTTCGGGACCTCGACGCCCGAGAGGTAGTAGAAGTCGTTCGACTGCCGGAACCGCGTGTAGCCGACGGGGGTCGGCGCCCCTTGAACGATCGCCACCGCGTTCGAGCCGATGGCATCCATGACGGCCGCGCGGCGTTTCGTGAACTCCTCGGGAGGGAAGTCGGTCGAGAAGAGCGGAAAGCCGACCTGGGCGACGAGCCGCGGCGCAACAGCCAACGTGAGCGAGATACCGAAGAAGAGGCGGCGGACGAGCATCGATCCTCCTAGTCCTCGAGTCGCATTCCGGAATACATGGGCCGGCCGGCGAGCGCGATGCGGAAGCCGTAGATCGCGACCGCGGCGAGAACCAGCAGGAGAAAGAGCGAGGTCCCCGCGTACCAGGCCGAGGAGTCCGTCGTGAGAGGGAACTCCAGGAAGTGTCCGAAAAAGTTGCCGAAGACCAGTGCGAGGAGCCCGAAGCGGAGAAAGACGAGGATGAAGGCAGCGGCCTTGATGAGGCCGAAGGCTGCGGCGATCAGCCCGCCGGCTTCGCCCCGCTCTGTCGCGACGCCGGAGAGCGGCACCGCCATGATCAGAGCGAAAGCACCGGCGGCCAGCCATTCTTTTCGAAGGACGGCCCGCAGAAGGAAGAAGAGCAGCGCAAACGCGAGAGCAAGGAGCATGCTGATCGCCGACGCGCCGACGAGATGGCCGGCGACAGCGCGGGGTCCGCGCAGAGTCACGGTCCAAGGGAAGGGAGGAATCGGTGGCGTCGCCTCCAACGCCCGGCGCGTGAGCTGCTCGACTTCGACCGAGATGGCTTCGAAAACGCCGAGCAGCGCGCCGGCGAGCAGAACGCGTCCCACCAGGGGATCGGTGAAGCGTCCCGAGAGCAGGCGTGTCCAGGCAATCAGCGAGTCCGGCCAGCGGCGCCGGATGAGGGGCTCCAAGGCGATGTAGATCAACCAACTGAGACCGGCGAAGAACAAGGCACCGCTCAGCCCGTCGGTGAAGAGCGCGTACTCCGAAATGTTCCCCACGTGGCGCGTTTCGAGCGCCCAGTCGAGCATCCAACAGACGAAGACTTCGTCTGTTGGATGCTCGACTGGGCGCTCGAAACGCGCCACGTGGGG
>WNFY01001817.1_pt1 | contig 37319 bp, 40 predicted proteins | sample 5400091 | NCBI WGS metagenome assembly WNFY01 (sample SAMN13153364, study PRJNA577476) | soil metagenome | isolation source: 60 cm soil or saprolite under grassland replicate 1 | place: USA:California | collected 2016-06-15 | reverse complement strand
TGATCAGCTCAAGCGGAGCCCCGCCGCCGCGAGACAGCCAGCCAGCGATGAACGGCCGCCGGTGCGTCGCGGCGTTGAGCGCGGCGGGAAGTATCTCGACGTAGTCCTGTTCCGCTGAGCCGCGCCCATTGCCGCCCGGTGTGATCGCCAGTACCCGGTACCACGGCCCGGCCGTGCCGCCCCCGATTCCCGAGGTTCCGCTCACCTTGTGTGCATACCAGTCCTGCGCCGCCGGTGCCACCCGCTTGCCCCGTGTGGAGCATCGGCCGCGCCCCGGGCATGCCGGATGTGCGCTTTGATAGGCGTAGAGCACTACCGATGTGCACATCCATCGGGCGCTGCTTGAGCGCCGGCTGTCCGGCGGCTACGTCAGCGGCGGTAGGTGCGCCAGTCCAGGCGCTCGGGGGGCGGGCCGACGTTAGGCGGCGGCTCCTCGTCGGGTACCCGCCATGGGGATGGCGCCTGGTCCGGAGGCGGGCCGAGGTTGGGCGGCGGCTCCGCCTCGGTCACCGGCCACGGGGAGCGCGCCTGGTCCGGGCGAGGCAGGCCGCCCGGCGGCGGCCACTGAAGCCGGCCCGGCCGGGCACCACGCCCCGGTACGGCACCTGGCCCTGGCCCGGCGGCACCGCCGCCCCGGGCGCCATCACCGCCGGCCGCAGCGGCGCCCTGCGCTGCCCAGTCCCGGACCGGTACCGCGAGTTCCGGCGCCAGCCGCGCCTCTTCCAGGCCCGCCAGCGTCGCGGTCGGCAGCGTCATGATGCCCGGGTTCGCGTCGGCGAGCACCACGCGCTGGCCATCCCGCCCGGTGCAGGCCACGATCATGGCGCTCGGCGGCAGCTGCTGCAGCTCGTGCGCCTCTACCAGGAACTCACGGCAGCGCTGGGCTGTCCTGGCCAGCGACTCGTTCCCGCCGACTGCCCGGGACGTGCTGAGGCCCCAGGCAGTGCTCTCGTTGATGCCCTCGGTGAGCGAGCGCGAGTCGGAGGCACTGTGCGAGTAGCTCGAGTCACGGCTCACCGACCCGGTGAACTGCCCGAACGGCGCGAACGCGTCCTGGCGGCTGCGGCCGCGGCCGCGACTGCGCCCCTCGGTATGGCTCGTCGACACCGAGTCGGCAACGGAATCGGACGTCCCGACGGTGCTGGTATAGGAGTCACCCCCGGTATCGGTCACCGACGTGCCGACCGTGTCCGTCAGCTGGGTGAGCACGAACCGGTGCTCGGTGCCGATCTGCTCGCTGGCCGTCTTGGCATCGTCGGCATTGCCGAGCCGCATGAAGGCGACAGCTGCGTTCCCCCGGCCGAGCCGCTCCTTCACGTGCGCGGGAATCGAGCGGTACGCGATCACCAGCCCGGTCCCGGAGATCTCGCAGGCGTCGCACAGCCCGTCCAGCACCTCGCCGGCCAGCTTCTCCGCGCCGAGCACGCAGAGGGTGTGCTGCCAGCGCCTGCCTGCCGGCGCGACGGGCGCCTGGCGCAGCAGCTGCGTCATGGCGGCCGTCAGGTAGGTGCCGAGCACCTTGTTGCCGAACGCGCCAGCCCGCCGGTCCAGCCACGCGACCCTGAGCCTGCTGGCCGGCAGGCTGACCGGCGCCGACGCCAGCTTCTCCAGCTTGCGGAGCCTGGACTCGAGCGCCCATGCGCGATCGATCACGACCCGGTCCGCCGCGCCGCGGCCGTACAGCGCAGTGATCTTCGTGAGCTGGTCCTCGCTGAGCAGCCCGGCACGCAGGTCCGCCCGCGGATCACCGACCTGGGCCAGCGCCCGCAGCGCGGCCGTGACCTGGGCGATGCTGGCTCCGTCGCCGAGCACCTCGAGCACGCGGTCCACGATCGCGTTGTCGTGCGACGGATCGGCCGCGACACCAGGCTGGCCGCCCACGCTGACCGTGCTGGCCAGCAGTTCGGCGAACGCGTCACGATCCAGGCCGGCGCCGAGGTCGAGCCTGGGCAGATCCCGCGGCAGGACCCATACCAGCGGTGCGATCCCGGCCCGGCCGGCCACCGCGAGCAGGTCTTGCGCCACGCCGCCCTCGGTGAGGTCGAGCACGGTGACCTCGCCGCCGGAGGCGAGTCGCGGGGCGCCGATCATGGTCAGCATCGCCGACCAGCCGGCCAGGGTCCCGCCCGCCACGTCAACCCGGTTCAGGTCAGCCGGCAGGGCGACCGCGTACCAGTGCAGCTGGCGGTCGAACGCGGCGCGGCGCGCCTGCCAGTCCCTGAACATCCGCGCGTGCGCTTCCTGCCAGGCCGACAGCCTGCGCTGCTGTGCGGCCTGGATCACCCCGACCCGCTGGCGCTCCGTCTCGATGCGGGCGGACAGTGCACGCTGGCTGGCCCAGAGCGCGTGCGCGAGGCGGAGCGCCGCGGCCAGGCAGATGGCTGCGCCGAGCCCGGTCAGCGCCGCGTTCAGCGCGCCGGCCCGCCACAGCGCCACCGCCGCGGCGGCCGCTGCGGCAGACCCGCCGCAGGCGGCCTTCAGCGGCCGGTTCAGCCGGTTCTCCTCGCGGCGCTGGGCGGCGATCCAGCCAGGGTTGACCTGCTCTGCCTCAGGCGGAACCGGCCGTCTCGGCTGCGGGCCCGGATCGGGATTCAGCAGCGCGTACTGCCAGCCGAGGTAGACCCGGTCGGCGCGGACTCGCGCGCCGCCAGGGACAGGCCGGCCGGGCCGCTCGTCTTCCCCGGCCACTGCCCACGGCGGCCTCGTCATGCTGGCGCCACGGCCACCGCCGGCCGGCCCGGGCGGCGTCACCCGGGCCTGCCGGGAATGCGGGCGGGCACGGCCTGGCACCGGGGCAGCAGCCGCCGCTCCGGGCCCTTCACGAGCAGCGCGAATCCGCCGGGCCGAAGGTGCAGGAAGGTGTCAGGCGTCATCATCGGACTGCCACTTTTGGGGAACGGATAGTCCCCGCCCGGTCCCTGCGGAGAGGCGGCGATTCCGGCCGCCGGCGCCCCCGGCTGCCGCCGGGACGGGCATCCGCTCGGCCCAGGCCGGCACGGCACGGCCAGCGTGCGGGATGCCGCTATTGGCCGCCGCGGGCGGGGCCGCGCCCGGCACTTGATCAGGGGCAGGCGACAGGGCGGCACCCTGCGCCGCGGCCGGGACGGGTACCGCGGCCGGGACGGGCACAGCCGGCCCGCCGCCCGCCGCGAGCTGGCCAGGCGGCCCGGCGGCGTCACCGGCCTTCCTCGCGGCCAGGCGGGGCCCGGCCAGGGCGGCGGCCAGCTGCCCGGCAGCGACCGGGTCGGCCAGCCGGTGGATGGCGGCGACATTGACGTCAGCGGCGAGGCTGGCCGCGGCCGGCTCCGACGTGGTGCTGAGCAGGACGGTCATTCCCGCGCGCTCGCCGCGTGCGATCAGCTCGGCCAGCGCCGCGTGGTCCAGCACCTCGCAGCCGTTGAACCAGGCAACGCCGTCTCCGTTCACCGGGATGCCGCGCAGCTCGGCGAACACGGACATCGCGTCGAAGGCGACCAGCCCCGCGATCATGCTCGCGCACCGGCCATGCGTGCTGTGGTCAAGGGTGAACAGGCCAACTGCCCGCTCGCGTAGCACCCGGCCCAGGCTGATGCACTCGCTGCCCGGGCAGAGCCAGCGGCCTGGCGCCGAGGCTCGCAACGCCGTCAGCTGCGCGGCCATGGCCGGCAGCGCCGCCGGATCGGCCTCGACGAGACCCGCCGACGCGGCGAGCCGGTCGGCGAGCCCGCGCCGGTGCGGGTGATAGCCGGGCAGCCGGCTGATCCGTTCCCGCAGCGCCGCCGGGCTCAGCAGCCGCACCACGTCATCGAGCACCGGCTGGCGCGGGTCACCGGGCACGGCCGCCAGCACGGCGAACACGTCGCCCAGGTAGACCGCGCAGGTACGCCGTCGCTGGCCCGTGCTCTCCGACCAGTCGATCATGCCGAGCACGAGCGATGCCGCACGGACCGGATCGCCGCCGCGCAGCGGCTCGTAGCACAGCTGGCCCGCCTGGCCGAACTGGTAGAACGGCGCGCTGGCGGCTCCGCACACGGCGGCCAGCGATCCGGCCAGCCACCGGCTGCCGGTCAGGTCCACGGCGATGACCGGCTTACGCCGCCTGATCGCCGCGTGCACCAGCTGGAAGCCGGTCTCAGCCGGGCCGGATCCGTCCGGCCCGGATCCGTCCGGCCCATGTCCGGCCAGGCCCGTCGCGGCGGCCCCGGCGGCCAGCACGCCGCCCTCGGCCTCCCGCCAGGAAACCGCTGCCTGGCCGCCGCCGGCCTGGTCGATTCCCAGGCACCCGCCAGCCCTGGTGACAACGCCGCCAGACCGGACCGTCGCCACCGTGTAGTGCCGCCGCACCGCCACGATCAGCCCGGGGCGCGCGGGCCCGGCCGGCCGGCCGGCGGCGCGCAGCCGGCTCAGCCACCCGGCCGCGACCACCTCGGCCGCTGCCAGGATGAGCGCGAGCGGCAGCTGCCTGGGCAGCCAATGGCCGAGCCCGGCGAACGCCGTGCCCAGGTGCAGCAGCCGGCCTGGCTGGGCGGGAACGCCGCCGAGGTACGCCGTGATCTGCCGGGGCCCGGCGATGAAGCCCGCCAGGGCAGCTCCCGGGCCGATCGCGAGCGCCCAGATCAGCCCGGCGCCGCAGGGAACGGCCAGCCAGAGCGGCCGCCATCGGCTGATCTTGCCGACACCGTATAAAGCGGCCGCCAGCATGATCGTGAGCTGCGCGAGCAGCACGTGCGCGACCAGGACGGCCACGGCTGAGGCCGCGGCGATCTCACCGCGCCGGGGAGCGTCCCCCGGGCTCAGGTAGCGGGCGCGCCGCGGCGCGCGCTCCGCCGCGGTGGCTGCGGAGGCAGGCATTTCGGTCAAGGTTCCCAGTCCTGCACGGCGTATGTCCAGGCACCCGGGAAACTGCCCGCGGTTCCGTCCGACTGACTGACCGGAGACTCGACGTCGTGCGGCCTTCGGCGGCTGCCGAGGAACGGACCGGGCCGGACTGTCCCTGGCGTGATCGTGGCCGGACTCCCGCGCAACCGCGGGGAGCCCGGCCACGATCGCCGTCGCTAGCCAGCCGGCCGCCTCAGACGGGGACCTCGAGCTCGGTCACCTGGCCGATGGCGGCGGAGACGGCGCGCTCGGCGCGCACCCCGCCGGGGGCGAGCACCCGGAGCGTCCAGGTGCCCGGGGCGGCGAAGAACCGGAAGCCGCCGTCCTCGCCGAGCGGCACCTCGGCGACGAAGTCACCGCCGGAGTTCAGCAGGCGGGCGTAGCCAGTCGCCACCGCGGACCCGTTCTGCGTCACCCGGCCCTGCACGATCGCCTGGCTGCCGGCGGCGCCGGGCGGCACGGATGCCCCGCCGCTGGGCGCGCCGCATCCGTCATTGCTCACTTGCCGTCTCCTACCTCGATCGGAACCCCGACGAGCGAGCCGTACTCCGTCCACGACCCGTCGTAGTTCTTCACGTTCGGCTGGCCGAGCAGCTCATGCAGCACGAACCAGGTGTGCGCCGAGCGCTCACCGATCCTGCAGTAGGCGATGGTGTCCCGGCCGAAGTCCAGGCCTGCCTCGTCGCCGTAGAGCGTGCGCAGCGCGTCATCGGACTTGAACGTGCCGTCTTCCTCGGCGGCCTTCGACCAGGGGACGTTCTTGGCGGTGGGGATGTGACCACCGCGCTGGGCCTGCTCCTGCGGCAAGTGGGCAGGAGCGAGCAGCCGGCCGGCGAACTCGTCCGGCGACCGGACGTCCACCAGGTTGCGCTTCCCGATCGCCGACACGACCTCATCACGGAACGCACGGATGGCGGAGTCCTGTTCGGATGCCCGGTAGGAGGTGGCCGGCCGCTGCGGGACGTCGGTCACGATCTCGCGCGAGTCTAGTTCCCACCTCTTGCGCCCGCCGTCGAGAAGCTTGACATTCTGGTGTCCGTACAGCTTGAAGTACCAGTACGCATAGGCCGCGAACCAGTTGTTGTTCCCGCCGTAAAGGACCACGGTGTCGTCGTTCGAGATGCCGCGAGCTGAGAGCAGCGCCTCGAAGCCGGCCTTGTCCACGAAGTCGCGGCGCACCGGATCCTGCAGGTCCGTCTTCCAGTCGATCTTGACTGCGTCACGGATGTGACCCTTGTCGTAGGCGCTGGTGTCCTCGTCAACTTCGACGATCACCACGCCGTCGTCACCGTGATGGGCCTCCACCCAGTCGGCGTCCACGAGGACGTCGGAACGGCTCATATGGGAACCTCCTTGTCAGATTCGGCCGGTAGCAGGACCTGATGGCCCGGCCAGATCCGGCGGATAAGCAGATACATCTCACAGCCCAGGCAGAGGCCGAAGACTCCGTTGAGGAACGCGGCGACGAGGCCGATCGCGGCGGCCGCCATGCCCAGGGCGGTCACCCCGGTCCCGTAACCGATAACTCCGATAACGCTAATCAGCAGCCCGATGGCTTGCGCGAACCGGGGCGGCATCTCGGCTTCCAGCTCCGCCGGCGGCCCGAGGCGCGGCCTGGCCAGCCATCGGTAGAGCAGCCCGTACGGTGATCTCCCCATGCCGAGGAAGGCTCCGGCAGCGAAGACGAGCGCTTGCGCGGCCAGCAGCCAGACGCTGCTGGTGATAAGGACGATCACGAAGACGACGAGGGTAATCAGTGCACCAAAACGCGGGCCTCTCGGATCGATGTCCATCTGCGGCGTCCCTTCAGCGGTGCTGACCCTGGATCCCGGGATCCCCGGTTGGTGATACCCACCCGCGCACGCTCTGCTCGGCGGTTTCCTGACCGGCCTTCGCGCAGCTTCCGCTACGGCACGGCGGAAACGGTGGCTACCAGCGCCCCGGCGGACACTGCGCTGTCGCGATACGGCAGAAATCTACTGCGCGCCGCCTGGTCAGCGCCGGGTTCACGACAATTACCTGTATTTCCGACCTGGTGACCGGATAATCCATGTCAGGTCACCTCGCCCAGCGCCGCGATCAGGTCAGCCTTGCGCGGCTGCCCGCTCGCACGGAGCGCGATCCGGCCGTCCGGGCCTAGTACGAAGACGGTCGGCGTGCGGCGCACATCAAGCCGGCGGACAAGTTCCAGGTGGGATTCCGCGTCTATCTCCACGTGCGCTACCCCGGTGGTCATTCCTGCTACCTCGGCCAGGAGCTGCCTGGTGGCGCGGCACGGAGCGCAGAATGCGGACGAGAACTGGACGAGCGTGGCGCGCGTGCCGAGCGGCTGGCCAAGGTCAGCCCAGCTGATGTACGGCGCGGTGCCGGCCGGCGTGGCAGCGCCCGGGCCTGCCAAGACATCGGCGGCGGCTGCCACCGTGCCAGCTGACCGCGGGCTGCCCAGCCCGGTGGCGGCCTGGTCAGCGCTGGCAACGGTCCTGGCTGCGGCCCGCGCAGCCGCGCTGGCCGCAACCGGCCGGAACCGCCCGTTGCGCCGGCGCAAGCCGAGCCCGCCGAAGGTCGCAATGGCGAGCGCCGCCACGCACACGATCAGCCCTGCCGTCACGCCGTATAGAGCGCCGGCATGTCTCCAGACATTCCCTGAGTCACGTGGCAGGCACCGTTACCAGCACGTGCCCGCCCGAGGTGATCTCGAAGCTCCTCAGCTGCGAAGCCGGGAGCGATATCGAAGCGGGATAGCCAGGCTCCGGGCCACCGGGCACCGTCCAGCTGCCGGCCTGCCACCGCTGCCCGCTGGCATTCACTGCCCAGACCTCGCAGGAAGTCCCGTCCTTGATCCCGGCAACCCAGACGTCCATCCTGGTGCCCCACGACTTGGCGGTATAGCTGACGATGGCGCTGACGTGCGTCCGCGGGTTGGTCGCGGTCACCACCTCCGCAACGGCCTCCTGGTGGCCGGCGATCGGGTGCACGCTCGGGGCAATGATCCGGGCGCCTGCCGCCCCGCCCGCCAGCGCGATGACAACCGCGGCCGCGGCCGCGGCGAGGGTGCGCCACCTGCGGACCGCCCGTCGCTCGGCCACTCGCCTGATGAGCGAGTTCAGCATCTCGGCGGGAGGCTCCTCCAGGTCCTTGACCTCCGCGCTGTGCAGGATCAGCCGCTCGGCGTCGCTGGCGGGCACCCGGCCGAGCAGGGCAGGCAGCCCCGCCAGCCCGGCCAGCTCCTCCCGGCAGTCCGGGCACGTGCCCAGGTGAATATCGACCAGCGTGCGCTCGGCGGGGTCGATCGCGCCGACCACGTAGATGCCGAGCGCCTGACGGATGTCACGGCAGGCTGGGCCGGTCATGGCGCAAGCCCCCGTTCCTCTAGTGCCAACTTCAGCGCCCGGAGCGCGTAGAACGTCCGGGACTTGACCGTGCCGGCCGGTATGCCGAGCGCCACGGCCGCTTCCGCGACGGAGTGGCCCCGGTAGTAGGTCTCCAGCAGGACACCGCGGTGCTCGGGCCGCAGCGCCTTCAGCGCATCGGCCACCGCCCACGACTCCAGGGCCCGGTCGGCCTCGTCCGGGGCGGGGATCAGCCCCAGGGCCGCCTCTCCGACCTCGTGCGGCCGCGCCCGCCTGGCCCGGTATGCGTCCACTGCCAGGTTCCGCGCCACCGCGAAGAGCCATGGCCGGGCCGGCCGCTCGGCGATGGCGTCCGGGTGCAGCCAGGCCCGCAGCAGCGTTTCCTGCACTATGTCCTCCGCGCGCTGCCGGTCGCCGCTCGTCAGGTGCAGCGCGTATCGCAATAGCGGGCCAGCGTGCTCAGCGTAAAGCGTTCGTACCAATGCTTCGTCGGACACCGGTTGCGATCCCCGGCGACCCGCGCTGTTCCGGCCAGCCACACTTACTGGAACGTCTGGCCTGCCCCGACGGTTCACGGTTCCGCCCCGGCCGTGCTACTCATTCGCTTTGTCCCTGGCGCTTTCGCGGCGGGCTGCACCGCGCCCGGAGGTTCTGCCCCGGGCGGCGGGGAAGTCGGCGCTAGCCACCCGCGAATGGCGGCAGCACCTCTATCACGGCCGCGTCGTCCAGGATGACCGCCTCCGGAGCCCGGATTCCGACGGGAGCACCATTGACGAGGAAGGACGAGCGTGCGAGCACGGCGCGGAACCGGGCGTCCTGACCCGCCTTCGCGCCAGCGGCCGCCAGCGCTTCGGCAAGGGTCTCCGCGGCGATCGTCTCTTCCGAGGTCCCCGCCGCTTCCTTCGCCGCAGCCCAGTAACGGAGCGTCACGATGGCCATGTCAGCTATCCTCACCTATAGCGAGTCCGGGCAGTGCCGCCCTGGCCCTCGCGGGTGCCGGTGGGCAGCTTGCCGCGGACGGTACCGCGGACCGGAGGTGGCAGCGGTTGAGCGACGTGCTCCTGCTCACTGATGCCGCGGAGAAGCCTGCCGGCATCCTGCCCTCCCTGAGCTTGCTGGCTCACTCGGTCCGGCTCGCGCCCGCCGAGGCCGTCGCCTTGGCCGGCAGCCAGTCAGCCGACGTCGTGCTGATCGACTCACGACGCGATCTTATGCACGCCAAGAGCCTGCTCCGGCTGCTCCGCGGCACCGGCCTCGAGCTGCCGGTGCTCGTGGTCGTCGCCGAAGGCGGCTGGGCCGCCGTCACCGCCGACTGGGGCGCCGACGACGTGATCCTGCACACGGCGGGTCCCGGCGAGGTGGAGGCGAGGCTGCGGCTCGCCATCGGGCGCCGCAGCGCTGCCGGGCCGGCCGAGGCCGGCGAGATCCGCTCTGGCGACCTGGTCATCGATGAGGCTAGCTACTCGGTCCGGCTGCGCGGCCGGGTGCTCGACCTGACCTTCAAGGAGTTCGAGCTGCTGAAGTTCCTCGCCCAGCATCCGGCCCGGGTGTTCACCAGGTCGCAGCTGCTGCAGGAGGTGTGGGGCTATGACTACTTCGGCGGCACCCGGACGGTGGACGTGCATGTCCGCAGGCTGCGGGCCAAGCTCAGCGCCGAGTACGAGGTGCTGATCGGCACCGTCCGCAACGTCGGTTACCGTTTTGTCCCGGCCCCGGGCAAGGCCGAAGGGCGCAGGAAACCAAGCGGTACAGCTGATCAGTCGGCCGACGGCGAGGAACAACGGGCCACGGGCGCCGGGCGGCCGGCATTCACGGCAGCGGCCCGCCGGCCAGGGACCGCCGGGCGAGCGCCGCCGACGGCAAGCGAAGGGAGGCTAGTCCCCTAGATGCCAGGAGGTGACGCCTACGACCCCGGATGCCAGGCACCGGGTGCCCAGCCAGCAGTACCCGTCGGGGCCGGCGCCGCCAACCCCGGGGCTGGCGCGTCCCCGGCCGGCCTGCCCGGCTTGGTGGCGAGCGCGGGACCGGCGGAGCTCAGCGTCCGCGGGCGCCTCTCGGAGCCCGACGCCGCCGCCGTGCTCGCGCTGGTCCGCGCGGCCACCGAGGAGGACGGCGTCGGGCCGCTCTCCGAGCACGTCATGTTGCACCTCAGGTATGGCGGTGACCCCCGGGCGCGCAATATCTTGCTCGGCAGCCGCGGCGAGCTGGCCGGCTACGCGCACCTGGATCCGACCGACCCGGTCGAGGGCCCGAGCGGCGAATTGGTGATCCATCCCGTGCATCGCGGGAAGGGCCTCGGGCTGCGGCTCGCCCGGGCCCTGGTAGCCGCCGCCGGCCAGCAGCCGTTGCGCCTCTGGGCGCACGGCGACCTGCCGGCCGCTACCCGGCTCGCGTCCGCGGCCGGATTCGAGCGGGTCAGGGCGCTATGGCAGATGCGGCGCTCCCTGCAAGCCAGGCTCGACCGGCCGAAAGTCCCTGACGGCATCACGATCCGGACCTTCGCCGTGGGCAGGGACGAGGATCCATGGCTGGCGGTGAATCATGCCGCGTTCGCCCGGCACCCGGAGCAGGGTGCCTGGACCCGCGCGGACCTGGATCTGCGCGAACGGGAACCGTGGTTCGACCCGGACGGCTTCTTCCTGGCCGAGCGCGACCGGAAGGTCGTCGGGTTCCACTGGACCAAGGTTCACGGCCGCAGCACCGGGCAGCCGCCGCGCGAGGACGCGCGGCCGGCCAGTCGGGACGCGGGGCCGGGGAGCAGCGCAGTGCCGCCGACGGACGGGCCAGCCAAGGAGCCGCTGGCTGTCTCCGATGCCGGGCAGGCTGTCTCCGGGGCCGGGCAGGCCGGCCACGGCCATGAGCCGATCGGCGAGGTCTACGTTGTCGGGGTCGATCCCGCCGAGCGGGGCAGCGGCCTCGGCCGCGCGCTGACCGTGATCGGCCTGCGTTACCTGCGCTCGCTCGGCCTGTTCCAGGTAATGCTCTATGTCGACGAGACCAACACCGCGGCCATCCGGCTGTATGAGTCGCTTGGGTTCACCCACTGGGACACCGATGTCATGTTCGCCAACCGGGCGGGCCAGGCAGCGCACGGCACAGCTGACAGGGACACGGCAGGCTGATCGAGATCGGCCGTCATGCGCCGGGCCACGGGTCAGCCGACGGCCGGGAGCACAGCCCCTGCCGGGCGCACACCGCCGCCGCGCAGCGGATCCGGGCGGACCGGGAGGCGCCCGGCGATGGGCAGCAGGCCGAGTACCTCGTCGAGCTCGTCATCGGTCAGCGGCCGGTCGCTCGCCGCGACGGCACTGAGTACCTCCGCGTACAACTCGATCTCATCGAGTGCCACCCTGTCGTGGACGCGTAGGTCAACGTAGTCTCGCACCGCGTCCACCTCCCTGGCTGAGTGGTCACGCGGGAACCTGAGTATCAGGTTAGGGCCAGCTCCCCTGCCCACGCATGACCCATCAGGATCATTTTTGGGCCACCTTCGGGTAGTGCCGAACCCGGCCCGCCCGGGTGAGTAGCGCCCGGTTACGCCCTGATGATGAGTCAGCCGAGCCGCCGTGCTGCCGCCTGGCGATTCCGGCCTGCCACGGAATCCGCTCCGCGCAGCCGCGCAGAGCTGTTTCAGGCGCCGGGGAAATCACGCCACGACGCAGCGCGGTGCCGCGCAGCCTGGCCGACGTAATGAGCGGGGGTATCGGCGAATACCGCCCGATCCGCGTCAGATAGCTCACGCACGACCCGGCCAGGGACCCCGGCGAAAAGAACCCCGGCCGGAACCGTGGTGCCCGGCAGGACCACAGTGCCAGCGGCGACCAGCGCACCAGCCCCCACTCGCGCGCGGCCGAGCACGGTGGCGCCGATACCTATCAGCGCGCCCGTCTCCACCTGCGCGCCATGGACGGTGGCCCGGTGGCCCAGGCTGACCCGCTCAGCGAGCAGCACTGGCTCGCCGTCATCGGCGTGCAGGCAGCAATGATCCTGGACGTTGGATTCCGGGCCGACCACGATCTCGCCAGCGTCGGCTCGGAGCACAGCCCCGTACCACACGCTGGCGTAGCGGCCGAGGGTCACCCGGCCCACCACGACCGCGCCGGGAGCGATCCAGGCCGTCGGGTGAACGGCTGGGCCAGTCCCGTCCAGGGCGCCGATCAGGCTCACGGGCTGACCCTCCTCCGGCCGCCGGACGCCGCTCGCGGGCGCTGGCCGCTCATCGGCGGCACTGCGCCGCTGGCCGCCGCCGCACCATGCTCCCATGCGGCAACGCGGCGCGTGCTGCCGCGGGTGTTCGCTCTGTAAATTGGACAAAACAGGATACTCGGCCGTTTCGGTTGCGCCCGTGGGTGCATCGGGACAAGAGTCATGCCCGTTATCCCCAAGCCAGACACCGCGCGGCCCGCGCCCCGGCATACTTAGTCGCAGCGGGCCGGCCCAGCCGACAAGAATCCCCGCAGACCCAGCCCGCGCCACCGCCTGTGACATGACCGGCCCAGTCGGCCGCATGTGGGTCTGCCTGACCCCACGACGGGTGACACTATGACCGACCAGACTGATCTCCTTTCCGATCTGGGCCAGGAAGACACGTTCGAGAAGGAAATGCGGGGCTACAGTCGCCGTCAGGTCGACGAGTTCGTGGCCCGCTCGCGCAGCCAGGCCAGGGACCTCGAGGAGCAGCTGTCCCGGTCTCTTGACGAGATCGAGAGGCTCAGGCTCGAGCTCTCCTCGGCCCGCCAGGCCGCTGGTGGTAAGCCGGCCTACGAGGAAATCAGCGAGCGGATGGGGCAGATCCTGAAGCTTGCCGATGACGAGGCCAAGGCGCAGAAGAACCGCGCTCAGGAAGAAATTGCCAAGATCCGCAACGAGGCAAAGCAGGAAACAGAGAAGTTCAAGGCGGAGGCGAGGGAGCAGTCTGATCGCATGCTCAGCGCCGCGCAGGAGCAGGCCGAGCATGCCATTGCGTCAGCCAGGACGGAGGCCGAGAAGACGCGCAGTTCCGCGCGCAGCGAGGCCGAGCGCTCTATCGGCGAGGCGCACAAGCAAGCAGAGAATGCCGTGGGCACCGCCAAGGCGCAGGCGAAGCAGGTTCTGGACGAGGCGACCGCGCGCGCAACCGCAATCCATGACGGTGCCGAGCGCCGCCTTAACCTGCTGACGTCCCGGCATACCGAGGCGATCAGGCGGCTTACCGAGATCCGTGACGTCGTGACGACGCTGGTGGCCGGCGAGGCTGCCCGCGGCTCGATGGAAGAGGAAGTCGCAAAGTCGGTAGCCAACGCCATCGCGGCGGGCAACCCGGGGAACGCCGGCATGGCCGAGGGCCGGCATGCGCCGGCCGCCGCTGCCGCCGGGCCAGCGCCCCGGGGCCGCGGTCCCATCGCTGCGGAGCAGGCGAAGGGGCCGGCCACGGCGGCCACGGTCAAGACCCCCGCCGAGCACGACAGCCGCGGCCCGGCACAGGCCCAGCCCGCTTCCGCCGCTCGCGCCGGTACCGCGCATCGCGCAGAGCGCGATGTCCCGTCCGGCGGGGCCAGCCAGCCAGGCACCGCAGACCGCCGGGCCCCCGACGCGTAAGCAGGGCCCCGACGCGTAACCAGCCAAGCGGATCCGGCGGCCACGGCCGCCGGGTCCGCTCCGGTTCCCGGGCGGCCACGACGGATTCCTCGGCGGCGAATACGGCAGGACGGGCGATCCGGACGCCTTCGCCACCACCCTGCGCAAGGTCCTCACCGACTGATGGCCGCCCTCTCGTCGGGCGCTCGCCTGCGTCCTTGCTCGATCGTCGCGAATCGCCGTCGGCGAAGGGCAGGACACCGCGAAGTGCGCGAGCGGGGCTGGCGCGGGACTAGTCAGGAAGGGCATCAAGCCGCCGGAGAATGACGCCCTCGCGCAGCGCCCACGGGCAGACCTCGAGTTTAGGCAGGCTGAAGAGATCCATCGCGGCGTCGGCGACGATCGCTCCGGCCGCTAGCTGGGGGGCCCGGCCCCTGGACACGCCGGCCAGCTGCGCCCGGTCTGCTGCGCTCGTCCTGCTGAGCCGTTCGGCAAGCTGGGTGACGTCCGAATGATGCAGGATGCGCTTCACATAGGGCCCGTCGCTTGACGGCGCGGCGCCGCTGATCCTGGCGAGCTGCCGGAATGTCTTGGAGGTCGCCACGGCATGGTTCGGACGGCCGTGCCGCATGACCGTGCCGGCGGTCGCGGCGATCTCCGCCCGCACGTGCTTGCGCAGCCGCCGGACTTCGTCAGCCGTCGGCGGGTCCCCGGCCAGCCAGTCCCTGGTCAGCCGGCCCGCGCCAAGTGGCAGGGAGACAGCTACGTCAGGCTCCTCGTCCACGCCCGAGGCAATCTCCAGCGACCCGCCGCCGATATCCAGCATGTGCAGCCGGCCCGAGGACCAGCCGAACCAGCGCCGCGCGGCCAGGAAGGTCAGCCGGGACTCATCCTGTCCGGTCAGCACCCGGATGTGGACCTTCGTCTCGGCCTGGATCTGGGCCAGGATCTCGTCACCGTTGACGGCGTCCCGCACGGCCGAGGTCGCGAACGCGAGTAGCTGGTGCACGCCCTTGTCCTCGGCTTCGCGCAAAGCCTCGTCGACGAAGGCGCGCAACTGGACCGCGCAATCCCTGGACAGCCGGTTGCCGCTGTCCAGGTGATCGCCGAGTCGCAGCTCGGCCTTGTGAGAATACGCGGGGACAGGCCGGGCGCCCTGATAGGCGTCCACGACGAGCAGGTGGACCGTGTTCGATCCAACGTCCAAGACACCCAGTCGCATAGATGCACGCTACTTTCCCTGGGGCGTATCAGGCACCCGCTGAGTGCCCGGCAACCGGGGAATGACACCTGAGCGCCGTCGCGTTGCGAAATTGTTAGGCCTCAGTACCGTCAAGGTCCTCGATCCGTGCCTGGGACGGCGGCCGGCGCGCCGAGATGACCTCGGCAGCGGCCTGCGCCTCGTGCATGACCCGAAGGATGTTGCCGCTGGCGAGCTGACCGCAGTCCGCCTCGCTCCAGCCGCGATCCAGCAGCTCGGCGATGAGGGCAGGATAGCAGGAGACGTCCCGCAGTCCATCCGGCAGCTGGTCGGTGCCGTCGTAGTCGCCGCCAATCCCGACGTGGTCGATGCCGGCTACCTCGCGGACATGATCGACATGGTCGGCCACCTGGGAAAGTGTCGCCACGGGCCGGGGATGGCCGGCCTCCCACTCCGGGAGCAGCTGCTTCCTGGTGGCCATATCCTCGTGATCGAGGTCGCGCCGCCGCAGCTCGGCGGTGAACTCGAGGTCCCAGTCCCGGCAGAGCCGGGAGACGAATGCGGGGACGAATGTCACCATGCACACGCCGCCGTTGCCCGGCAGCCGGGCCAGCATGTCATCGGGCACGTTGCGCGGATGGTCGCAGAGCGCGCGCGCCGAGGAATGGGAGAAGATGACCGGTGCCTGCGCGGCATCGAACGCGTCGCGCATCGTCCCAGGCGACACATGGGACAGGTCCACGAGCATGCCGAGCCGCTGCATCTCGCTGACGACCTCGCGGCCGAAGGCGGTCAGGCCGCCCGCGGCCGGCTCGTCGGTCGCCGAGTCCGCCCAGGGCACGTTCCGGTTGTGGGTCAGGGTCAGATAGCGGACCCCGATTGCGTGCAGGGCCCGCAGCACGCCGAGCGAGCAGGCGATGGAGTGCCCGCCCTCCGCGCCCAGCAGCGAGGCCACCTTTCCCGTGGCCAGGATCCATTCGACATCGGCGGCGGTCAGCGCGATTTCAAGTGCGGCCGGATAACGGCGGATCATTTCCCTGACGAGGTCGATCTGCTCCATCGTCGCGATGACCGCCGCCTCGCCCGCCAGCTCGGCCGGCACGTAGACCGACCAGAACTGGGCGCCGACGCCGCCGCTCGCCAGCCGGGGCAGATCGGTATGGATGCCCGTCACCGGAACGGCGAGATCGACCGGGTCCTTGCTGCGTCCTGCTATCTCACGCAGCGCCCAGGCGAGGTCGTTGTGGCCATCCATGATCGGGAAGCGGCGGAGCAGGTCACGAGCCGCGGTCGGGCTGGTGGTCATCTGGCCAGCCTACGGAGCCAGCGTCGGTGCGAGCCGGATTTAGCTCGCCAATGCGACGGACAATGAAGGCACGCTCGGCCATAGTGGGCTCAAGCTCCAGGGCGGCCCGGTAGGCCTCAGCGGCCTGCTCGCCGCGTCCCACCGGCTGCGGTCCTGGTCAGCCAGCAGCACCAGGCCGCCTGCCGAGTCGGTCCTGGCCGCCCGCCTGGCGTCGGTCAGCATGAACAGCGCCAGCAGGCAGCTGACCTCAGGCTCGCCAGGCAGCAGCCCGGCGAGGCCGCGTGCGAGGCGGATGGCGGCATCGCAGAGTTCGCCGCGGACCAGCGCGGGACCGGCGCTCGCCTTGTGCCCCTCGGTGAACACGAGATACACGACGCGCAGCACGGCGCCGACCCGGTCCGCCATGTCCTCCGCGGCGGGCCTCCGCAGCCGGATGCCCGCGTCGCGGATCTTGCCCTTCGCCCGCGCCAGCCGCTTGGCCATGGTCGCCTCCGGGAGGAGGAACGCGGCGGCGATCTCGGCTGTGCTCAGCCCGCACACGCACCGCAGCGTCAGCGCCACCTGCGCGGCCGGGGAAAGCGCCGGATGGCAGCACATGAAGATCAGCTCAAGTTCGTCGTCAACGCCAGCCGCTGCGGCCTGGCCCGCCGGGTCCGGCTTGCCTGCCCGGGCGGCAGCCGCGGCCTGGCTGGCCGCGGCCTGGCTGGCCACCGCCTGGCTGGCCACCGCCTGGCTGGCCGCGGCTCGCCAGAAGGGCGGGCGTCAGCGGGCGGCGGTCAGCGGGCCGGCGTCAGCGGGCGGTCAGTGGATGGCGGTCAGCAGGCCGCGCGGTCACGGGCCGGTGGCTCCCGCAGCAGCAAGCCTGACGTGCGGAACAGGAACTCGCCGTAGCTGTCGGGCGCGCGGTCGTGGTCATTGCCGTACCGGTCGGGTGCCAGGAACAGGGCGAGCATCCTGCGCTGCGCGTCGTTGCACTCGGACACCACGGCGGCGATCCGGCGCGCGATCCTGCTGGCGAACCCCCTCGCGGGCGGCCCTTGGCTCTGGTACGTGATGTGCCTCATGAGACAAGCCTGGCCGACTTGCCGGCGCCCGAACAGTGGCAGTAATGCCATAGTAACGTGACATCCTGCCAGTTTCCCTCCATCATGGATACATGATGAGGAACGTGGCCGTCGTGGTGCTCGACGGGGTCTCGCCGTTCGAGCTCGGGGTACTGTGCGAGGTCTTCGGCTCCGACCGCAGCAAGGACGGGCTGCCGCGCTATGACTTCGCCGTCGTGGCCGGCCAGCCGGGCCCGTTGCGCGCGGAGTCCGGATTCACCCTGCACACGCCGTACGCCCTGGACCGGCTGGCGGAGGCCGACCTGATCGCCGTGCCCGCGATATCCGGCGATATCACCCGCGGCAGGCTGGATGAGCTTCCCAGGCCGCTGCTCGCGGCGCTGCGCGCCGGCGCCGACCGCGGCGCCAGGATGCTGAGCGTCTGCACGGGCGCGTTCGTCCTCGGCGCCGCGGGGCTGCTGGACGACCGGCGCTGCACCACCCACTGGATGCACGCCGAGCAGCTAGCCCGGCTGTGCCCGGCGGCGAAGGTGGACCCGTCGGTCCTGTACGTGGACGATGATCCCATTTTCACCAGCGCCGGAACCGCGGCTGGCATCGATGCCTGCCTTTACCTGCTGCGGAAGGAACATGGCAGCCGGGTAGCCAACGCGGTCGCACGGCGCATGGTCGTCCCGCCGCACCGCGACGGCGGTCAGGCCCAGTACCTGGAGCGCCCGCTCGCGTCGCCGGAGTGCGACACGCTGCAGGACGTCATCGGCTGGATGGAGCGGCATCTGGACGAGCCGGTCACCGTCGCCGGGCTGGCCAGCCGGGCCGCGATGTCGGCGCGGACCTTTGCCCGGCGGTTCGTCCAGGAAACAGGCACGACTCCGCAGCGATGGCTGACTGGCCAGCGGATCCTGCTCGCCCAGCAACTCCTGGAGGAGAGCGACATGACGGTGGATCTGGTCGCCGAGCTGTCCGGCTTCGGCAATGCGACCGCGCTGCGCCATCATTTCCGCGCCTGGCGGGCGACGACGCCGCAGGCCTACCGCCGCCAGTTCCGGGATCCGGCTCCCCCGCCCCCTCCCGGGCCGCCCGCGCAGCTGTCCACCGCCCCGGCCGCCGCCGGCTAGCCGGGCCGCCGCCGGGCTAGGCAGCCCGCCGCCGGCTGAACCGGGCTGGCAGACGTATCGTGACAGGAAGCGGGCCGCTCCCCTGGCCCGCGCTGGAGAGGCCGATGACGCTGCAGCCCGGAAACCCCATGCCCGGCGGGCATTGGTCCATGCGATCCTCCACCGCTGACCGGGAGCGCGCGATCGACGTACTCAAGGCCGCCTTTGCCGAGGGCCGGCTGTCGCGGGAGGAGTTCGAGCAGCGGGCCGGGCAGGCATACCGTTCGCGGACCTATGCCGAGCTCGGCGTGCTGACCGCCGATCTGCCGGCCGGCCCGCTGGGCGCCGTGCCGCCGCCGCCGTCGCCGTACGCCCCGCCGCCGTACCCCCCGCCGCCGCCGTACGCCGCGCCGCCGTACCCCGTCGCGGCATCAGGCCGGCGAGTGAACTCGCTGGCGGTCGCCGCGCTGGTGTGCTCGCTGATCCCCGGATTTCCCTCGGTCGCCGCCATCATCGCTGGCACGACGGCGCGCCGGCAGATCCGGCGAAACGGTGAGCGCGGCGACGGCATCGCCGTCGCCGCGATAGTGATCGGCGCGATTTCCCTGCTGGTCTTCCTGCTGTTCCTGGTGGGCACAGCGCGGTTCCCGTAACCGGCAAATGGCTTGCCCTGATTCGCTGCCGACAGGCACACTGCGTCCGTGGCAGCGGCGCCGACATTCGAGGAACTGCTGGCCGAAGGTGCAGCCGAGCCAGTCGAGGGCTGGGACTTCTCCTGGTTCGACGGCCGGGCCACCGAGGAGCGCCCGTCGTGGGGCTACTTCCGGCTGCTCGGCGAGCGGATGGCCGGTGCCACCGCCGCGCTCGACGTCCAGACCGGCGGTGGCGAGGTGCTCTCCCGGATCTCGCACCCGCCGCCGACCCTGGCGGCCACCGAGTCGTGGCCGCCGAACGTCGAGGTGGCTGCACGTGCGCGCGCAAGCACGCGCGCACGCGCACGGCCCGCCGCCGGGCGGCCGGCCCGACCCGTGGTATGACACCGTCCCCGGCCCGGCGACCTGGAACCGGCTGGCCTGCGCCGCGCTCCGGCAGGACGCGGCCTGGGGGCCGGCCCTGGCCAGCCGCATCAGCCTGTTGCGCGAACTGGCCGCCCTGGTCACCCCGGTCTCCGGCGACCAGATCGTCATCTGCCATCGTGACCTGCATCCAGACAACGTGCTTGTCGACGCCTCCGGCGAGCTTGTGCTGCTCGACTGGGACGACATCGGCGAGGCCTGCCCGGACCGTGAGCTGGCCCAGCTGCTGGCGGAGTGGCACGTCCGGGATGGCGTGGCCGATGATGCCGCGGTGACGCGCACCCTGACGGCGTACCGGGCCGCCGGCGGCTCCGGGCTCCTGCGTGACGAGCGATCGTTCGGCATGCTGATCGCCTCCCGACTGAACTTCCTGCGGGCGCAGGCGAGAGTGGCACTCGACCCGCGCACCACACCGAAGAACAGGATTTACGCAGCCGACGAGATCCTGGACACCCTGGCCAGGCTGCCCAGCCCTGGGCTGATCGCCCGGTTGCTCGCCGTGGCGGCCGCCGCCTTCGGCGGGCCGGCTGGCTCAGCGGATGTTGGAACTCGTGATGACGCCGTTCTTGACCGTGTAGGTGCCGTGGAAGGTCTTGACCGAGCCATCCTTCTGCTGGGCGCTCAGCCGGGCGGTCACCACGTTGCCGCTGACCGACTCGACGGTCAGGGTGTCCTTCACGGTGGTGCTGAAGCCCTGCCGGAAGGCTGGGTAGGACGAGCTGCTGATGTTGCGCCCGCCGAGGTTCCAGGCCCGGGCATAGTCGTGCCGGTTGATCGCCGCGATGTATGCCCGCACCGTCGAGGCCGGGCCGGCCGGCCCTGGGTTGCCCGTGGCGCCAGAGGCACTGGAGGTAGCGGGGGGTGACGTGGCGGCCGTCTCGCTCGCTGGTCCCGCGCCATTGTGGCGCAGGTACACGAAGGCACCGCCGGCGATGCCGAGGACGACCAGGATGACGATTGCTGCGATGGCCAGTGAGCGCCCGGCGGACCCGCCGCGCGGCACCGGCGGCGGGTAGGGCATGGGCGGGTACGACCCGGGCGGCGGGTACGACCCGGGCGGCGGGTACGACCCGGGCGGCGGGTACGACCGGGCGGGCGGGTAGGCCCCGGACGGCGGGTAAGACGGCTCCGGCCCGTGCCCGCCTGGCCCATAGCCGGGCTGCCCGTGCCCGGCCCGCTCGTAGGCCGGCCGCCCGCCAGCGCCCTGGCCGCGCGTCTGCTGCTCGTTCAGCGCTCGGCCAGTCGCGGCCAGCCCCGTCTCGGCGGCCGTGAGGCCTGGCCTGACGGGCTCGGAGCCGCGCTGCTGGCGTCTCGTCGGCGGAGCCGATGGCCGCGACCCCGGCGGCCGCAGCGCGCCGCCGGCCGGGTTTCGCCCGGCCGGCGGGCCGCCTGTGCCGATCGGGCCGGCCAACTCGGTGACCGCTCTCGGCGGGCCGGGGACGGGCTGTCCGCCTGCGCTCCAGCTGAGCCCGCAGGTCGCCGCCAGGGCCGCCGAGAACTCACGGCAGCTCTGCTGGCGGTCGGCGGGTGACTTAGCCATCGCCCGGGCCAGCACCCGGTCGACCGCAGGCGGCAGTCCGGGACGGCGCGCGGTCACCGCCGGCGGCGGCGCCGAGAGCTGTGCGAACAGCCGCCCGAGATCTTCGCCCCGGTTGAACGGCGGCTCGCCGGCCAGCATCTCGAAGGCCGCGCAGGCCAGCGCGTACAGATCGGCCCGGCCGTCGACCGGCTGGGACTCGATCTGCTCGGGAGCCATGTAGTCGAGCGTGCCGACGAACTGGCCGGTCTGCGTCAGCCCGCCCGTCGCCATGGCCTGCTTGCTCAGCCCGAAGTCGGAGAGGTAGACGTGATCAGGGTGGCCGCCGCCAGCGACCACGCCGAGCAGCATGTTGGCCGGCTTGACATCGCGGTGCACCAGCCCGACCGCGTGCGCCGCGTCCAGCGCCGACGCGACCTGCGCGATGATGCTGGCCACCCGCGCCGGATCCAGCGGGCCGAGGCGGCGCGCCAGCGTCCGGACGTCGCCGCCGCCGACGTAACGCATCGCGATGAACAGCACGCCGCCAGACTCCCCGGCCTCGAACACCGGGATGATGTGCGGATGATCGACCGCGGCGGCCGCCCGCGACTCGCTGATGAACCGCTGCCGGAACGAGGAGTCCCTGGCGATCTCCGGCGCCAGGATCTTCAGCGCGACCCACCGGTCGAGGTTGACGTCGAGCGCCCGGTAGACGACGGCCATGCCGCCCCAGCCGATCTGCTCGGCCAGCCGGTAGCCGGCTACCTGCGCGCCGGCCGTGAAGTCACCCGATGCGGGAGGGACCCCGTCAGCCACCGCGCCTCCTGCGTTCGCCCGTTCACCCAGCGCCCGCTCTCACGACGCGCAGCGGCGTCGCCCTGGCACCAGGATCATTCGCTTTACTGGCAGATTGCGGGATAGACCTCAAGTATCCGCATCGCCCGCGGCCGGCTGTCAACCCGGGCCGCGGGTGGCTCGCCGTCGCCGATTGCCGCTAGTGGTGCTGGCTTCACTGGCCCGCTGGTACTGGCCCGCGCAGCGGTCCGCTGCTGACACCCTTCTTTGCGCGTCTCCGCGAGCAAATAATCACCATCAAGAGGTGAGAAATGGAGCAGGCCCCCTCGACGACAGCTGCGGAGGCAATGCCAGAAACCGGCCGCCGGAAGGATAGCGCCCGGCAATGGTCCCCTATCAGACCACAGGCCGCGTTCGTGCGTGCATGGTCCTGCTGGGCGGTGACCATCGGGGCCTCCGTGGCCACCTTTGCCTTCAGCCGAAGTCACCCGGCGCTCGCCAGCGCCGGCCGCCAGGGCAACGTGGGCACTGCGGTGGCCGCGGTCATGTTCATCGGGGGCTTCGCCACCGTCGGCGCGCTGCTGGCCTGGAAGCGGGCCTCCAATCCGATCGGGTGGCTACTGTCCGCCGCCGGGCTGTCGTACGCGGGCGGCTTTGCCGCGCTGTCCCTGGCGGATTTCCGTCAGACTCTGGCGCTCTCCCACTGGGTGGGCTGGATCTGGCTGGTTGGCCTCGGGCTCACCGTCTCCGTGCTGCTGCTGTTTCCTACCGGCACGCTGCCTTCCCGCCGCTGGCGCCCGGTGGCGTGGGCGGCCGCGGCCGGCCTGGCCAGCTGGGTCATGGGCAACGCGTTCGCCCCGACGGTCATCACCGCGAGCACTAACCTGGCGGTCCGCAATCCGATCGGCGTCGGGGGACCAGCGGGGTCTCTTTTCAGGCTTCTTACGGTGGCCGGCGCCGGGCTGATACTCGCCGCCGGGCTTGGCTCGATCGTCTCCCTCGTGTTCCGATACCGGCACGCCCGGACGGTCGAGCGGGAGCAGCTGAAATGGCTTGTCTACGCGGCCGCGCTGATCGTGGTAGCGCTGGCCAGCGAGCCGTTCCTGGAGCGGCTGGCCGGCCCGGGAGATGCGGCGAACAATCTCCAGAACGGGATCAGCACCGGCTCGGCAGCCCTCATCCCGATCGCGATCGGCGTCGCCATCTTCCGGTATCACCGCTGCGACATCGAGCTTGTCATCAACAGGACCCTGGTCTACGGGTCGCTCGCGACGCTCATCACCGGCGTCTACGTCGCCATCGTGGTGGGGGTAGGCTCAGCGGCGCAGCACCAGGCGCAGCCGAATCTCGGCCTCCCGCTGCTGGCCACGGCGATCGTCGCGGTCGCATTCCAGCCGGTCAGGGAGCGCGTGCAACGGCTGGCCAACCGGCTGGTCTACGGAAAGCGGGCAACGCCCTACGAGATCCTGTCGGAGTTCTCCGCGCGGATGGCGGGGACCACGGCTGCCGACGACCTGCCGCGGATGGCGAGGATTCTCGCCGAGGGCACCGGGGCGGCCAGGGCTGACGTCTGGCTGAAAGTAGGGGACATCCTGCGGGACGACGCCAGCTGGCCGCCGGGAGCGCCGCCGTTTCCCTCGGTCGGCGCGACCCCGGCCGGGCCGCCCGCGGTGGCAGGCGCCGACCGCACCCTGGCTGTCGCGCACCAGGGCGAGATGCTCGGCGCCCTGTCGGTGTCGAAGCGCCCGGGCGAGCCGCTCACGCCCACCGAGGACAAGCTGCTGGCCAGCCTCGCCGCCCAGGCCGGCCTCGTGCTGCGGAACGTCGGGCTCAGGGCGGAGCTGCTGGCCAGGCTGGAGGACATCAGGGCTTCCCGGCAGCGCCTGGTGGCGGCGCAGGACGAGGAGCGCCGCCGGATCGAGCGCAACATTCACGACGGAGCTCAGCAGCAGCTGGTGGCGCTGGCCATCAAGCTAAACCTCACCGAGTCGCTGATCGGCACGGACGCCGAAGGCGAGCGGGAACTGCTGGCCGAGCTCCGCCAGGAGGCCGTCGACGCCGTGGAAGAGCTGCGGGACCTGGCCCGCGGGATCTACCCGCCGCTGCTGGCCGGCGAGGGCCTGGCCGCCGCCCTGCGCGCGCAGGCCAGGAAGTCGCCGCTGCCCATCTCGGTCACCGCTGACGGCGTGCGGCGTTATCCCCAGGAGGTCGAGGCCGTCGCCTACTTCTGCGTCCTCGAGGCCCTGCGGAACGTCTCGAAGTACGCGAGCGCCAGCCGTGCCCAGGTCCGGCTGACGTCCGCCGGGGACGATCTGGTGTTCACCGTCATGGACGACGGCACCGGCTTTGACCTGGGCAAGGGAACATACGGAACGGGCCTGCAGGGGATGATCGACCGGCTGAGCGCGATCGGCGGCACCCTTGATGTGCGGACATCGCCAGGGGCCGACACCATCGTGGCTGGCCGCATCCCGGCCGCCGCAGCACTCCGCGCCTCGCCGGGCTGACCTTTATCACGTCATTCCTCGCTGGCCGGCCGGCGTGCGCCGGCTAGCCAGCGAAGACCTCGGCTCGCGGGCCGGAGACGTGCTCTGACCGGCACGCACTGGCTATTTCCCCCGCTCCGTCGCCGCCCGGGCCGAGCCTGGGCGGCGACGTTCGCGCGGGCGTCACTCAGCGGGCGCTGGCATCTCAGCCTGGACGGGTACCTCGATCAGCAGATCGGCCGCGGTCTCCATGCCGGCCCGCCAGACCGAGCGGGACACGATCTTGGTCGGGTCGGCCCGGTGCCGGTAGTGGCCGGCGATGTCCCGGCACTCCTCCAGCAGGCCCTCCGACAGCGTGGTCGGCTTCAGGCCGAGGGCCAGGAATTGGTCGTTGCGGACCGCCAGCTCGTTCTCCTCGGCCTCCTGCCGCGGATTCGGCAGGTACGCGATGTCCACCCCGGTAGCGGCCGAGACCAGCTTGGCCAGCTCGACGACGCGGTGCACCTCGGTGATCTGGTTCAGCACCTGCGGCCGCGAGCCGGCCTGCGGCGGGTTGCTGATCGCGATCTCGATACACCGGACGGTGTCCCGGATGTGGATGAACGCGCGGGTCTGCCCGCCGGTGCCGTGCACGGTCAGCGGGTGCCCGATTGCGGCCTGCATCAGGAACCGGTTCAGCACCGTGCCATAGTCGCCGTCGTAGTCGAACCGGTTGATCAGCCGCTCGTCCCGGCTGGTCTGGTCGGTCTGGGTGCCCCACACGATGCCCTGGTGCAGGTCGGTGATCCGCAGCTGGTCGTTCTTGGCATAGAACGCGAACAGCAGCTGGTCCAGCGTCTTGGTCATGTGGTACACCGAGCCGGGGTTCGCCGGGTGCAGGATCTCCCGCTCCAGCTCGCCGTCCGGCGTCGGCACCTTCACCGTCAGGTAGCCCTCCGGGATCGGCGCGGTCCCTGACCAGCCGTACCCGTAGACGCCCATCGTGCCCAGGTGCGCCAGCGCCGCGTCGATGCCGGTGTCGACCAGCGCGGTCAGCAGGTTATGGGTAGCCCGGACGTTGTTGTCCACGGTGTACCGCTTGGTGTGCGTGGAGCGCATCGAGTACGGCGCCGCGCGCTGCTCGGCGAAGTGCACGATCGCGTCCGGCCGCAGCTCCTTCAGCACCGCGACCAGCCGGTCGTACTCGGTCGCCAGGTCCAGGCTCACGAAGCCGATGTCAGCGCCGGAGACCTCTTTCCAGGCGCGGATGCGCTCGCTGATCGGCCGGATCGGCGTCAGCGACTCCACCTCGAGGTCGACGTCGATCTTCCGGCGGCTCAGATTGTCGACGATGGTGATGTCATGACCGCGATCCGACAAGTACAAAGAGGTCGGCCAGCCACAGAAGCCATCGCCGCCAAGAACCAGAACGCGCATTCCGACTCCCATCAGGTTCGTCAGTAAAGGCAGCCCACGACCGCTGCCGGGGGGCTAGGGCCGGCTGGATCGTGGCCCACCACGTACGGCATCCCGTAGCGCGGGCAGTCTACCCGGCTGTCTGCGCGTCTGCCCGGCCGTGCTACAGAGTGGCTACCGAGTGACAGGACCAACGGAACAGTACAGGATATTTCGGGCAGTCTAGGACGTCGCGTGAGCGCTCGCCTTGCCGCAGGGAGAGGGCAACCTAGCCAAGCCGGCAGGTCGCTTCCCCGGGCAAAGTTAAAATCTTGGTCATTGCCACGGGCTCGGCGTCACGGCGTCGACGCGCCGAGCCGGCTGAGGTCGTGCGCGCGCATGTACTCAGAGCCTACGATCAGCGGCCAGGCCACGAGAGAGGCCATCCGGCAGCCACCGGGCGCTGGCTGGCCGATCGGCCTCGGCCGCTCCCCGGAGCGGCCGTGAAGCCTGGCGGGAGATAACGTTGGCAGGGTCGCCACCCGAGCGGCCAGGAAGAGGGGCCCTGACCGTGCCGCGCTATAACAGGGTCGTCGTCAAGCTCAGCGGCGAGGCGCTCGCCGGGCCAGCCGGCTCTGGCGTGGATCCTGCCAGCCTGGCCCGCGTCGCGGATGAGGTTCTCTCCGTGCGGGATCTCGGCGTGCAGGTAGCAGTGGTTGTTGGCGGCGGAAACTACTTCCGCGGCCGGATGGCCGACGGATGGGGCATCAGCCGGGCCGAAGCGGACAACATCGGGATGCTCGGCACCGTGATGAACGCGCTGATGCTCCGAGGGGTGCTCACCGCACGGACAGACATCGACGTGCGGGTGATGACCGCAATGCCGATCCACAGCGTCGCTGAACCGTTCATCAGGCTGCGGGCAGCGCGTCACCTGGATCGCGGCCTCATCGTCCTGCTGGCCGGCGGCATCGGCCAGCCGTACGTCACTACCGACTACCCGGCCGTCCAGCGTGCCCTGGAACTCGACGCCGATGCCTTGCTGGTGGCCAAGCGAGGAGTGGACGGGGTCTACGACAGTGACCCGCACGTCAATCCCGCAGCGGTCCGCTACGCGCAGCTGACCTATGACGAAGCTCTTGCCGCCGGGGTACGCATCATGGACACCAGCGCGTTCGTGCTCGCCAACGAGCAGGGCCTCATCATGCACGTCTTCGATGTCGCCACTGCCGGGGTCATGCGCCGCATCTGCGAAGGCGCCGACCTGGGCACGCGCATCACCGCCAAGGCGTAGCCAGAGCTTTTCCGCGTGGACGGCGGTCCGCCGCCACGATCATGAATCGGGGCCGCGTGCTAGTGCCCGCGGTGAGCCGTGCTGCGACGCAGAGAGCTCGTCAGGTTGCACCGGGTGCCCGGCAGCGGAAGTCGTCGATGACGCTGTTGATCGCATCGGCGATCTGCCCGGGCCGGACCTGGTTGATCGCATGGTCGGTGTCCGCGAGCACGATGTGCCTGCCGCCGGGAACCTCGGCGGCCAGGGCGGCTTGCCGGCCGGTCCACATCTCGCGCTGGTCGGCTGGCATGCCGATGGTCGCGCTGAGCACCACCATGGGAACATCAGGCAGTGCGGTGGTGGCCCGGATCTGCTGGATAGCCGGGACAGCCTCGGAGAAGAGCCGGTATTCATCCTGGATCATGCGAGCTTGGCTCCGTTTCACATAGCTAGATGCATGGGCGTCCAGGATCAGTTCCTGCAGGTGCGGGTCCGCCGTGAGGCATCGCGCGAAGGGCCCGAACATGTCCCGGATGACGGCGGCGAGTTCGCCATTCGCGTGCTGCCGTAGAGTCCGGTAGGACGGGCAGTTCAGGCAACGTTAACGGCGAGGTGTCAGTCCCGTCACCGCGCGCCAGGCTTACCTCCTCAGAGTCTGATCCGGTAATGGCAGATGCTGTCGGTCACGTCGGCCAGCACGCCGCCGTTGGCCTCGATGACCCGGCGCGAGCCGATGTTGTCCTCCGCGCAGGTGACCAGCAGGCGGCGCATGCCGCGTTCGCGGCAGAGGACGCAGGCGCTGGCGAGCATCGCCGTCGCATGCCCGCGACGCCGGTGCGCCGGCACGACGTTGTAGCCGATATGGCCGCCCTCGCGGCGCAGGTCTCGCGTGAGCCTGTGCCGGATCATGAGCGCGCCGATGTAGACAGGGCCGCTGACATACCACAACTCGGTCGTGGGAACGCCCCACATCTGCCGCGTCTGCTTGCGACTGGCGACGAAAGACTCAAAGTCGGCCGTAGCGCTGTCCAGCCACGACGCTGACGTGCCGTCGTGCGCGCTGGCTGCACGCTCCCCGGCCAGGAACGAAGCTCGCACAGCCGTCGTTGGGGGGACCAGTTCAGGCACGACGACAGGGTGCCACGCCGGCGGCAGAGGCGCCATCCGATAGCCGTGCCACCGGCGCCGCCGCCCGTGACGGACGCGGAATCGGTTTGCTGAACCCGCATCGCGCCCGGCTCGCGGTGATGCGTACTCAGTCCTGCCGGGCGCGGTAGAGGTCGCGCAACAGGGCGATCTCGCCCGCCAAGGCGCTCCTTCGCTGAGGCGCCCGGGCTGCCGGATCGTGCTCGCCAGCTATCTGGTGAGGGGCGCAAGCACGACCACCCACAAGATATCGCTACCCGGGAACCCCGGCGGCGAGCAGCTTCGGCTGCCCGAACGGAGGCGCTGATAGCAACTGCCCTGGACGCCGGAAGGCCGCGGTGATCCGGCCCGCACGGGACGACCCTCGGCCGCGGTGGTCCAGCCCGCCCGGGACGACTTCCCGTGCCGTGCTGGCCTTGACTGGCCCGGCCGGGCGCTCTAAACTCAGCAGTTGTACAACCGATTAGTTGTCTATGAAGGAGTCGCGATGATGCATCTGATCGCAGCCGAGCGCCGGGAACTCGCGGAAGTGCTTGGCGGGCTCAGCGCCGCCCAGTGGCAGGCGCCGTCGTTGTGCGCCGGCTGGACGACGGCGCACGTGGTGGCGCATCTCACGATGCCGTTCCGGATCTCCGAACTCGTCGCCGCGCTGCGTGACAACGTCGACAACCCGTGGAGCCCGCCCGGCGGCGGCCAAGCGGGCGCGCTCAGCCATGACATCATTCACGGCCTCGACATCACCTGGCCGCTGTCCATCAGGTACCCGATCCCCGGCCAGGCGATGACCACCGTGCTCGACCTGATCGTCAGCCAGGGGAACCAGAGCCTGTTCGGCTTCGCCCTGGGCGGCATCGAGCTCCAGGCCAGCGATCTCGGCTGGTCATCCGGCACCGGCGCGCCGCTGGCCGGGCAAAGCCGGGACCTGCTGCTCCTGGTCGCCGGGCGGACGATCCCGCAGGACCTGTTCAGCGGACCCGGCGCGCAGCACCTCGGCGAAACGGCCCGGTGACGGCGCCGGCTGCGGGGCAGCCTTGCGCTGTCGTCCTGACCACCTGCTCGAGCCGGCCGGGCGCCCGGGCACACGGCCTGTCACTCGCCGGACCGCAACACCTTCCGGGGGTGACTGCCGTCGACATAGCCGAGGAATGGCGGGTAGATGTTGTAGCCGAGCAGTTCCTGGAGCCGCTCGGGGAGCTCCCTGACAACGCTGCGCGGGACGGCGAGGCAGTGGTTTTCCTGCGGCCGCAGCCAGGCAACGACGTACTCCAAGATCACGCCAAGGCGTGGCCGGCTGGTGCGGTTGGCGCCGCCGCCGTGCCAGAGGCTGCCGAGGTAGAACATGGCCGAGCCCGGTGCCATGACAGCCGTCCGGACCGGATCGTCGGCGGTGGGCGCGCGCCCGGGCTCCCAGCGGTGGCTGCCGGGGACGAACCTGGTGGCGCCGTTGTCCTCGGTGAACTCATCCAGCGGCCACATGGTATTGATCACTACCGGCGGGTGCGGCTGCGGTAGCGGGTAGATCGCGTCGTCCGTGTGCAGCACCTGGGCGCTCTCGCCGGGCCCGATGCGGATGCCCACCGGGGCACTGAGCTGGTAGTACCCGAGCACACGGTCGAGCATCGCCAGGATGAGCGGGTGCGTGGCGGCTTGGTCGAACATCCGGGTCTTGGCGAAAAGGGCATACACCCGCTGGGTCGCGAACCCTTCGAACTCGTTGCGGCCCGTCGGCGTCCTGTCCAGGATCCGGCCCAGGTCCGCCCTGGCCGCCCCGACATCGTTCTCGCTCATCAAGCCGGAGACGATCACGTAGCCGTCACTGATCAGCCGACGCGCCACGTCCTGGCCAGTGGACGTGGCGCCTGGCATCGTGGCCATCATCGCCAGCTTAAGGCAGGCCTGCGGGTCAGGCACGAGCCGCCAGCGTGGCAGCATGCAGGCCTGCGCGGCAGCCGCGGCCGGTGCTCAGGATGTCATGGCATCGCGGCCGGGTCGATCGTCCGGACTGCGGGTGTGGCCGCGCGCGAGCAGGACCAGATAGGCGGCGGCGACAATGCCGGTGAGATTGATGATCAGCTGGAGGGCTGATCCTGCCGCATCGTGAAAGCGACCGAACACCAGGGCCAGCGCCAGGTTTCCCGCGGCCGGGATCGTGGTGACGGAGATGAACACGCCCACCAGGGCCGCCGATTTCGCGGACGTGAGCGCCAGCATGCCGGCGGCGCCGGCAACCAGCGCGGTGATGAGCGAGAACCAGCCAGGCTGGTAGATGTACTCGGTGCCGACCGAGTTAGCGAGGGTGCGAGCATCCACCAGGCCGGTAGCGCGCCATAGGACGGCCACGACGGAGGTCGCGGCGATGGCGCCGGCGAACCCGACGACCAGCGCCGTGATCCCGCGGCGGACGGCATCCATCCGGTGCAGCCGCAGTCCGACGGCTACCGCGGCCAGCGGCCCGAACTCCGGGCCGACGACCATCGCGCCGACGATGGTGATCGGGGAGTTGGTCGCTACCCCGATCGCCGCCAGCAGGCACGCCAGCACCATGAATGCCATGAACGTCCAGGTCAGGGTCGAGTCCTCACCGGTGCTGGCGATGACATCCGCCCAGATGATCGCATCGGCGGCATCGCCCGGGGCGTCCCGCTCGGCCCGGCGCACGCAATCGCCGATCACGGTCTCGGCCGGGTCCCAGCTGATCGAGCCACGCCGGTCGACACCCAGATCCCGCAGGTCACTGACGACTTCCTGGACGCTCTCGCGCGCGATGTCAGCCTGGATCAGGTCACCGTCCGGCTGGCGGGCCGCGCCCGGGAGCACGATGAGATTGGTGGCCCCCCGGTGATCCCGCAATATCGCCTGTGCCTCATCGCTGAGATCGGCCGGGCTCAGCACGCGCATATGCAGCATCGACATGGTGAACAAGCCTGCCCGATGGCCCGCCAGGCCGTCTGCAGCCTTCTCAAGATCAGAATTAACGGATCCTCCGCAGCCAGCCTTGCCCCGGCGCTGCACATCGACGGGGGGCCCTCGTTAGAGGCTGGCAATGATCTCGGTGAGATCGGGCAGGGCGCGGTCGGTGGTGATGAGGTACGACAGGCCGAATCGCTCACGCCGGGCTTGCAGGTCCTCGCGGATCTGGGCAACGCTGCCGATGAGGATCGTCGGCATCTGCCAGACGGCTTCGGCGTCGATCCCGCTCCAGCCGCGCCTGGCGATGAATGCCTCGGTGTCGGCGCGCCTTTGCCCAGTTACCACGATCGTGATGAAGGCGCTGAGTTCCAGCCCGGGGAAGCGGTCGCCGGCCCGTGCGCGCCGCATGCCGATTTTCTGGTCGAGTGCGGCTGGCAGGAGGTCGTGAGGGTCATCACGGTCCTGGGAGTTCTTGATCGGGGCCGGCAGCAGCCCGAACGTGAGGTCCGCCAGCCAGCCCGGGCCGGGCAGCCGGCCTCAGTACTTGATGCGGAAGTTCCCGATGAAGGTGATCCTGTTGCCGTCGGGATCGGTGATGGCCGACAACTGCACGCCCTTGTTCACCGTCTCGACCGCTCCTGCGGCCATGCCCCGCGCGGAGAGATCGGCGATGTGCCGATCCAGGTCGCCCACCGCGAAGTTCAGCAGGGCTGAGCCGGCCCGCTCGGCGTCGAAGGTTACCTGCACCCACCCGCTGTCGGTCACCCGCCATTCGACCAGGCGACCCTCCATCGGCAGGTTGTCCGCGGGACGGCCGAAGAGACGCTCGTACCACGCGCGGGCAGCGTCAAAGTCGGCCACCGGGACGACGGCGAGTACATGATCTATGGACATTGCCTGTTCCTCCAGGGTCGGGACGCTGACAGTCAAGCAAGTTGTTAACTATCTCGGGGCAGCCGACAGGCGCGCCTCGCTCTTGCCTCCCGGCCGCCTGCCGTGGCCCGACCTGATCAGCTCCCCGCAAGTTCAGCATCGCCAACGGCTCGGTGGTCAGCGGCCCGGCCACGTCCCCGCTGGCCCCGGTCAGCATCAAGGTCCAGGGCGCCTCCATCATCCAGGCATAACGAGCCGTGGGGGGTTATGGTGACCAGACGGCCGCTCCGCCGGCGCCCGGTTAGTGACCGGCGATCTGGCCGCCGTCGATGTGCAGGATCTCGCCGGTGATGAAGGGCGATGACTCCAGGAACAAGATGCCGTCGACGATGTCGCTGACCTGGCCCACGCGCTGGAGGGGGTGCAGCCCGGCGAGCGCGTGGTAGCTTTCCTGCGGCTGTTCCGGCGTCTGGATGATGCCTGGTGAGACGGCATTGACCCGGATGCCGCGGGAGGCGTACTCGATGGCCAGCGACCTGGTGGCCGCCGCCAGGCCGCCCTTGGTCAGCGCGGCCAGCACGGAGGGCACGCTGGAGTTCGCGTAGTCGGCCAGGGTGGTGGTGATGTTGACCACGTGGCCGCCGCCGCCTTGCTTCAGCATCTCGGCGATGGCGCGCTGGGTCATCCGGAAGAATCCGGTGACCCGCTCGGCTGAACGATGGGGCGTTATTCCGTGTCTGGTGCGGGCCACAGCTCGCGCATGTGCTCCCAGCTGTCCTCGTCCGGGGACTCCCCGGGCGCGATGTACCGCGCTCCGGGGAACGTCTGCGCCGGAGCGGTGAAGCTGCCCCTGGCGAGGAGCCGGCCGATGTTCGCGCGGTAGATCTCATCGACGTCGGCGTGCCGCAGCGGCTCGTCATCCAGCCAGAGGTTCTTGGGGTGGACAGGCTCCTCGTACATGCGCCGGAAGATCTCCGTCCGCAGGTCCTTCATCCAGTTCGAGTTGAGGTTCATCGTGCGGAACTGGCGGAGGGCCTCGATGTCGATGATCCCGGCAACGAATGTGTTGGAGCCCGATGCGGTGTGCCCGAGCACGCTGCCCTGGTAGTCGACGATATGGGAATTGCCGCCGGCGATGTCGTACGGGTGCTCCATCTTCGGATGCACGTAAACGGGGCCGACGTTCGGGCAGATCATGTAGACGTTGTTGAAATGCGCATGCGCCCGGTTCTGCAACAGCCATGTCCCGCCAGGCTCCAGCCCGGTCTGGGTCATCGGCACCGCCTCGCTGGGACGGTAGACAACCTCGGCGCCGTTGAACGCGAGCGCGCGCACCGCCTCCGGGTACTCCCCGTCGGAGCAGCAGATCGTGCCGATATTGCCGATGTCGCTGGTGCGCAGCACCGGGTAGAAAGCATCAATCCCGTCGCCGAACAGCTCGACCCAGCGGTCGTAGACATCATGCGGGACGCACGAGCGCTCGCGGCACCACAGGTGGTTCTTCGCCGCCTTATGCACGATCTCACCCTGCGGGGAGATGACGAACAGAGTGTTGAAGAAGCGTTTGTCGATCACCTCGGGCCAGCGCGCCTTGCACTGGGCGACGATGTAGGTGTCGTACTGCCGGGCGAGCGCGGCGAGGCGGCTCGTTTCCGGTCCCGGGATGTCAATGAACAGATCACGCGCCGCCGTGACGTGCGGGATGTCGAAGATCTCGTCGGTGAACCCGGTCAGGGCACCCTCAGCGAGCGCGATCAGCCGCACGGGCATGTTGATGCCGATGATCGATACGGCCGCGTGGATCGCGTCCCACGGTCGAGAGCCCGACGGCCATGTAAGGGGCGACCTGCTCCTGCGCGCGTCCGCTCACTGTGGGCCACCTTCCGCCGGAAAGATGAGGTACTGGCTCGGGTCAGGTCAGTGTCGAGGGGAACCCTGACAAGGTCAAGACCTTCCCGGGCCTGCCCGGCGACCTCGGCTCCTGACTCGCACCATGACGTCAGCGACCAGCTGGTAGCAGTTGCTGTTCACCAGCACGAAGAAGCGACTCACCGGGGATATCTTCAGAACGGGACGATGGTGGTGAGCAGGCCGGCTGGGTGCCCGCGGCCTGCGAGGGCGCGGCAGAAGTCGACAGCGTCGAGCGATAGGTGCTCGGTGCCGTGATGGCCTGGGTCGTGGCTGTACGTTCCGCCGGCGTCGCTTTCAGGGAACGACCTCTTCAGCAGCGGGTCATCCACCCGGGAGCACGTCCATCTGGCGTGCCACGCACGTACCGCACCGGCATCCGCTCCCTCGTTCTTCGATGCGCGGGCCTAGCTCGCCGACCCTCGCTGCCAGGAGCACAAGGGCAGCCGCGCCGAGCACGATCCACCATGGGATTGCGATGGCCTGAAACCAGCCCCGGTACCCCGGCCGTGCCTGGACGAGCCAAAATAGGAGTGGCCAGCCCGCTGCCACGGGGAGGCCGATCAGAAGCCCTAGAGACACGCGCCAAGCGCGGCGCCGCAAGCCAGTCATGAGCGCGTTCGCGAAGAGCGGCCAAATCCGCACGCCAGCACGGATGAACCCGGCCAGCATCATCGCCCACGCCGACCAGCACTCGAACAACAAGAACCGCACGACAAGACGCATGGCCGCCTCTCCAGCGGGCCGACAGACCTTGTGATGTGACACGGGCAGGCGTCGCCCCGTTCCCTCTATGGAACACCTCGCGTGGAGCCAGCACAACGCCGACCTCCGGCAGGTCAAGACCCCACAGGGGTCCTGGCGCTGCGCAGTTAGCGCACGTTCTGGCCTGCGCCTGTGCCCGCGGTCGATGCGCCCGGCGGGCGGTGAAGCGTGGCGACTGGTCAGCGATGCGCCGGGTTACCACGTCTTTATCCCCAGCTGGTGCATCGCGGGGGCGATGAAGCTGGCCGGTATCGGCAGGTGATTTGGTCCAGCGGGAACTGAGGGTCGCCGTGTAGTACAGGATCGTTCCTGGTGGCGTGCCGTCAACCCCAGGTGCGCGCGATCCGCAGTCGGCTCCGGCTTACCTGCGCACCGCCGACACGGCGGCGCTACGTGTGCGCCGGTGCCGGATCGCCCGGGAGCGCCCGCTGCTCGAGGAGATGCTCGACACGTGGGAGCGGGCGACCACCGAGGAGGTGGTCGAGCAGGTCGAGCGCGCGGGCGGCGACGCCGGGGCTAAGCTGCGGCGGCTGTTCGCGCTCGCCTCCTCCGGCGTGGTGGCGGTCGACCTGGCAGTGCGCGACTGGGCCCGGCGCGAGCAGGCGGTCGCCGAGCGCCTCCGGCGCATCGACAACCGGCGGATGGATTACCTGCGCTCGCTGTTCGGCGCCTTCTGCCCCGACGCGGACGACGTCGAGGCCCGCTGCATGCTCTACTACTCGCTCCTGATCGGCAACCACTTCATCGCCGCCGGCCACGGCGCGCGCAGCCGCGCGGACGTAGTGAAGCTGGCCCTCAGACGGCTCGGGGCCCACTAGCGCCATTGATTGCGGATGCCCGGATGGCGAGCTTGTCGTGATGGCCTGGGGGCCGCTATCGACAGCCCGGGTGTCAGCTTCCGCAACTTGTCAGCCTGGATTGACACTCTGCGCATTGTCAGTCTAGATTGACAGCATGGGAGTGAACGAGCTGGCTGCGATCCTTGAATCCGACGATCCCGCGGCCGGCCTGCGGGCAGTAGGCGCGCTGCACCGGCTCGCCGAGCAGGTCGAGGCGCATATCAGCCAGCTGGGCGGCCACCACGCGACCGCGGTATGCGGCGGCCAGGCGCCGTAGCAGGGGCGTGCGGACCAGATAGCCAGCCCGCGAGTCATAGTACTGTAGTACCATAGTACTATCAACGTCATGACTGACGACGTTCGGCAGTTCAAGGTGTACCTGCCGGCGGATCTCATCCGCGAGATCAAATACCGCGCGGTCGACACCGAGCAGTCGCTCTCGTCGATCGCCGCGGCGGCCCTGCGGCAGCACCTGCAGGCTGCTCGGCACGAGGGAGAAAACATGGGGACACGCGGAGTCGAAGGGATCATCATCGAGACCCGCAACTGGGGCAAGACCGTCGCGTTCTGGCAGGCGCTGGGCTACCAGGTGGAATTCGAGACCGGCCGCAACTCCGGCAGGCTCGAGCATCCGGCCGGCGGCCCTTACCTGTTCATCGTCGAGCGTCCCGGCAGCCAGCATCCCGAGATCCAGCCGCTCGTCGGGACCAGCGACGTGGATAGCTTCGAGCCGCCCCGCGCTGGCACCGTCGAGCAGCCGTTCACCGACATGCACTGGGGAGCGGCCCAGATGCTGCTGCGCGACCCGGACGGCCGGCACGTCAGCATCCAGGCACCGCTGCCCGCCGCAGACGAGCCAGCACCCGGCTCCTGACAACCCCGCACAGGAAGCGAGCAGATCCATGGCAACAGTCAGCGTCCGCTACATCGTCAACGACATCGACGCCGCGATCAGCTTCTACACCAGGCACCTCGGGTTCAGCGTCCACATGCATCCCAACGACATGTTCGCCATGCTCACCCGCGACGACCTGCGGCTGGTACTCAGCGTCCCGGGAAGCGCCGGCGGCGGCGGCCAGGCGATGCCGGACGGTACGGTACCCGAGCCCGGGGGCTGGAACCGGTTCGCGGTCGAGGTCCCCGACCTAGCCGGGGCCATCACGCATCTCCGCCGTGACGGCGTCCGGTTCCGCAACGACTTGGTGACCGGCGTGGGCGGCAAGCAGATCATCGCGGAAGACCCTTCCGGCAACCCCGTCGAGCTCTTCGAGCCGACCATGCCCCAGGCCAGGCTGTCCCGGACCTGACCGTCCCGTCCAAGCGATCGCGCATCGCCGCCAGCCACGGAAACGGGCACGGCCCCGCGGCTCTGAGCTACTCGCGAGCGCAGATAACCGGACTCAGCACTAGCCCCGATCAGGCGGTTACGCGACAGGCAGTCACTGCAGAGGGGCGACGCTCCGTAAGAGGCGATCGTGCATCCAGTAGTCACGCCAAAGGTAGGCTTCCACGTCTGTGGGCTAGTTGAGGCGAGCGTGTGCGGGTGATGCACTATGACAGCCGGTCTGGCCATGCGGGTCCGGACGATCTGCCTGGCGCTGCCCGAGGTTACCGAGCGGCTCAGTCACGGCGCGCCGACCTGGTTCGTCAAGGACAAGAGCGCGTTCGTGACGCTGTGGGCCCAAGGCCACCACGCGAATGACTTTCCGCATTTGTGGTGTGCGGGCCTGCCGGGGGCACAGCGCGAGCTCGCCACGTCCGAGCCCACCCGGTTCTTCCGGCCACCCTATGTGGGCAGCCGGGGATGGATCGGCGTCCGGCTTGACCGCGACGTGGACTGGGCGGAAATCGCTGAGCTGTGCCAGGACGCGTACCGGGTCATCGCCCCCGCCCGGCTGGTAACTCTCCTCGACGGCTAGCACCG